>JAEEGK010016592.1_pt1 | contig 16163 bp, 18 predicted proteins | sample 8958771 | NCBI WGS metagenome assembly JAEEGK01 (sample SAMN16246547, study PRJNA631951) | gut metagenome | biome: gut microbiome; feature: rumen; material: SC-attached | host: Bos | place: Iran: Karaj | collected 2018-10
AATACATACGATGAGAAAAACAACATTTCTCGTGAGGAACTGTTAGCAGATATGTGGAAGTATGCCAAGTACTATCGCATGGTGGATAAAGGTGAAACTGACAGTCCAAAACTCAATCGTAAGTTGCATCAATTAGCCAGTATTGGGTCATACGTCTGTATGCCTTTCTATCTTGCTTTTTTTAACTATGCTGACGAGAATAATCTGTCCGAACAACAACGTTATGAAGTGCTTGACGTAGTAGAGAACTACTGGGCAAGACGAATGGTTTGCGGATGGCCAGCCAACTATATGACCAAGTCTTTTGCCAACCTGCATGGTGATATCATGCGTATTTTTAAAGCGCATCAGAAACGTGGCGTTGAAGTTGAAGTGCCTTATGTTGAAGTGATGAAGTATATCATCTTGAAGAAACAAGGTACAGGTGTATTCCCATCAGACCTTAGTGTAAAGGAGAGTTTTCCACAGCGACAAATATACAAGATTCCCGCCTCTTACCGTGCTTTTCTATTCGAACGCATGGAAAATCTTGACAGCAAGGAAGCTGACGAGTCCATCATACAGAAGATGAATGATGGTAAGATTTCTATCGAGCATATTATGCCACAACATCTTACATCCCAATGGAAACAAGAGTTAGGTGAGGATGCTGAGCGGATTCATGAGCAATACTTACACACATTCGCCAACCTGACACTGACAGGCTATAATATAGATTATAGTAACCGACCATATATCGACAAATGGAATGGCTATTCTTACACAAAGAAAGATAAGGAAACCAAGGAAGAAAAGACAATTACAGTCTATGGCTATAAAGACTCTGCCTTCAAGTTGAGCAACTACATGAAGCTACATCAGCAGTGGACAGAAGCAGAACTGAAAGAACGTGGCGAACTGTTGTTGAGCAACTTCTTGAAACTATGGCCAATGATCACTTCTCAATATCAGCCGTTGGATCGAGAGGTTGAAATCGTATCTCTTGACGATGATGATACAGAATTAAAAGGTCGCAGTATAGTGGCTTTCAGTTATAAGGGAGTTAAACACGATGTGTGGTCATGGAAGATGATGCTGGTTGAAGTTTGTAAATTAGTGTTTGCAGAACATCCTTCAGAAATGCTATATCTAGCGACAAAGGATTACAATCTTCATCCAAAGGAACAGAGCAATTATACCAAGATAGCGGAAAACTGCTATGTATGGTCGAGTAATGACACCAGAACAAAGCGTGCCGTTTTAGCTTACATCTTCAAGGAAATCGGTATTTTACCTTCAGAATTAGAATTAGAACTTGTTCCAGTCAACGATAATACAATTAGTGAGAACGTAGAGGATTAAAAGATGCAGTCGCAATATACATACTATCAGGAATTATTGGCAATCTGCCAGCTTGGCGAGTTATATCCTCGTCAGGCCGCAGATAAACTTGGCGTATTAGCAGTAAAGTTGGAGGCTGCTATTGAAGAAAATGACATTGACAAACCTGAAGGTGGAAAGGTGTTCTTACAGGCAATTGATAATATTCGCAATAAGCACAAATCTGAAAGTGAAGAGGTCTCTAAAGCACTTTTCAAGTTATTGCGTGACTATTTAATAGACAAGGACATCCAACCTGCCCTTGATTCGTTGGAGGTAAGAAAACTAATCGAAGAAACGTTTGGCAAATAATAGTGAGATGGAAATCATTGACAAATCAGTTTTGGATATAGTGTCTCAATATGTTGATAACGGCTTGAGGGATTATCAGGCTCACAATAAGACTGAGATATATGAAAAATGGAAGAGTACCAACTCTGTTCTTTTGCAAATGCCAACAGGAACAGGGAAAACCAGACTCTTTGTATCACTCATAAATGATTTCAAGCGTTATTCTGAAGAACATAAAGATCGGGCGAATATTTTGATTATAACCCATCGCAAAGAATTGGTAGAACAAATCACAAAAGAATTAAGCAATCCTGATTATGGAATAAACTGTTCACTAATTACTCCTGAAGAAAGATATTCACACTGGAGCCCCAAACCTGTATGTGTGGCATCAATTCAAACTTTGAGCCGAAGAATGTACAAATGGAAGAACTATCATTTTGACATTCTTATAATCGACGAAGCGCACCATTCCAGAGGGAAAACATATCGTCAGGCTTTAAGGTTTTTTAAAGACGCAAAAATACTAGGAGTCACAGCTACTCCGTATCGTCTCAATGATGTTGGCCTGGCTCTGGAATTTGACGAACTAATAGTTTCACCACCAGTTAAAGACTTCATCGAGGCTGGTTGGTTGAGTAATTATGATTACTATTCTATAGATGAGCACAACAAACTTTATGACGGCTTGGAAAATGTCCCTTTAGACTCGTATGGTGACTATAGTGTGACAGGATTGTGGAATTTCTGCAAAAAAGACAGGATAAGGGCAGAGATCGTTGGTTCTTATCTGAAATATGCAAGAGGAAAGAAGGGAATAGTTTATACAATTAACAAGGCACACAACTTTCAGTTATGTTCTGAATTTAGGCGATGTGGGATAAGAGCCTATGGTATTGACAGTGACACAAATGCAGATGTACGTAAAGACATAGTCGATAAATTTCGTAGAGGTGAAATTGATGTGCTTTGCAATGTCAATATCTTTACGGAAGGTTTCGATTGTCCTGATGTGGAATTTATACAATTAGCTCGCCCAACAAAATCTATGGGGCTTTATCTCCAACAAGTTGGTAGAGGATTAAGAGTTGCTCCAGGGAAGGAGAAGGTAATTTTCTTGGATTGTGTAGGGCTACATAATCGATTTGGGTTTCCCGCATCTAAGCGAATGTGGGGTAAACACTTCGTGGGTCAGAGTGCAACAGACTTTGGAAGAGAATACGCAGAAAAGGTTGATTCAGCCCTTCCCTTTGAAATGGGGAATAGGAACCCTGACCTATCTGAGGGGTGTGATAAAATCACATTGCTCGAAAGTACAGGTATAAATGAGATTATTGAAGAATCGAAACATGAGTATTTGACAGGTTTCGAAGAGAACTTGAAACCTATCATAGAGAATATTTTCATGATCAATCGCCAATTATACGACAGTTGTATTGAAGGATTTGAAGAAGAACACATGTCCTACAAATCCGAATACAAGGAGGACCTAATAAACCCCTGTCCTTTCTATTTAATGAAGGCAGAAACTGATGACTTGGATTTCATGAATGAGAAGATAAAAAAGGAATTCAAACCTGTTTTAGTTGATGGAGAGATAGACTATGAAGAATACCAAGACTGGAATGATTTTGCCTTGACGCGAATGAAACAAATATACTCTTGTTTCAAGAAAAAGCTGTCTAATGCTCAGTCTAATAATCTTTCGCTTCTCGATGAATATACAGTAGGACAGTTACGGGTCTTTTTTGAAAAATATTATGGTTCTGACCATAATATGACACTTAAACTTGAAAACTTTTGTACGAGTCTAAACAGTGACGCAAAATGGAAAGATGTAAAAGGTAGCTGGCTGTTAAGAAGATATCCTGTTAAAAAGAAGGATATATATGGATATAGAATAGAATATAAAGACTAATTTGATATATGCCGATTTTTGCATACATATGGGCCTTATGGCAAACCAAGATAGGTAAAGTTATCATTTGCATAATTATAGGATATGCAATAATACTATTACTTGGATGGTGGTTACTTCCAATCATTGCTGTGCTTGTTGCTTTATTATTGATTGGGGATTTATATTCCAGAAAAAAAAGTGAGAGATTTGTAAAGGAAGAAAAGTTGAGACAAGAAAAAGAACATCATAAACAACTTGAAACAATAAAGACTGATTTGGAAGACTTCATGAGGGAGCACCCTATGGCCGTAGGCAATACTCGTTTTAGTGAGCATAGATATCGATATAGATTATATTGGCTTATGTACGAGTATCCAGAAGGAAGGAAAGTAGAGGTATATCAAAATAAGTATTTCAGATTACAATTTGGCATTGCATCCGATTATGATGGGATGATTATACGTATCACAAACATATCCGATGTTGTTATTCTTGTTGATTGGGCTTCAACAGAAATATATGAAGATACCGTATATATTGACGGTATTAAACATAATAAATATACATCAGGTGGCATAATAAAACCAGGCGATTCTACCTCTAAAAAACTAATTCCTGCGTTTCTTCTCGAAATGGAAAGAGAAGAAAAAATGTTTGATAGGAAAAATATGGATATTTTTGATTTAGAGTATCATCTTCTTCTTAAAATAACTATTGAGGGCAATATACGTAACTATAATTTTAAAGTTGTCTCACAAAAGAAAGTTATTGAAGATTTGAAATTAACCTCATAAAATGATGTATTGTTTGAATAAATCAGTTATTATGAATAAAGTTGTTATATATGCTGTTCTTAGTGTCCTTTTGCTGATGATGAGTGCATGTGGACAGAAAACACGTAAACAAGAGCCTGTTTACAGTAAAGACAACATTGTCATCGAAAAATCTCTGCCTGATACCACTACGGTTCCTATTCAGGATGAGAAGAATAGTGTTCAAGAAAAGAGAATATCAACACCAATGAGTTCTTCTTCATCTTACTCGAAAAAGGCACCGAAGTACGACAATATGCGTGGATTCGACCCTGTATCGGAAGATGACATGGAGGACAATGGTATGAGCCGTTATATGGAGAATAACGATGATGAGGGATGGGATTAATCTTTTAATATAAATAAGAATTATGAGACATCGAATAAAAGCAGGCAAGATTGGCTCGTTTGCACCTGAGAAGCAGAAGGTGGAGATAGAGCAGCTAAAGAACAGAGAAGTTGCTGACGAAGTGGAAGAAATCTTCGAAGAGGATTCGGAGCTCAGTAATGATGACGAAGCTCTCGCTGCGATGGAGTTTTACGACAGTCCAGACGAAGTGGAATGATATGGACTCGATTATATGCAGGTACGGGCGTTTGTGCTGAAAGCGGAATGATTACATAATTATGGGCTGTTTGAAGATTGTTAATGAAGAAATGAGGAATGCCGTTGTTTCCACACTGTCTGGCAATGTGGAAACGATGAAGGATATGATTATCTCAAACCATCTAAAACCAATTGAAGTGGCTCGTTGGAGCGGGGAAAGAAGAGGTTTGATGACAAACGGAACTCTAAATAGCTTCCAACTGGCACAGGCGATGTTAGATGCATTACAAAATGAAAGGCTTTACTCTCAGTTAAACGTGAAGAAGATGTGGCAGCTTCATCAGGATATGTTACCTGATATGGAGAGAACCCCTTATGATCAATTTGATTTTATCATTTGGAATTGGTTTGACACCCCTGGGGATAACCCGTATTTTGATGATAATGACGAAAAGGAACTAATTGCTACAGGTGTAGACAAAAGGGATATTTGTCTGACGAACTATGGTATTCAGCACATGGAAATGGAAGTCGTAGAACTACTAAAGACAGGGGCATCGCCTTATTTCCTTGTTATAGCACCATCAAGTACAGAAATGTATATTGATAAAGAGGGCGTACTTCGCCACACTTACTTCGATGTTGCACCGATGTTAGAGGTGACAAAAATTCATTCTGATGAGTATTGGAGCGTTTTTATTCACGATGACTTAGACGGTGACATCAATTCCTTGCCAATTTCTACTCTTGAAGAGGTGATTGAAGGCATTTTTAATGTAGCTGCGTGCGAAAGAATTCTATATATCACTGATAAGTTCATTAGTGATAATGCCAGAGTAAAAGGTGAAGAACTGATGCTGAAACACCTTGGGAAAGTATATCCAATTTTAATATAAGCTAAAAATGATAGGAGCTATTATAGGAGACATTGTAGGTAGCCGATGGGAGTTCAACTCCACTAACGACTATAACTTTGAGTGGTTGTCTGATAACAACGGCTTTACGGATGACACTATCTGTACGATAGCGGTAGCCGATGCCATACTGAAAGGACGTGATTTTGGTGAGAGCATCCATGAATGGTGCAACCGTTATCCTCATCCTATGGGAGGCTATGGAGGCAGGTTTGCACAGTGGGTTCGAAGTGACAATCCCCTCCCCTATAACTCGTTTGGTAATGGAGCAGCTATGCGTGTATCTCCTGTGGCTTGGGCAGCAAATGACTTAGAATTTAAGTATTTGTTGCCAATGGCAGAAAAGAGTGCGGCGTGTACGCATAATCATCCTGAAGGCATAAAAGGAGCACAAGTAGTAGCCATCGCAATAGAATATGGAATAGAATTGCCATGTCATCACCCTAATTTCACTCATAAAGATGTCGTAGAGCTGGTTGAAGCATGTGCTAAATTCGGGAAATACAATATTGACATTAAGAAAGAGGATGTGATAAATCGATTTGATGAGACATGTCAAGGTACGGTTCCTGTTGCTCTTTGGATTATAGGGAACAGTACTTCTTTCGAAGACGCAGTTCGCAAAGCAGTTAGCTTAGGAGCAGATGCAGATACGCTTGGTGCAATAGTTGGTAGTATAGCTGAAGCTATATGGGGAATACCCAAGGAAATGCAGTTGGAGATTATGCGTTACCTTCCATCTGACATGAAAAAGGTTGTGATCCAGTTCTGCAGACGATACATCATGGATAGCATACTTATTGCTGGTTATGGTGACGAGGGAGCTGCTATAGACCTAATGTCTGAGGATTAAAGAAAATAACAAGGTATGACAAGACAACACATAGTATTTTTAACAGGAGCCGGTATCAGTGTTGAAAGCGGACTGAGTACATTTCGCGGAAAGGATGGACTTTGGACAAATGAGGAATGGGCCTATCTTGCCAGCACTGATGCTCTCTACAATGACACCCAGAAATGCCTTGATTTCTATAATTGGAGGCGTAAACAATTGGCTGAGGTTGAGCCTAACGATGCCCATCGCATGATTGCAGAGTTGGAGAAAGAACACGAAGTGACTGTCATCACGCAGAACGTAGATAACCTCCATGAACGTGCTGGATCCTCTCAGGTTATTCATCTTCATGGCGAACTTAGCAAGGTTTGCTCGATGGATAACAGAACAACGTGCGTGAAGGAATATCCTCTGACTACACCCATTATGGTGGGTGATAAAGCTGATGACGGTTCACAGTTACGGCCATATATTGTGATGTTTGGCGAGTATATTGACAGTATGAATGTAGCAATCAAATATGTTAGCTATGCAGATATATTTGTTGTCATCGGTACTTCTCTTCAGGTTTATCCTGCTGCTGGCTTCATTAACTACGCCCACCATGAAGTGCCCAAGTTCGTCATCGACCCAGGAGGGATGGAGCAATGCACTGATTTGGGCTTCACTCACTTCAAAACTACAGCCTCAGAAGGCATGAAGATGCTACTGGAGGCATTCAAGGAATTGTAATTTATCGATTATGGCATATACATACAAATATCCAAGACCGGCTGTTACGGCTGACTGTATTGTAATAACGAGGAAGGAAGAGCCAAAGGTGCTGCTTATCCAGCGGGGGAATCCACCTTACAAAGGGGCATGGGCGTTTCCCGGTGGTTTCATGGACATGGATGAAACAACAGAACAGTGCGCTATCAGGGAGCTGGAGGAAGAAACGGGGCTACATGTGTCAGATGTTCATCAGATTGGGGCTTACTCCAAGGTTGACCGTGACCCAAGAGGGAGGACAATCACAGTGGCTTATCTAGCTATAATCGATGAGCCGATTGCTGTCACTGGTCAGGATGATGCTGCCAAAGCTGAATGGTGGCCACTGTCGGATTTGCCCCATCTGGCATTTGACCATTATGACATAATGCAGGATGCAATAACCGAATACCAAAGAATCATAATTAGGTAGTACAACAAAAAGCAATCAATATGAATAAGAGACTATTATCCTTTAGCATCGCGCTATTATTTGCGTTGTGTACATTCGCAGGTAGTGATTATCGTCTGAACTATTTCTATGATGTATCAAAGTATGTCAAAGACTATGCAAGAGTGACTTACAACTTCTCACAGGAAAGTGTTTCTTTCCAAGTAAGGGACGATAATGGTATCTTCTTTTTCCCATTAGGAGAAAAGGAAAGAGCAGATTTTGTTTACATGTTCCATGAAGGAGGAACAACGGATCAGGAAAAGACAGCTTTTCTCAACAGATTGATAAAAACATTGATGCAGACTCCGCCAGAGTCAAGTAGTTACCATCCATTTGAGGGAGATGCATATACATATACTGGAACTCAGAACAAAAATACTGTTGAAGAGATTGACCCTTTGGAAAACTTGTCTGTGACAGTTGAACGTTTGAACAAAGACATTAGTATCTGTATGATGGGACAATGGAATGATTATTCCCAGTACGGAAAGCTATATGAACATGTCAGATTCAAACCAGATGGAACAAAAACAGACTTTGTTGTATATATACCAGGCGGGAGTTTAGAATTTACACTTGGAAAGCAGGATAGCGATATCTTTTTATCAAGCCTAAATAATATTGAGTCATTACAGCAAAGATCAGAATATGTAGAGAACACAGCAAGTTATATAATTAATACTCCCCAATCACATAATATTTATATAGCATATATACCAGACGGCAGTACCGAGCGTTTAGATTATAGACAAGTATTATCGGCACAACAAGATTCTTATCCATCAAATGAAGATTATACTTCCAATGGACTTGTAGGCTCGGATGATTACACATCATCCCCTAAAGAAGATGGGCCAATACCTGATAATACAGAAAAGAATAATTCTAACGGAAATACTAATGCTGTTAAGAAAGGTGCAGGTGGTGGAGGGGGAATACTTGTCTTATTACTGATTTTGTACCTGATTTTTAGAAAGAAAGGTAAGAGCACCAATAATGAGAAAAGGGAGTCTTTTGCTCACTCAGAATCCACCAAATACTCCATCCAAAAGCGTGAAGAAGCCGAAAGGAAGAAGAAAAAAGAAGCTGAGGAGAAACGCAAACAGGAAGAGGCAGAAGAAAGGCGTAGAAAAGAACGTCGTAGAGAACGCGAAGAACAAGAAAGAAGAAAAAGAAAAGAACAGGATGATTATCGAAGAGGACTATACCAGCATCTTTATGGAGACAAGCCCTGAAAAGGGGGAGGGGAATATACTCCCCTCCTATCATTATTCATACCAAACGACACCTCCAATTTGGGCAATAGTAACAAGTCGCAGATCATCACCTTCTTCATGGATGACATACCCCTTTGCAATTTTTGAATTGCCGAGAGTTTTGGTAATCTCCTTCTTTATTCTTGAGATTTTCTGAGAAAGATTCTTTAGATAACCTTCCTCTTCAAAATTGAGAAGATTATCTATCGTTCTTTGACCAGCCCCAGAGCCTTTGTATGACGGTTTTAGTTTTTTGTATATAAGGATGAGTTCTTCTCGGTAATCGGAAAAATTCGAGTATCGTATTCCCTCTGGATGATGAAGAAAAAGTAGATATATTGCCTTGTGTATAGCATCCAAATCTAATACGAAATCCTCTTCAACGTCACTTATCACTATCGACAAATCTTTATAAACATATAAGAAAGGGAAGCCTGCATCTTCATCATAACTACGAACCAAGTCATATCTGTAAATACTGTCATGACCTAATTCATTCAAGCGATTTACAGACTTCATTGTGGTTTCTCTTAGTTGGGCAATTTCATTCCTTAAAGAACCTTCTTCATAATCTAACGCCAACTCTTTTTCGGCTTCTTCTTCATCATAATTGTCAAAGTCGGGTTCTGGTAGAGAGTTTAGAAAATCGGGATCGCAGCACAGTTCCTCTAACTCTTCCTCGCTGTCATATGGAAGGTCAGGATGATACTTCAAATAATAACGGATATCGTCAAGCAGATTAGAGAAATCTGGTTTGACATACCATTGAGACCACATGTCAAGAGTAAGCAGACGGTAAACCGATAGACTACTGTTTGGTTTTTCCGGATTGCTTGTGCAAAACAGCAACGCTGGATATTCCATGTTCCCTCTTTCTTTTAAGCAATCATATACATAACTACTTCTAAAGGCGATACACTTGAAGGGCATAGAGATCAATTCAACGATAGATTTTGGAATTATGTCCTGCATATCTTCTTCCGTCATCCTTGGTAGATAGCAAAAGACAAACCCTTTTTCTTGAAAGTAAGATCTTATCTCGTCATAATGAGATTGAATATAGAGATTAAGCCGCTCATCATAGTCTTTCTCAACATATATGATATGCCTCGTATTCATCTTGACTTTATTACTATCAAGACACGTCATTTCTACTTTAATAGTTTTGTTGCTCATGACTTATTCTTCAATTATGGATGCAAAAATACAAAAAAGGACGAATAAATCCAAATAATTACAACCATTTAAGAGGTAAATAAAGCAAAAGTCTATTTTGCAACCTTGCATTTTCCATATCTCTTGCATGATATGAGTGATTTCGTAACTTTGCAGCAGAAAACAAGCACAACGCGTTTCGTGAATCGCAAAAGTGCTATAGGATGTGCCCTGAATCCTGCAAAGTTCGCCACTACCAATTTCAGGGTCACAGAAACAAAGCGACTCAAATAATAAGAAGGGTTGCTCTCTGTGCTAAAAAGGTGTTTGGCGATACCTGCAGGTTAGCATGAGAGCAACCCTCTTTAGATTGTATAATAATATTAATAAAAAATTGGAGTATGAAAAAGATTATGATTTCAATTGCAATGGTGCTGACAACTGTTTCAGCATGTGCACAGGAAGTAAAAGTTGCAGAGCCCGAGTTTATCAACAGTTACTGCATTCTTACAAGTGATTCAACGTATGCCACACTGCCAAAAGAGTCTGGATCGATTGGCAGGCACCAGAACAAGGTTAGCAAATGGAGTAAGATTATTGGTGGTGCCGCTGACATCGTAGGTGCAGGAGGTATGATAGGTGCTGCCACAGCAGGTTCTGTAGGCGGTGTTATCAACGGTGTGAGAGTTATGGGTGGTGCTGCAGGAGTTGCAAGTGCAGCAGGAACAGTAAGCAGTCTGGCAGGTTCCTCTGGCATGGACATTATCTTCAAGGGTGGTCATTCATCCTACACCCTGAATGCTGATGGCTGTGATGTTCGTCTGCTTATCAAGGGGGAGAACAATGATGCCGACCCAATGGATAACTATCGTATTGTTCGTTTCAAGGACTCTAAAAAGGAACGTCGTATTCAGTGGATTGAATTTGAATCCTCACTGATTGGCTCTGATGAGACAAAAAAAGCTGGGTATGTGCAATTTGAGGGACACAAGTACGGCAACCAGTCGTATCTGCTGACCATTCCTGCCAGTGAAATGGAGAAAGGAGAATATGGCATCTTCTTCATGAGCATTATAACAGCAACCACCATTCCTGTAGGTACGTTCAGTGTAAAGTAAAGGAATATATAATGAGAAAATTACTTCACCATTTTATTAGGGACAAATAATAGTTGAAAAAAAGTTACTATGATTACGAAGAATTGGAACCGGAATAGGGACTCGGTACAAATAAGCCCAATGCCAATACCAATGATTGGTAACCGTTCACTTAGCAATGAAGAGAAGAATCGGGCAAGAGAACTGCAAGAGAGAAATATACCTGCGGAAGATAAAGCCTTTAGTTATTTTCCACAGAGTATAAGGAATAAGGTTGTTCGAAACATACCAGCAGCTTTCACAAACCACACTGCATTCTACCCGGATTTTCTGCTATGGGATGAAAAAATACTGATTGAGATTGACGACTGGCAGCATGATTATGAGCCCAGAAAGTCCAAGGACAAGCATCGCGACAAAGTGTTCAAAGAAAATGGTTATGTAACCATTCGCATCAAGGACAAAGAGTTAAAGGAGAGGAATGGATTTTTGAGGTGTTTGTTAAACGGTCTTCTGAATATCTCTTATCCGAATAGTTCGAAGAATTTAGAGGCTATTATTAAAGAACTTAGCAATATTACAAATTAAAGTTGTCGAATAATATAACATTTTAAAAAATTAGTTACTATGGAATGGATTATTTTAGGACTATTAGCATTATGCTTTAGTGGAAGTGATTCCAAGGATGATAAGAAGGTAAAGGAGCGCAAGCGCCGTCGTGAGAAAGAACGTCGTGCATACGAACGAAGACAACGTAAGCATCACGAAGATTTGGGTTACTACGAATACCTCTATGGACAGGGACATCCCTAATCTATGGTCATAAGTAGAGGACATCTCGACTATTCTGGTTGACACGCGTCGTAGAATAGGATTTTGAGACTCATAATTAATTGGATATGCTTTCAAAGTTAGTAGAATCTCAAAAATGGGTAGCAGAAGGAATACAGTCATGTATTAAGAAGGGTTATGGTCTCGACTTGCTGACTGTCAACTGGGAGGCACGTGAGCAAAGGTACGCTGGGCATATTGATGATGAGAATTCTCTTATTGTCCATCATGTCCAGCCAACAGAATGGCCAATTGTTGTTGACCTTCATGATATTGCGAAGTATATCAAAGACTTGCCATCTGGATGCGTAGAGATTACCCAGAAGTCAATTCAAAAAGAGTCTGACCGATTAATCACGGTCGCTAAGGAGGCAGGGGATTTTATTCCTTCTGACACTTGGGATTCATTTGGCTGCCGCACAAAGAAACTGAGTGGAGAAAGCATCGTATTCTTTGACGAAAAGAAACAACGAGTCCTTAAAATGAAAGATCCCTTTGCCTACATGCCCCTCAAAAATGACAATCCTTATAATGTCCTATATGAGCATCATATTCATAACCATCTCTTCGGAGATGTTGGTTATCGTTTCCATGGTATAAGCCAGGATCCTGTAAGCGGTAGTGTGAGGCTTGTCTTTGAGCAGCCGTTCATAGACACTCTTGAAAGACCTACTAAATCAGAGATCAACGAGTGGTTTGAAGAGCGAGGTTTTCAACTTGCAGAGGACGGATATTATTATACCGATAGCTATGTGTCTTTCACTGATGTATGGGCAGACAACTGTCTGAAAGACACAGAGGGCAAACTTCGGTTTATCGACCCCATTATCAGGTTTGACAAATCTCCCAAAGAAATCATTGTTGGCAAAAAAAGAATTTAGAAGCACACCATCCTTATTTATGGCATACTTCTAAATTCTAAACATAATCCGCAACGATTAATCTTCATTAAAGAACGAACCTGTAGGCATGGCGGCGTCCTCGGCGACACAGCAGTTGTAGCGTTCGCGGCTGCGGCGTTCACGGGCAAACATGGCACGGGTGCCTGCCTCGGTCTGTTGGAATTCCATGTGTTCCTCTATAGCAAAGGAGTGGGCCATAGTTTCCACGTCGAGGTTGTCGGTGCCTATCAGCGTGAACGTCCATTTCTGTTTCTTCAGTTTCTCAATCATCGTACGGATCATCTTCAGCGTCCACTCCTGAGAACTGTTCTCCTCGCCGTCGGTGATGACGGTCACAAGCACATTGTCGCCATCTGTGACCTGAGCATTGACCTTAGAGATGGCAGAACCCATTGCATCGTAGAGGGGTGTGCCGCCACCGGGGTTGTAGGCTTTCCAGTCGAGGTTCTTGGTGTGCGAGGCGGGCGTATTGTCATAGTGCCAAGTGGTGTGGCTGGTGTCGAAGGTGACGAGGGAAACACGCTGTTCCTGGTCGGGAAACTTTTTCTGCATCTGGCGAACTGTCTGGAGGGTTTCGTTCATACCGGCGAAGGCCTGCTTGCGAATAATAGACATCGAACCGCTCTCATCTACAATAATCAGGTTAAACACGCGCTTTGCTTTGTTTGAATCTTGCTTCTTCATAATTGTAACTTTTAAATAGTGAATACTCTTATTTCGACATGTCTTTATCTCTTTAAAGAAGCTTTTCAGAAAAAATTAAGCGCAAATCGCTTTTTTTTTGTATTTTTGCAGAAAAATATCGAGTATGTACTATCAGCGACTGTCTGACGAGGAGATCATGCGGGGATTCCGCAAGGGCAACGAGGCCATTATCCGTGAATATTTTTACGGGTATTGCCGCGTGGGCTACCAGATATTCGACAAGCGCTATCAGCTGAGTGGGAAGGAGAATCTGGATTTCATGTCGCTGGCTCACCAGTATGCACTCTACCTGATGGAGCACGACTGGAAACCGCTGGAGGATCATTCTCCGAATGTCAGTCTGCGCACATGGCTCATCAACGGGTTCCGCTATGTGGTGCTCGACGCTCTGAAATGGTATCGCAAGGAGTATGGTAGCATCACGTTCGAGGACTATCTGATGTCGTTCGATGTGACCAGCGACCTGCGCCTACAGTTCAACCGCATGGTGGAGGATGTGTGCGACCATGCACCGCTGAGCCGTGACGAGCGGCTGATTATCGACATGCTCTTGCTTCGCGGATTCAAGGGCAAGGAGATTGCGGCACAGTTGGGGATGACACCGTCGGCCATCTCGCAGAAGTTCAACAAGTTGAAGGAGCGCATCATCGTACCGTACTTCAAGAAGAATTTCGACATGGATCTTGATATGCCGGAGGTGATGGACGAACGCATCTTTGCCAGCCGCGAGGCTTCGATGGGTGCGGCCCGAACATGCGAGGCTGCAATGCCTGCACCGATGGCACACGAGGATATGGATTTTTCTATTTGCGAGGATATGGTTATGGAAACGAAACGTACTACACCGGAGTTTATCACAGAACTCCAGTCGAACGAGATCTTTGTGTTCGGCAGCAACCTAAAAGGTATGCACGGCGGCGGGGCGGCCTACATCGCCTACCGCAAGTTTGGAGCCATCATGGGTCAGGGCGTGGGTCTGCAAGGCCAGAGCTATGCCATTCCGACTATGCAGGGCGGAGTAGAAACCATCCGTCCGTATGTGGATGAGTTTATCCAGTTTGCCAAAGAGAATAAGAATCTTACCTTCCTCGTCACTCGCATCGGCTGTGGCATCGCCGGATTCACCGATGATGAGATTTCTCCGCTGTTCGAGAAGGCTCACGACGTAGAGAATATCGTGCTTCCACCGAATTGGTAATAACAAAGAAGGCACCCATGATTTGGTTTATCATTATAGCAGTAATCGTTATAGTTTTCTTTGGTATTGTTAGCATAGGTACCAGCAGGAAGTCTGTAAGTATAGAATCGGCACATTTGAAAGAAAAGTCGATTCCTCTATCCATTACTGTTACTTCTGTAGAAGACGTATTGTCAGAAGAAATTAAGTCAGCAGATCCTTTGATGGATGAAAAAGATTTCTCGGAGCTGAAGAAGTGCGTGATGCAACTTAGGACACTGATGAGCGAACTCAGTAGAGAGCAGCGTCTCTTTGATATGATCAACGAGAAATCCACGGATGCTGGAGGTGACAAGATGCCAGACAGTGCTTATCTGCGGAAATTACTCAAAACAATCTTCATCAAAGATCTGGAGCATTGTTATGAGAAGATGGGGAAGTTGTTCAAGATAGCGACAATCACAACTGAGGGCCAGTGTTTGCTGCTTATTGCAGACCAGATGAACGAAGATGCGTGTGCTCTATCAGACTACAAAGCATTTCACGATGCCTTGAATCCGATAGATAAGCCGGTCATTGGTTCTACCATCAAGTATTGTTCTTCCCTTATGCCTGAGAGTATAGACATTTGTGTAGAAGGAGATGAAGAGTTTGCTTTCTCGGCAATGCTTATCAACTTCGACGAAGAATCTGAGTACTTAAAGAGATATCGGTCGTTGATAAAACAAATGGTCACATGCATATCAAGCATTTGCCAAAAATCTAAAGAAAAGGAAAACGAATGGCTTAAGAATCTGAAGGAGTGATAGTATGGATGATGTGAAATATACCAAGAAGGTGAGTGCATTCAATGATGACGACATTCCTTATGAGGTGCGGATGAAGCACATTATCGAGGCTTATCGCAAGGACTTGAAGCGTCTGGAAGAATTGGAGAAATACGCCAAAGGACTTGAAGAGGAGAATCTACTATTGCAAAAGAAAATGAAGAAAACTGATGCCTGGCTCGCAGAGGAACCTGACCGACAAGCTACTATTCAAAAGATGCAAGTGGAGATAAAACAGCTGAGAGGTACGCTCACCAAGACTTTCCCCAAAAGAGTTGTCCAAATGCGCGACATGAGGAAGAAGGTGATGAGTCTGGAGGAATATATCAGGTATCTCCAGACACTGCTTCA
>JAEEGK010016600.1_pt1 | contig 16158 bp, 6 predicted proteins | sample 8958771 | NCBI WGS metagenome assembly JAEEGK01 (sample SAMN16246547, study PRJNA631951) | gut metagenome | biome: gut microbiome; feature: rumen; material: SC-attached | host: Bos | place: Iran: Karaj | collected 2018-10
TGGGCCCAATATCCAATCACATGATATATATTTAATTAATGATTATTTAGAAAATAACATTTAAAAGATAATTAATTTAAATAATTTTTTTAATTTTAAATAATAAAAGAATTAATTTAACTCAATTAATATTATAATTTTTATAAAATTTTAATTTAGCAAAATAAATAGATATAATTAATATAATAATTAATAACAATATAAATACATTTGTAAGACCAAATCCAACTTTTGGAACTACATAATTTTTATAAATATCTTTTTCATTTTAATCATTTTTTCAATATAACTTTCTTTTTTTAACAAACGATAATATTCTTCAAATTGATTTTCTTCAATAAATTTCTTAGCAAACTCATCATAATTAAATTAATTTAAAAAATTATTTCAATCTTTCATTAATTTTTCCCAATCAAAAAGTGATTCATTTCTTTAAAACGCATATAAAAATTACTAACATTTAAAGTTTCATTATTATTAGAATTAAAAAAACTAAATAAATTTTTCCCAAATTTTTAGCCAAAATTTTCCCGAATTCAGTAACAGTAATAAATAATAGAACAAAAACAGAAAGAGAATTAATCATATTAAACTAATCAATTAGTCTCATTAATAAAATGTTGATGTTGAATTTTAATTACTTAGATTTTATGTCGAATTAGAGAGATTAAAAATTTATTAGAAAATTATATATTAAATTTGGAGAAGATAATTAAAAAGATGAATAAGATGATACTTGTAATATTTTGGGAATATATAAATATGAGTAAGATTCTTGAATTGGATACTAATATTAATTATAAAATTAAAATTTTATATCTTTTTATACTTAACTAATTTAAAATAATCAAAAATTTTCTTTAAAATAACACTATAATGATAATTTTGAAAAACAAACCATTTTTAACATCAAATACTCATTTATAAAAATAATAGTTTTATATTTTTTAACATTTGAAAAAAAAAATTTTTGATATTTTTTCATAATAAAAAAGTAGAAATAAAGAATTAAATTTCAGAAAGATATATATATACGAATTACAATAAAAATTATATATGGAAAAAGAAAATAAAGAACCTGTTATGTTAAATCGTCCAAATATAGATATGTTGAAATTGAATTATATAAAAGGGTCAAAAGATATATATGTTAATTTATATAAAATCAACTTAAAAAAAAATTTGGATATTTATCAATATCCATATGCTATTACACCAGAAATATCAAATGAAAACATGTCAATCAGAGATAAACTTTTTAGATATTCAATGAGAAAACTAAGACCAATTTATGGTGAATTTTTCCAAAGTGGTGACTCACTTTATGGAACAAATTTAGTTAAAGAACTCAAATCTATTACTGCATATATATATTCAAGAGAGGGAAAAACTGAATATACTATTACATTTCAACCTTGTGCAAATACTATTTCTTTAAAAACTGAAGATATTAATGTTGATCCTTTATCAAAACAAATTATTGAAACTTTAATTAGAGATATTTTAAGTTCAAATCCAGATTTAGATTTTTATAGAAATTTATTTGTTAATAGAAAAAATAAAAAGCCAATTTCAAGTGGTAAAGTTAGTATTGATTTTTTCCCAGGTTTTACAACAAGTTTCGTTTACACAATGAGTGGTAGTTTTTTAAATGTAACATTAAAAAATAAAATATTATCAATTGATACAGTTTTAGATTATTTAGAACAACATAATTATAATGATAAAAGAAGTCAGAAAAAAATAAAAGACGATTTAATTAGAAGATCATTTAAAGTTAGTTATGCAAAACGAAATTATACAATAAATGATATTGATTTTCAAAAAAATCCAGAAAATACAACAATTAATAAAGATGGGCATACAATTAATTTATTAAAATATTATAAAGTAGCACATGATATTGATATTAAAAATAAAAAACAACCTTTAATAGTTGTTAAAAATAATGATACAAATATTTATTTCATACCTGAATTAAGTTATCTTGGAGGATTAGATGACAGTGCTGTAAAAAATGGTCAATTTATGAAAGAATTGGCCAATTATACTAAATTAAAACCAGAATTAAGAGTAAATAAAACAGATGAATTTATTAAATTATTAAATAATCCAGAACATAAAGTTTATGAAAAAAAAATTAAAGATAAAGAAACTGGAAAAGAAACAATTGAAAAAATTACAGGTCCATCAGCTAAGGAAAAAACAGAAAAATATGGAATAGAAATACTTCCAGTAGATAAAAATTTCAAAGCATATTATATAGAATCTCCAGCATTAGTAGCAGGACAAAATAAACAAATTGAAATAAATGCAAGAGTATTTAAAGCATTAAAAGTAGAACAATTTAAAAATTGGTTATGCTTATATGAAAAACATAATTATAATCAAGCAGATCAATTATTTAATACAATGAAAAGTGCAGCAAAAGGTTATGGAATATCAGTATCTGAACCAGAATGGGTTGAAATGCCTGATAAAAGTAATGATCCAAGGGATTGGACAGCAACTGTTGATGATTATTTTGAAAATAATAAATATCAATTTGTATTATTTTTATTAGATAGAAATGATTTTATTTATCCTGAATTAAAGAAACATTCTCTTGTAAATACAGGTTATATTTCTCAAGTTGTAAAAACTTTTTCATTAAGAAAAAATGCTATGAGTGTTTGTTCTAAAATTATTCTTCAAATTAATGCTAAGTTAGATGGTGCTTCATATAAAATCAAATTTAGTAATAGTATTTATGAAAGGAAATTAATGGTAATTGGTGTTGATTCAAGTCATTTTGGACATAATACAGGAGTTGCAATGGTTGCAACAATGGATAATGATTTTACTTCATTTTATAATAAAGAAGAAGTTATTGAAGAAAAAAATAAAGCACAATTAGAATTTAAAGTCTCACTTTTTATAGAAGATGCACTTAAAGAATTTTTAAAAAAAAATAATAATAAATTACCAAGTGGAGTTATTATATATAGACAAGGAGTATCACTTCAACAAAAAGATTATTTAACAAATGAAGTAAAGCAAATAGAATTAAGATTAAATGGTGAAATGGATCAAAGTTTTATTAAAGGAAAAGCAAAAATTCCATACTATTATATATTAGTTAATACAAAAACAAATTATAAATTTTTTGAATTAAAACCTTTAAAAAATCCAGCTCCAGGTTTACTTGTTATTGATGGAATAACAAATCCAAATTTCTTTGAATTTTACATTCAACCTCAAGAAGTTACTGGAGGATCAGCAACACCATCATGTTTCCATGTTGCATATGGTAATATGAATTCTCCAGAATTTATACCAAAGTTTACATATGATTTATGTCATACTTATGCTAATTGGCAAGGAGCTGTAAGAATTCCAAATGTTATTAAAGCTGCTGAAAAATTATCTAAAATTACTTCAAAATATACAAAAGGTAGTTTACATCCAAAACTTTCAAACGGACAAAGTTATTTATAATTTAAATTATAAATTTAATAAATAAAAGTTTAAAAATATTTATCATTTTTTATTGATAAAAAATTATAATTGAATTTATATAATTATTAAATTTTTTTTTTCCAAATGAATTACAAATTTTTTTTAGGTATTCCAATTGTTGATCTACCATATTGATTCATATTAATAGCATTTGATGAATTTAAATTTAATATAGAAGAAGATTTTAAATCTAAATTAGGTATTTCTGGAACATGACCTGAAAGACTTTTTCTAGGTTGAAGTTGTTTTTCTGTTGGTACAATTTCGGCAACTTCTTCTTCTTTAACTTCTTTTTTTTTATGTTTTTTCTTTTTCTTTTCTTTTTCTTTTTCTTCGTCTTCTTTTTGTTTATTTTTCCTTTCATCTTCAAATATATCACCAACTTCTTCTTTATACCAATCTTCAACATTTCTATTTAAAATCTCAATTATCATTAAAGTATCTTTCATATCTTCAGAAGTTAATACTTCTTCAGAACAATTTTTTAAACTTTTCAATGCATTATATAAAGCTTCTTTTGCATAAAAAAAAGAATTAATTCTCTTATTCAAAACTTCATTTAAGAAAACAGAATAATTTAAAGAAATATTTAATTTAGTAGGATTTAAATCATCAAAATCTTTAACAAGATCTTTAGCTTCATTATAAAAATGAAAAGCATTTTGTTTATTAACATATAACATATTACCTTTAGAAATCTCAGCCATATATCTATAATAATCACCTTTCATTTTTAAATACAAAGCTTTAACTTCATTATCTAATTTTTTAGGTAATAAATTTTCATTAATAATTCTAATAACATGTTCACATCTTTTCATAATAATTTTTTCTTTTAAATCTTTAATTTCTCCAATCATTCTTTTACCACTTTGTTCAGTAATTAATAATTTATTTAAATATAATAATCCAGTTCTTAATTTTTCAATATAAATATAATTTGAACCACAAAAAACTCTTCTTTGTTCTCTTGTTAAAGGTTCTTCACTTAAAATTGCCATTTCATCAGAATATCTAATTGCTTCTTCAGCATCTTCAATTTTTATTGCTAAATTTGCTAAATAATATGATTTTTCCATTTGAGCTTTTCTTGGATCATTTATTTCTTCTGAAATTACTTCTGAATCTGCTATTGAACTTGTTACATATGATTGATTTGATTTTGATTCATTTGATATTTTATCTTCTGTTTTTACTTTTTCTTCTTCTTTTTCTTCTTTTGATTCATCTTTTTTTTCGTCTTCTATTTTTTTTTTATTTTCTTTTTTTTCATTTTTTCCTTTTTTTGATGTTGATTTATCTATTAAACCATCTGATGTTGTTATATTTTTATCTTGTTGTTTTATTGATGATTCTATTTTTGAATCTTCACTAATTAAATTTGATTCTTTGTTTGATTTTTTTATTCCTGAGACTGAGGAGTTTTCTGATTTTCTTATTATTGAACTTTTTAAGTTTTTGTTAATTGATGATGAATTAAATTTTCTCATTTTTTTTACCAAAGGTTTAATTTAAAATTATTTGACTCATTTGAAATTGATTTTTATAAAATTTTTTTTCAATAATTTTTTTTATTTTTTTTTATTTTAAGGTATTAATTTTTTTTATTATATTTTTTTTAATTATTATATTTTGAAAAACATTTATGTCTTCAAAATGGGAATATTTTACTCCTTTTTATATTTTTAATATAATATTAATTGTTTTATATCCTTTTATAAGAAATTATGGTAATACATTTATGCTTAATTATAAAGATTCATGGGGATTTAAAAGAGAAAATTCAGTTTTAACATTTATATTAACTATATTAACAATAAGATTTTTAAGATATTTTACAAATTGGAAAAAATATATTCATGAAGTATTTTTTTATTGTAAAAGTGGAATTGCAATATTAACTTTAATAATAGATTATAAATTATCTTTATGGTATATGTTTCTATGTATAACAGTTTGGTTACTTTTTAAACCTCCAAGATATAATGGTCCTTCTAATATTGTTTATATTCAAAATGAACAATTATTTAATCAAATTGTTATGACTGATAAAAATATAAATGTTAGACAAACTAAACATAAAGAAAATATTCAAAATATTTGGTTTTGTATATTTTATTCTAATTATAGTGATGATTGTTTATATACTGAAGAAATTTTTGCTAAATTATCACTTAAATATTTAACTAAGTCTTTAAATTTTGCCAAAATTGATGTTGATTTGAATGAAAATTTATGTAAAAAATTAAAAATAAATATAACTGGAATGAAAATAAGTCTTCCATATATAATATTATTTGTAAATGGTGAAGAAAAAGAAAGATTTCCAGGGACTGATAATAAAGGTAATTTATTAAGAGCAAAATTTTATAGAGAAAAAGAATTAGTAAAAATATTTGAATTAGATGATATATATGAAAAAACAAAATAAATTAATATACTTAACTAATAATATTGTATTTAAATAATTTTATTTAAAAAAAAATATTAAAAAAAAAAATTTTATTTAAATTAATTTTCAACTTGACATTCATTTTCAACTTCTTCAAAATCAACTTGTCCATTTCTATTTCTATCAAATCTAATAAATAACAAATCAGCATCTTTAAGTGTAGTAAAAATATTATTTCTCTTTAAATAACTAATTAAATCTTCATTAGTAAAATAACCAACATTTAATCTATCTAAATGCATAAAAATATCTTTTAATACACTTCTCATAGAAGCAAATTTTTTTTTCATTTCATTAAATTTATTTTCATAATTTAAAATTAAATTAAAAACATCTCTCAAAACTTCTTTAGTACTCATCATAAAAATATCAGAAGTACCAGAAAAATTAGAATTAGAAGGTCTATTTTCAATCATATTTCTATAATCTTTTTCAAAAGGAACTAACATATCAAAAAATGCATTATAATTTATAACTCCTTCATTTTCAATATCAAATCTTTTTAATAATAAATTTATATCTTTATCATTAATACATACTCCTAATTCTTCAAAACCATATTTTAAATCTTCATCTGATAAAAATCCTCTATTATTTTGTTCAAATATTTTAAAAGCATCTTGACATGTAAAATCTGTTTTTAATGATAAGTCTATTCTTGCTTGTTCTAATGTTGATTCTGCTGCCATTAATTGACATAAAAAATCTATGAATTGTAATTCTTCTTTCGAAGGTGGCTTTGGTTTTATTCTTTTTGAATTTATATTTCTGTAATTATTATTTTGAGGAGGTATATTATTATTATTATTATATTGATTATTGAAATTATTATTAAATTTATTATTTGGATTTAAATTATTATTAAAATTTTGATTTGGATAATTCATATTATTATAATTCTGATTATTGAAATTTTGATTCATATTATTATTATTAAAATTTTGTTTTTTATCAGGAGGAATAAAATATTTTTGAATAATATTAAAATTATTATCATTAGGATAAAACATTTTATTATTATTAGAATTATAATAATTATCACAATTATCAATAGTATAACTATTATTAATAAATCTATTATTTCCATCATTTCTCATAGGAGAAAATCTCAAAGATAATCTAGGTGAAATATTAACACTTTCATAATTATTATCTCTAAAATCACTATTAAAATTAGTATTATAATCACTATTATCATCATTATATGATAATCTCATAGGACTATATTCACTACTTCTATCACAACAAATTCTTCTTGGAGGAAAAGGATTAAGATAATCATAATGTAAATTCCTATTAAAAGATCTATTTGGTGAATTACAAGGAGAACATTTTGGTGAATTAAAATTACATACATTATTATTATTTGGGTATCCTAAAAATTTATTAAATTCACAATAATCTACACAACCATCTTTATTAAAATCTAATCTTTTTAATATTAAATAAATATCATTTTTTGGTATTCTTATACAATTTCTATCTAAAAAAAATTTAATACTATCATAATTTAATCCACCACAACTTTCTAATGCATGAAATATATTTTGCATTTTAAAATCTGGTCTTGTTTTTAAATCTGTTAATAAACAAAGAATACTTCTTGATAAATCTATTTCTTTTTCAAATAATTTAATTAATAATTTTTCTATGTGAGAAGGTATTTTTTGATTACTCAAACAAGGATTTGATCTTTTTGAAACTGTATTACTTTGTATTAAAGTTAATAATTCATAATATGATAAACAACCATCATTATCTTCATCATAAAACATTATTAATAAATCTATTTCTGTTAAATTTGCATATATTCCATTTTTTTTTAAAAAATCTAAAATATTTGTTGAATCTATTATATTTTTTCCTTCTTTATCTAAATATCTAAAAATTTGATATGAATCAAAATCAATATTTTCTGAAAGTACTTTTCTAGAATTTTCAATAATTTTTTCTCCTTCTGATAATTTTACTAATATTTTAGAAATTTTTGCTTCAGTTTCTTTTGTTAACATTTTATAAATTTATTTAATTTGTACTATTTAAAAAATTAATTAAAATGTACTAAGAAATTTTTTATAAATAAAATTTAAAAAAAAAACATAGTGAATAATGTTGAATACATCTCCAAATCAAAATATTGAAAATATTTCAGATACAATAAATGATACAAGATTTAATAATAATAAACAAGTTTATAATTCAATATATTTAGGATATAAAAGAAAGAATGTAAATACAAAAGATAGTTTAGATAATATATCAGTAAATAATTTTTTATCATATTACTCTCAACCACAAAATGCACCAAGGAAAATTTTATCTTTAAGTGAAATTGTATATTTTGAATCAAATATATCATTAATAAATACATTTTTTTTTGCATTTTATCATAATAAATCAAAGATTCATAAATTTAAAGAAAAATATAAAAATTTATTCACTAATAATTATATAGATATACTTTTTACAATGAAAGAATTTCCTGATTTTAATATATTTGATTATTTAAATTTAAATCTTGACCCTTCTGAATCTAAAAAAAGAGAAAATAAATTAATGATAATAACAAGAAATAATATAATATTAAATTTATTAGTAATAGCCACAGAAATTCATCTTCATGAAGAAGAAGGTTTAATACATTTTCCAAGGATTGAAAAAAAGAAAACTTATCCTTATTTTGTTGTTACAGAAAATTCTCTTTTATTCACAGATTTATCTTTTTTAAATAAGACAATTGAACAATTTAAAAATATTATTTTAGAAGAAGATAATAGATATGAAATTGAATATGATGTTGAAATATTATTTCTTTCTTTATTAGGATATAAAAATACTGCTAAAATAATTAAACAAAAATTTTATGATTATTTTAAAACTTTTATTGATGAATGTGATTTTATTGATGATTTTAATCTTGAAACATTTTTGACTAACACTATTGAAAAAAAATATTTTGAATCTTTAACTCAAAGTGAAATTATCGTATTTAGAAAAATATTAAATAATGCAGCAAGAAGAAAATTTTATTATGGATTTGAATTAATTTTACAAAATGTTGAATTTTGTTATATTACAAGTGAAGGAAGAATATGGAAAAATATAGGAAAAAAAATGAATGAAGAAGAAGTATATAATTTATGGAATTTATATGAAAGTAATCTTGATTTAATTAAAAGTAAAAATTTAGTAGAAACAATTTATTATGAAAATAAAATTAAATTAGATAATTTAAGAACAGAAAGGAAAATTTATCAATTTTATTTACAAACTAATCAATTAAATGGAATATATCAACAAGAAAAAAAATATAATTTTCATGATAAATTAAATGAATATACAGAAAAAATTAATAATCTAAATCATAGAATTAGAAAAATACACAATGAATTTAAATTAAATTTTGTCACTTCATTAAAAGAATTATTAGAAATATTTTTTAAATCAGATATAAAAGAATTAGTTTTATATTTCTTAGAACAATATAAAAAAAATATTAAATTTACATCATTTCCAATAGAAATATATGAATTATGTTTAAATTATGATGAAGATATATCAATTGATATAATGGATTTATCATTAAATTTATCAAATGTAAAATCAAAATATATGCAAATATGTTTAATAAAAAAATATTTTAGATTAGCAAGAGAATTATTAAAATTTTATGTTTGTAGAATATATTTAAATAGTCCTCCTCCAGAATCTGATGAATATATTGGATGGATATCTAAAATACAATATAAATCAAAAAGAGAATTTATAGAAAATGCTACTTTTAAACATTCAAGAGGAGGAAAAAAAATGCTAAATTTTTTACAGGAACATAAATCATCTTTACCTTATAAAAATACTTATTCTGATGATAATTTAACTACTGATGATAATGATATTTATAATAGTACATATAATAGTGCTTATAATAGTGCTTATAATAGTGCATATAATAGTATTTATAATAGTGCAATTTCAAAAAAATTTTTAAATACTTCTAATATAATTAAAAATAATGAAAATTCTGTGACATCAAATTTAGCATCAAATACAAGTTTAATTCAAATTTCTACATCTTCTAATTTAAATCAACAAAATTTTATTTCTAAAAAATATCAAGAAGAAGATATAAATCAAAATAATGATGCTTTAAAATCGTTTACAAATTTAATAAAAAAATATAATTCAAATAAAATAGATAAAGAAAAGAAAAAAAATATATTTTCAAGAGTAAAAGATAAATTTCATCGTAAAATAAAGAAAAAAAGTAGAAATTCAAAAACAAAAATAATCCCAAGAGTAAATTTAATAACTCCAATATCAAACAATGAAACAGGAACAACAATAAATCTTTTCTCATTAGATTTATTTGGAGAAGAATTAAAAATAATAAAAAGAAGAAACACATTATCATCATCAACTGTAATAGATAAATCAAAAAAAAAAAGATTTGCAATAAAAATGGATATGGATAATTCACCAGGTTTTGATAAAAAAAGTAATATAACAATAGGTACAGTTTCTCAAATTGAAGATGGATATAAAAGTGAAAATGACTATTCACCAATTAAAAGAATAAATAATAAATATAATAATTTTAGAAAAAGTGCATTTTGTCCTCAAGTTACTACATCAAAATATAGTAATGATTCAATTAATAAATCTGAAGATAATAACAAATTATATAATCAAAAATTAACTTATAAATCATCTGAAAATTTAATAGAAAGTACTAATACTATTAAAATAACACCAAAGAGAAAAAAATCTAAAAGAAATCAAAAAAGAAGAAGTTCAATTCATGAAATTAAAGTAGAAAATTTTGAAGAAATAAATTTTCAAATTAATGTACAAAATGTTTTAATTGAACAATTAAGATTTGGAGAATATGTTTGTGATGCATTATGTTTATTAAATAGTATAGAAGAAAAATGTTTAAATAAAAATAATTTTCATAAAATTTTTTCTTATTTATTAGTTTATACAACAAGTGAAGATGCTTTAACAAGATGTAAAGAACCTTTACTTTTTATTGGTTTAGCTGCTGAATTATTATTAAAATTAGGTAAATTAAATAATAAATTAATGTATAAAGCAAGAGCAGTTGCTGATGAAATATTAGAATTAGGTGAAAAAATACAATCTTCTATTAAAGATGAAGATTCACTTAATTATTTTTTAAGAGAACAATTTGATAATAAAGGAAGAAATGCTTTATCAATTTATGCAGAAAATAAATTTTTTAATTTATTAACTGATAATAGTATTGGTGGAATTGTACAAAAAATATGGTATGGTAATAGTTATGAATATAGTTGTTTTAGATTTTTGAGAATGAGTAGAATTCTTATTACTAATGGAACATATGAAACTTTTCAACAAGTTAATTCTATTGATTATTATCCTAAATGTACTTATTTTACTTTTCAGTATCATTGTTATAAAATTAATACTTTTTCTAGATTTATTTTAAAAACTTTTTTTCATTTTATTCTTTGTTTTTTTTATGAATATATTGTTTATACTTTACCTGATGAATATTATTATAATAATGAAGGAATAGAATTAAAAGTTAAATTAGCAAATAGTTTTTTATTATGTTTTCTCTTAGACCATTTATTTAAATATATTTTCTTATTGAAATCAGAAAGAAAAATTCAAATATATTCATTAGAATTAGTAATAATTGTAATAACTAGTATTAGTATTTTTTTACTTTATTTTAGATTACCAGAAAAATTATCTTCAGGTGAAATGGATAAAAATTATAAATTTATAGAATCACTTTTAGTTTCAATAATATTAATAATGTCATGGTTAAGAGTAATGTCATCAATATCTTTTACATATCTTTATGGTCCATTTATTAGAATATTAACTAATATATTTTGGCAAGTTTTCGCTTTTATGATTATTGTTATATGTTTTATATTTTTATTTGGACAATGTTTTACTATTTTTTTTCAACATTCAAATTCAGATTTTGAATTCATTTATAATAGTTTTATAACACTTTTTGGAACTGCTTTTGGTCAAGTAAATTTTGATAATTTTACAAATTTAAAAATTTTTGGTTATGTTGTTTTAATGGGTTTTACAACTATATCAAATATAATGTTATTTAATTTAATTGTTGGTATAATTAATAATTTATTTAATAATGCACAAGAAAATGCAGAAGCTGAAAGTAGAGCTATGATTATTTTAATTCATGAAGATATTAAATGGGATGATAATTATGGAATTTTAATTTTTTTACCTCCTCCTATAAACATAGTTGCTATAATTTTTAATATTATTATTATTTTTTTTGATAATTATTTTGATTGCAAATATTATAATGAACTTTTTTGTAAAATATCTTATATATTTATAGCTATAATTTTTTTTATATATATTTTTATTTTAGGTATATTATGCTATCCTTTTACTTTGATAAAAAGTTATTATCATATTTTTTATGATTTTATTTATAAGTCTTTATATGATGAAAAAGGAATTATTGAAAAGAAAAGAAAAAAAAAATTTATAGTAAATTTGATTATTTTACCAATTAAATTAATAAAATCTTTTGGTGAAGATTTATATTATTTTTGGATAATATGTTATAAAGAAAATGTAATTGAAAATTATACACAATTTGAAAATGAATTTACAAAAGATTATATTATAGAATTAAGAAGAGTAATATGTGATTTAAGATTTAAAGAAAAGAAAAAAATTATATCTTTATATGAAATGTATGAAAGATTAAATTTATTTCAGAAAAGAAGATTGGATTTAATATCAGAATCAGATAATAAAAGTTCAAGATCTGTTTCAATGAGTAATTATAATTTAACAAGAATAAATAGTATAAGTCAAGATTCAAATATTGAATCAGAAAATGGAAAAAATAGAAAAGATATTTTAACATCAAGTTCAATTAATTTAGAAAATAAATATTTAAAAGAATCTTTTAAAACAAAATTTAGAGTATTATTAGATAAATTAGCAGATATAGAAGGTAATTTAGATTTAGAAAGAGCTTTAATTATTCTTCCTAGTCGAGTTAAATATTCAGATAATTATTTAAAATCTTTAAAATATTTTAAAATTAGAGTTTTAATTAGAGGAATTAGAAAATTGTTATTTAAAAATGAAAATAATTTTGATTATTCATTTAAAAAAATGCAAATTTTAATATATAAAATAATGATAAAATTTTACTTGATTTATAATTATTTAAATGAAGAAGAATTGAATAAAATTCAAGAAGAACTTTATTCAATTAATAATAATCCTCTATTTCAAAAAAATAGTAAATTAATGATGAAATTTGAAAAAAGAGATGATGAAAGTGAATATGATGATGAAGGAGATGAATTTTTAATGTCAAATTTAATTCAAAAACATTTCACAACTACATTTTCAAAATATATTAAAAATTTTCAAAAAAATACCTAAAAAAAAGTATAATTTAATTAAAATATATATATATAATATATTTATTCTATATATTGAATATTTTATATATGAATAAATAATATAAAATCTCAAAAATTAACTCTGAAATAATTATCAATTTTTTTATTCTGATGTAAATTTATTAAAAAACGCATAAAACATTCACTTTCCGCACTTTGCTTATCATTATGAAAAGATGATATAATTGTAAGACGTTTTAATTCATTTCCTTTAATTTCTATACTACATTTATATTTTGAATTTTCTTCAATGAAATTTGTATTAATGTTTAATTTTATATTATTATTCTCAAATGAGTTAATACATTCATAAAAAATTTGATTAACATTTTTTAAAGTTAATTTTGCTTGTGTTTTAGGGTTATAATAAAAATATTTAAAATCTTGAAATTTATCTTTAATATACGTTGGAGATTTTAATTCAAAACAAATATCTTGTTTAAATAATTCAATCAATTTATCATTTAATAATAAATAATTATTAATATTTTCATATATTTTTTCTACATTTTGAGTAAAAATACAATATTGTGATTTTTCTTTATTAACTCTCTCATATAAACAAGAATAATGTTTATTATTTGAAAATTCAGAATATACTATATAATTATCTACATAATTCACATTTTGCAAATCTTCGATATTATAAGTAGTTATTAATATTGAATTTTCATTTGATTGAAAACTTGATGAAATATTTTCAAATTCTTTTATTGAATTTGAAGGATTAAATATTAGTTGAGTATTTTCATTATTATTTATTCCAATCATTGAAGAGACTTTTAAATTTTCTGATTTTAATCTTTTCTCTAAAATATTTGCTATTATTCTTTGATTAACAAAAATTATCATTTTTGAATCTTTATTTCTCTTTAAATATTCTAATAATTTAGTGAATTTATTACTTTCATATATGAAATTTTTTACATTTATTACAATATTAATTCCGTCTCTTATTCTATTAAATATTTTTATTATATCATTTATATCTTTTTGAGAAAATATGGATATATCTTTTTTTAATTCATTTTCATATATTTCTAGATAAATGTTAATGAATTCTTTTATTGAATAAATATCTAAATTTTCAAATATTAAAAATAATTGTCTTTCAATTTTTTCATATTTTTTATATAAAGAAGAAGTATCCCAATTAATTGAAAATTCCTTATTTAAAGATTGTAATTTTGTAAATTCATCAAAATCTTTTGCATTAAAAATTTGAGTAATATATTGAAGATATTCATCTATCTTTTTTTCTTTAATATTATCATCTAATTTTTCTTCATTAATCATAATATAATTTTCTAAAACTAATTCAATAAAAGGTTTAAAAAATAATTTTAAAAATACTTGAATTAATTTTGTATATTTATCATCTTCTTTTTGACTATTATATTCAATAAAACAATCTTTATTTACCTTATAATTAGAAACATTAAAATTTAAACATTCAGGATCAATAACAATTTGAGAGTCTAAATTTTCACATAAATTTTTCATTTCATTTATCATTATATTAGTATTTTGAAAATTTTTTTTAAAAGGAAATGAAGTTAATCCAATAATTTGAGGTAATTTTGATTTTAATTGATCTCCATTTGTTAAATAAAATAAATAAAATTCAGTCATTATTAAATTATATGGATGATTATTCATACAATTATGACATTCATCAAAAATTATTAATTGAATATCAAAAATTTTTATAAAACCAATTGATAATAATTTATAAAAAACATCAGGATTTGCAATGTAAATATTAGATTTTTTGAAATAATTATGAAATTCATTATAATTGTTTTTCATTTTTTTACCTTTTTTACCTTGTAAATATGAAGCATCTAATTTTGAATTTTTTAATAATTCAGAAAATTTATTTGTTATTTTATTATCTAAAGTTAAAATAATTATTTTTGAATATTTGTTTGAATCTAGTAAAGATTTTATTATAGAGATATTAAAGTCTTCATTATCTGAACAGATTATAGAATTCTTTAATTTTATTTTTTCTAGAATTCTAGTTTTATTTTTTTCAATAGTATAAATATTTAAAGCTGAAACTGAATTTGATAAATCAGATAAAATATTATTATTTGAAACATTTGTTGAAACTGTATTATCCATAATTGGGAATTCATTTGTTTTTTTTTCATCTTCAGATGAATCTGAATCATCATCATCAGAATGAATTACTTTTCTTCGATTCATATTATTCTATTTTAGATTAAAAAAATAGAAATTATTTAAAATATATATAATATATTAAAAAAGAAAAATTATCTCTAGAATTAATAACAAATTAATTTATTTTTTTAATTTTATTGAGGAAATATAATTTAAATTTCAATTTAATTTTCTTTAATTTTTTTATTTAAAATTATTTAAATTACTATTTTTTTTAATTAGGATTAACCCACATTTTAACGACAGCATAAATATCCAAAAGTAAATTCTGATACATATTCAAATCATTATTCTTACATCTCAAACTAAATCTAAATTCTTCATTCATAGAAGGAAGAAAAGATGCTTGAAATAAAATAGGAATAGAAGTATTTTTTGCATTAAAAACAGCACATCCTTCAATTTCATGGAAATTAAATCTATCTTCAGGAGCAAAAACTTTAAAATTTAAATTTTGCATTAACATACCAAATTTCTTTAAAAAATCCATAATACTTCTTCCACTACTTGCCATAGGATTATACATAATAGAATCCATTCTTCCATAATTATCACTAG
>JAEEGK010016601.1_pt1 | contig 16157 bp, 17 predicted proteins | sample 8958771 | NCBI WGS metagenome assembly JAEEGK01 (sample SAMN16246547, study PRJNA631951) | gut metagenome | biome: gut microbiome; feature: rumen; material: SC-attached | host: Bos | place: Iran: Karaj | collected 2018-10
ATCAACTGTTATGATTTTTTCACTCATAATTCGTACAACTCATATAACCTAGTGTTGTAGTGGGTATACAAGAAATCAAAAAACTTGTCTAATATAACTTTTTTATAGGAATTATTGAAAAAAAATATGTATATAAAAATTCTATTGCCAATATAGGTATCAACTTTAAGCAGCTTATTTCTGAAAAAAGAAACTGCCTGCAAAACTTTTTGGAAAACTTTGCAGGCAGTCAAGAAAGAAGATTTTATGAAAAAATGTCATTTTTAGAATGTCAATCTCATTTGATACCATTTCACGCCACCGTGTTCAGAAGAAGAAACACCTTCGTTCTCAAATCCGAAGCGTTCATAAAATGGAATCAATTTATCTTTGCAAGTGAGCACAAGCCCTTTTCTGTTTTGCGCACGGGCATCTGAAATTGCAACTTTCATCACAGCCGAAGCAAAACCTTGTTTTCTGTATTCAGGATCAGTGTCAACGCCGAAAATCATCTGCCAGCCGCCGGTTTCATCATGAAGATTTTCGTTCTCGTACATTTCATCACACAAGTCTTTTTGATTTGTGGGCATGCCGTTCACAAACGAAATGAGCTTTTCGCCATAAAAGCCAAGCCAAAAATGATTGGGGAAAGCCTTTACGCGACGGAAAACCGCTTCTCTGCTTGCAGCTTCGGCTGGCGGAAAGCAAAGCTTTTCAAGCTCTGAAATTTTTGTTACGTCTTCGATTGTCGCATGACGTATAGTCAATTCTATTGTTTTGCTCATTTTCTTATATATGCATTTTTAGCAGATTTTTTCCAATACTTTTTTTAGATATGAGCTATAGAATTTTTCTATAAAAGAAAGAATTGACATGATGCTTAGAAACGAAATATTATCACCCATAGAATCACTAGGTATATTGTGCGCAGAAGCACAAAAGGGAGCATTTATGAAAGCAATAGAAACTAAAGCAGCACCAGCCGCAATCGGGCCATATTCTCAGGCAATCGTTGCAAACGGCTTCGTATACACTTCAGGGCAAATTCCGCTCAACCCGGAAAACGGCGCAATAGAAGGAACAACAATCGAAGAACAGAGCGAGCGTGCAATCAAAAATCTTGGTGAAATTTTAAAAGCGGCCGGAACTGATTTTGCCAAGGTTGTAAAGACAACATGCTTTTTAGCTAATATAAAAGATTTTGCTGCATTCAATGCGGTTTATGAAAAATATTTTGTAAACAAGCCTGCAAGAAGCTGCTTTGAAGTTTCGGCATTGCCAAAGAACGCGCTTGTTGAAATTGAAGCAGTTGCGGTTATTGAGTAATAATGCGCACGGATTTTAGCTCATATCCGTGCCACAATCATCAGCACGTAAAGCCCGCGATATGAAGAATCTGCCTGATGGCATCGATGTAAGTAAGGCTGATGTTATCAAGGCGGATATCTTTTTTGGTGATGTAGCCAAGCTCAAAAGTGTGGCTTATTTTTTCGTCGTGATTCTGTAGAGGAATCAGAATGAAGTCATCGCTTGTATCATTGGTCTCTTCACCGAAAATGCCGGAAAGGAAAGTATAGCCGTTCAATGTTTTGATAAGGTCAAGCTCGGTTGCGCGGTCTGCCACGGTAATTGCCTTATCAAGTTTAAAACGCTCTATCACTTCTTCTGAAAAAAAGGATTTTACATCATCAGTATCAAATGTAATAAAATGATATGCTGAAATCTCATCCAGCGAGAGGCTTTCCTTTTTGGCAAGAGGATGATTTTTGTGAAGATAGACAAAGGCATTGCACTCTGTCAGATGGTGAAATTCCAGGTTATTTGATTTAAGGTTTTTGGAAATCGTTTCACGGTTTGAGTCGCTCAAATATAAAATGCCAAGCTCGCTTTTTCCAAGAGCAACATCCTCAATTACGCCCGAAGCTTTCTTTTCGCGGAAAGCAAAATCATATTCATTGTGGGCAAAGTCTTTCACGATTTTTACAAAGGCGGTACGGGCAAAGGCGTAATAAAGAGCGGAAACCGAAAAAGCCTTTTTTTCTTTTGCGGAATATTTTTTAAGAAGAGCCTCATAGTGGGCGTAAAGCTCCCCCGCGTCACGTACAAAGCCTTCGCCTCTTTCAGTTACTTTTACGCCGCGCGAGGTTCTGTGAAAAATTTCAAAGCCCAGCTCCCATTCCGCATCATGCACTGAACTGGTGAGCGAAGGCTGAGAAATAAAAAGCTTTTCCGAGGCCTTGTTCAAAGAACCGGCCTCAGCAACCCCAAGAATGTATTTAATCTGCTGTAATGTCATGTAATAAATTGTCGTCATTGCGAGCGCGCAGTGCGAAGCAATCCACATGTAGATTTCCACGTCGCATACGCTCCTCGCAATGACCTTACTCTTTAAAAAGATCTGTACTGAGGTATCGTAAACCTGTATCAGGGAACACAACTACAATGTTTTTGCCGGCATATTCCGGTCTCTTTGCAATTTCAGTTGCACCCCAGAGAGCAGCACCGCTTGAGTTTCCGACAAGAACGCCGTCTGTTTTTGCAACAATGCGCGCCGCTTCAAAAGCAGGGTTTACCGTTGCTGTAAGAATCTCATCGTAAACGCCTTCCCTACCCTTAATCGAAACCGGGACACGCTCCACAGGAACATCTGTAAAGTTGTGGATTCCCGTAAGCTTGACAGCATCAACAGCCGGCTGAACTGCAATTACTTTTACAGCCGGATTCTGTGCCTTAATATAATCGCTGATTCCGCGGATTGTTCCGCCTGTGCCGACTGCGCTTACAACAGCAGCTAAATCACCGTCAGTCTGTTCCCAAATTTCCACGCCGGTTGTGTCGTGATGGGCTTCCGGATTTTTTGGATTAATCATCTGATCTACAAAGTAGATGCTCTCACCTGCGGCCTGTCTGTCGCGGATGTGCTGCTTCAAAATGTTCGTGGCGGCAACAAAGTCGTTGTTTGTTGCTTTGAGCGCATCTTGAATTTCAGGCACGTTGCTTATTCTGGTTACATTAGCACCAAAGGCCTTCATAATGTCAAAGCGTTCCTGGCTTGTTCCGTCTTGAAGATAAATTGTAACGTCGTAGCCTTTCATTGCGCCGATTGCGCTGACGGCAATGCCGGTGTTTCCGCTTGTGTACTCAATCAGAGTTGTAACACCTGGCTTGATTTTGCCTTCGCGTTCGGCATCTTCAATAATGCGCAAGACGATTCTGTCTTTGATGCTGCCAATCGGGTTGAAGTATTCAACCTTGGCAAGCAGATGAGCTTTTAGGCCGAGCTTTTTTTCGTAGCCGTGCAGGCGCACAAGCGGCGTGTTTCCGACAAGTTCTGTCAATGATCCGTGTATTTGTTTTGCCATTTTTTGCCTCCAAACAATGTACCGTCATGCTGAACTCGTTAACCGGTTAACGAGTCCGGGATGACAGTTATTTTTTCACCTCTTCTTTGATGAACTTGTCTGCGTTCTGCTCGTACCACCATTTTGTGTACGGCAGCTTGATACGCGCCGCAAGGTTCTTTTCAAAGCTGCGGTTCGTTACGGTGTCGCGGATAAGCTTTGCAAAGCTCAAAGTGCCTTCATAGCCGAAAACAGTGTATTCATCAGCAACGAAAACCGCCGCAAAGCCCTGCTTGATTGCCCAGACAGTCGTTCCAGGATGGCGGCTGAAATAAACATCAGGCTTATAATGATTAAGAATATTCAAAACTTCATAGTTCTGCTGGTCTGCAACAGCAACTTTCATGTCTTTTGGCGAAGTCTTAAGCAAATGTTCGAGTGCAGGCGGAACTTTTCCGTTGTCATACTTGTAGTCGTAGTGCCAGGCAAGCGCATAATCTACAGTCATACCGAATTCCTGCAAAACGCGGGCAATTTCGTAAGTAAAGCCCGGCCCCATTCCGATTACGGCACGCAAGCCTTTAAGCTGCTTTGTCACTTCTTCAATCTGCGGAATGAAAATTGCCCGCTGCTTTTCTATATAAGATTCAACTTCCTTCTGCTTACCGATTGCCTCGCCGATTCCGCGAAGCCAAGTTTCAAAGCCTGTTACGCCAGAATGGTTGATTGTGCGCACATAAGGCACACCGTACTTTTCTTCGAGCGCGTTTCCAAGATAAGTGCCGAGCGTTCCGCAAATACAAACAGTGGCAAGCGCTTCGCTTAAGTGAGATAATTCTTCAATAGTTGAGTTACAGTAAAGGAACTGCGGCTCGGCATCGAAAACCTCGTTAAAGATTTTTGTAATCTGCGGGCGCGCACTCTCATAAAAGTTCTTGATGTTAATCGTGCGGCGTTTCTGCTTTGGCGGCTGAACGATGCCCTGTAAAACAGCGTGGTCTGAAATATCGAAACCGCTCGCCCAAATGCGGCTCTTGAAACCTTCGCAATGAACCGGAATTACTGGAATCGGAAGCTCATCATTAAGGTCATTCGCAACGCCGTCTACGTCTTCGCCAGTTACACCAGAAACACAGCTTGTTGAAACAAAGATTGCGTCAGGCTTATAAGTTTCATAAGTATGCCTGATGATTTTAATCAAATCATTTGCCGCACCGAAAACAGTGTCTTTTTCGTTCAAGTCTGTGCAGACAAAAACTGAATTGGTCGTCTTGTTTATGCGCGCCGCAATCTGACCGAATTTTACGGCATCATTGCTTGCCATTGCCGTACAGCCGGCCGGTGCATGATAAACGACCGCAACATTTCTGATAGCGGCCAACGCATTCAGCGCACAACCCGAAAGACAAGAGCTTGACTGGCTGAAGCAGCGCTCGCGGTTGCGGAGCGTTCCGTCTTCAGACTTGCTTACCAATGTCTGCAAGTCACCGACAAAGCCGGTAATTGAACCGAGCCTGTTTTCACGAATTGCTATATTTGCATTACTAAAATTAAATGGCATATTTCCTCCATGTGTCACCCTGAACTTGTTTCAGGGTCTCTGTTATAGATGCTGAAACAAGTTCAGCATGACAAGTCTTGTCTTTACAGTTTCAGCTTGCTCATTGCGGCGGTGAAAATCTGTTCGAGCAGGTGAAGGCCGCCCGAATAACCGGCGATGTGGTCGTTGATTACAAGCTTTTCGAGCATTGGGTAGCTCACATTTACATAGTGCGCACCAAGCCCGGCGGCAAGCTTTTTTTCCCAGTTTGAGCCGATAATCAGCGGCGTTCCCGCAAAATCGAGCGACTTAATCTGCTCATGAATGTCGTGGCCGTCTGTTGTAAACTGAACTTCGGTTTTGATTCCGTAATTCAGATTGTTCACTTCATCAATGATTTTCTGCTGAAAGCTTTTCGGTGCATCATCTACGATAAAAAGCTTTTCAGGGAACAAGCCCATATCGTTTACAAGGAACTTTGTAACCGCGATTGTATATTCGCTGTCGCTGACAACTGTAAAGCGCTTGCCGAGAATACGCGTTTCAAGCAAAGTATCAGCAAATCTTTCTATATAATAGTAGAATTCTGCTTCTTTCTCGGTGATTACGCGCTCGGTCAAGTCCTTGTCTGCGCCGGTAAACTCCTGAACAGCACGGAGGAACTTTGTAGTTTCGCTTGCACCAATCGGCAAAACAGGGTATTGCAGAAGCGGAATACCGAAACGTGTCTGAAGATATTTCGCGCTTTCAAGCCCTGCCCACGGCGAAACAAGAACCGTGAATTCAGCGTTCGGAATCTTTTTGAGATTATCAAGATTGCGGCCGAATCCAAAAATTGTGTTAGGCTTCAAGCCGATTGCTGTAAGCAGGCTTTCGATTTCGCGCAAATTGCCAAGCCAATATGGGTCTTGCTGAGGCGGCGCTACAAAAAGGTTTACAAGCCCCTTCTCTTTTTCAGGTTCGGCTTCGGCAAGATACTGCTCAAAAATAGATTTCAGAATCCAGTCGTGACCAACGTAGTTGTTGCCCTTAAAGCCCGGCGTTTTTGCCCAGACTACAGGCTTTTCAGCATCAGCAAAATTGCCTGCAACTTCTTCAATATCATCGCCGATAATTTCGCCCGTGCAGCCCGAAAGCACCACAAACAAATCTGCATCAATTACTTTCAAAGCATTTTCTATAGTAGAACGCAGCTTATTGCTTCCGCCGAAAACAACTTCTTTTTCACTTATAGACGTACACGGAAAAATATTCGGGCTGTAGCGTCCGCTGGTTCCGTTGTTGTCGTTCAATTTTGCCGCGCAGCCCGGGCCAGAATGCAAAATCGGAATCGCTCCCGGAATTGCCTGAACAGTCTGCATTGCAGCAAGCGCACATTTGTAGCGCGGCTGGTCCAAAATCTTTGCCATATTCGCTCCTATAAAAACAGTCAGCATCCGCTGCTTGCGTCTCTTCCGTCAAGCGGCTGCATTTGCATCTTTCCGCTGCTTTTTGTCTGTTTTAATTCTTAGTTTCAACGCTGCTTAGTTCTTTTTGAAACCTATTGACTAAGTAGGTAATTAGATTTATACTGCAATTAACCTAGTAAGTCAATAGGATATTTAAATATTTTTAGAAAATCCGTTACTTTTTTAAGATACGAATGGAGACCATAGATGAATTATGACTTTAACAAAATAACTGACCGCCGCAACACAAATGCCTGCAAAATTGATCTGGCTGTTGCACGCGGCAAACCGAAAGATGTGCTTTCACTCTGGGTGGCCGACATGGACTTTCCGACCGCGCCCGCAATTTTGGAAGCGCTGCACAAAAAGATTGACCACGGCATTTTCGGCTATTCATGCACAGACGAACCTTTTCATGCGGCGCTTTCTGCATGGCTTAAGAATGAGCACAATTTTTCTTATGAACGCCGCGAAATGGTTTCAACACCGGGCGTGGTCTTTGCAATTGCCACCGCAATCAAGGCTTATACAAAAGAAGGCGAAAGCGTCTTGATTCAGACGCCGGTCTACTACCCTTTCAAGAACATGATAGAAGCAAACAACCGCAAGCTTGTAACTTCTTCGCTTTTTGAAAAAGACGGAAAATGGCAGATTGATTTTGAAGACTTTGAACATAAAATAGAAGAAAATGACGTTAAGCTTTTTATTTTGTGCAGCCCGCACAATCCTGTTAGCCGCGTGTGGACGCGCGCCGAGCTTAGCAGACTTGCAGAAATCTGCTTGCGCCATAACGTGATTGTCTTTGCTGATGAAATTCACAATGATTTTGTTTATGCGCCAAATGTGCATACGGTCTTTTCTACGCTTTCGCCTGAAATTGCGGAAAACTACATCGTCTCAATGTCGCCGAGCAAAACATTCAACCTTGCAGGACTTCAGTTTTCCACGAACTTTATAAAAAATCCGGCCTTGCGCGCAAAATTCAAGACTGAACGCGACAAGACAGGCTATGACGAGCCGAGCCTTATGGGAATGGTTGCAGCACGCGCCGCTTACGAAGGCGGCAAACCGTGGCTTGAGGCGCTCAAAAAGCATCTGCTTTCAAACATAGATTTTGTGCGTTCATACTTAAAGGAAAAAATCCCACAGGCGCGGCTTATTGAGCCTGAAGGCACATTCCTTTTGTGGATTGATTTTTCAGCTTTGGGAATTCCTGACAGCGAGCTTGACGACCTGATTGTAAACAAGGCGAAAGTCTGGATTGACCGCGGCACGATGTTCGGCATAGAAGGCAACTGCTATCAGCGCATCAACATTGCAACGCCACAGCCGCTTTTGAAAGAAGCCATTGACCGCATAGCAAACGCACTGAACGGAGGTTGTAATGCTTAAGATTTCAACGCGCGGACAATATGCCCTGCTGATAATGACAGACCTCGCCGAAGCTGAAGAAGGCTACTTCATTCCGCTCAAAATGCTTTCGCACAGACGGAATCTCTCGGTGAAATATCTTGAACAGATTCTGATTCAGCTTGGAAAGGCAGGGCTTGTAACAGGCTCGCGCGGCACAAACGGCGGCTACAGGCTTTCCCGTCCGGCAAACGATTATACCGCAGGCGAAATCTTGCGCGCCATGGAAGGCGAGCTTTCGCCGCGCGGCACAACTGAGAACAATCACCTTGAATCAGAGGGCAACGACTTTTTCTGGAAGGAATTTGAGATAAACATCAACAACTTTGTAGATTCAATTACGCTCGACGAGCTTGCGCAAAAAAACAAATCGTTCGTCGGCTACGATTATTGCATCTAGCTTTTTCAATTACTTGCAATTATAATAAACTTTAAAAGATGAACAAGCTTGAAGTGATTCGCGCAGAAGAAGAATGGCAGCGCGCCGGCGCATATTCCGTTAGAATTCAGGGAATGAACAGGCAGCATCATATTCCGCTAAGAGACGAATTTGATGAGCATGACGGCAACGGCACAAAATATATCGTGATTCTTGATGACGGCTACCCGATTGCCACTTGCCGGTTTTACGAAATAAGCCCGGACAGTGTCTCGCTTGGGCGCGTGGTCGTACTGCCCGAATACCGCGGAAAAAATATCGGGCGCATGGCTGTTGAGCAAGCTGAAATCTGGATACAAGAATGCGGCTATAAGAAGATAGAAATCGACAGCCGCACAGTCGCCGTCAAGTTTTATGAAAAGCTCGGCTTTTCCGTGGTCGACGATAAAATCATTTCAGGCGGAACATTCGACTGCATAAAAATGGGAAAAGTGCTCTGAAAGGCAATAACATCACTTTGCCAGAAAACCGTCGCAAGCAAAAGCAGAAAGCAGTTTGCGCAAGCAACTGAAACGCGCGGCAAAATTGCTTGCGCTTTTGAATATCGTAGATTATCATGTAGTGGAACGCACAAAAAGCGCAAGCAGCCCGAACAAGCAAAAGCTGTGCGCGTAGTTGCAACTTCATCATCTGGAGGAACGAAAATGAAGAAGTTTTTCACTTTTTGTCTGCTGGCCGTCTTTTCAGCCGTGCTGTTTGCGCAGAATGCAAAATCTGTCGGAGTAACAGACAGCGACGTAAAGAACTGGGCAAAGAATTTGCCTTCAATCATTAAAGAATTTGACAAAATCGGCATCGACCCGGCTGATTCGTATTTAGAAGCCATTAATGAAAAAGAAGAAGTTGAAAATGTGCTTCAGAAAAACGGAATTTCCGGTCCGGACAGAATCGCAAAATTTGAGACGATTGTGAGAAGCGCCGCTATTCTAAAGATTGAAGCAGAGCTTGATGAGGATTCTAAAGAAATGATGAAGCTCATGAATATGGATCCGACTGCGGAATTGAAGAAAAACATCAACCAGAAAGACTATGATGTTGTTGCCGCAAACTCAAAAGCCGTAATCAAAGCGATGGACGCGTTTGACGATGACTAAAGCTTGAACCGCCGCACATAAAAAGCTGCGGCGGCAAAGCATTAAAAAGAGAACAAAAAAGGGATTATATGAAAAAGTTATTAATCAAAGTTTTGTTTAGTTTTGTTCTGCTCATCATCACTTTCAATTCATTCGGAATCGATAAAAACAACTTTACAGGCACTATAGAGAATTGGAAAACAGTCAAGATTTTCGACGATGCTGGGAACTTGTATTTTGAGTGCTCATGGAAAGATGCTAAATCAAAATATAAAAATGCAGATACAATTTATGAATTAGGCTGGAACAGCCGTTTTACAGATTATTGGTTTTGGTCAATTACCCCCATGTATGTTTCATATTTTGCAAAAGTTCATATTCAAAATAAACATCTGGATTATTTCGACCCGCCAAAAATGTATTGCGGTGAGTATTGCTTTAATGCGGATAAAGGAGTTTTGATTTATTCAAATTACATTAAACCACATGACAAAGGCGATTTAGAAGAAATACAATCAGAAGAATTTCAGCTAATTTGTTATTATATTTTTGATAAAAAGGAAGTCATAATCGACAAACAGATAGGCAAGCCGTTCCGCCCAAAATTCAAAGACGATGAAAACAGAGTTTATTATAATAAAGGCGAAAAGGAATTATCTTTTGTTTTTTAATAAAACCACACATGGTTAATCAAGCAAGCAGCGAAGCTTCTAGCAGCGTCGGGGTATCAAACCCTCGGCACGAATAAAGGCTGAAAACAATGCCTAAGAGGCTGAAATTTCTGGAACATTCAAAACTTTGCACCCGGATAAAGCGTATTATTCAAAAACAGCCTTGCTGAAAAAGTCTTCGAGCAGCTTTATAGTTTCATCTTTTAAAGCATTGCATGAATCTACAATAATTAAAACCTCTACAGGTTCATTAAGGCGCTTTTGTGCAGGAGCTATTGCAAAATATTTTGGCTGCCCGGCTCCGCCTTCAGACTTAACCTTTGAAAAATCAACCTCATGCTCGCATTTTACACCCGAAAGCTTTTCAGGCGTAATCTTAGCCGCATAAAAATAGCCGAGCGCACCGTTTCTTGCATCCTGATATTTAGAAGAATCTTCAAATGTGTATTTTTCAAATTCCCTGCCGCTTATTTCGGCAGTTTCCTTCTTTGTTATTGGAAGAGAGTTAAGAGTTTTCTGTTTTATACTCTCTGAATATAATGATTCCGGATAAACCATCAGAACAATACTTATACTGGCAGGTTTTCCTTCCAATGATAAATCGTTTGGCGTTAAAAGGCACATAGCCGCATGTTCTTTTGTAAACTGAGCAAGGCGCAGACCCCATTCAGGTTTACTAGGAATTGAAATTCCGAGCATTGTACTGTAGATAAATGCAGTGCCATCTTTTCCCTGTGAAATTCTCCAAACCTGTTCGGAACTATAAGTTTCATCAGCAGAGCTTTCTTTTATAGAACTTTTAATCATTTTCAAAAGCGACTGATTTAGAACAGCTTCTTCCGGGATATTGCCGCCGTTTGTAATTGCATAATAGGCATTCAACGGCATTGAAGAAAGCAAGTAACTATAAGCATAATCTTCGATAAAAAAATTGCTGACCTGATAGTCCTTCATTTTCAGGTATTTTTCCAGCTCATCTCTGCCTGCACTTGTCTTTCCCTGCGAAATAAGAAAATTTCCGTAAATCCAATGGTGACCGGCATTTTTAGAATACTTCTTATCGATTTTTGAATAAAAATTTTCCACTTGTGCTGAAGGAATTTTATCAAAATTATAAAGACATCTCATTGTAAGAAGCTTGAGCAAATCTTCGTCATAATTTGTCTTTTTCTTTTTATTCAGATATCCGTAAAGATTTTCTGCGGCGTCTAAATAAGCCGTTTTTGAATCTTTATGCTGAAAATCAAGAGTTCTTATGGAATCGTATGACATCTCAAAAGCAAGATACAAGCCTTTAAAATCTTCATCTTGCGGAAGGTTTTCAAAATTAATGGCGGCTGGTGAAGCAAACACCATGCACAGACAAATAAAACTTAATAAACAGATTAATACAATTTTTTTCAATTCAGTCTCCTTATAAAACCTCGACGGTAGCCGCCGGTCATGGATGCCCGGAACCGCAGTCTTTCGTTTTGTATAAAATTAACATATTTACCGGCAAACATCAACCAAAACCAGCAGCCGGATACTGAATTAATCCCGGTGTTATGGTATAATACGTTTTGGATATTAACATGAAAAAAGAACGTGCTGCAAATAACCGGACGCTGACACTTTTACAAGATGAGATTGAGCCGTTAAGGGCAAGGCTGATTACAGAGAAGAACATCGCTCATGGGACAGACATTGTAAACAAGACGCTTAACGGCGATATTCTCAAAATGCTTGAATATGTGCCCGACAGTTTTGCAGATTTAATCATAATTGACCCGCCGTACAATTTGTCGAAGAACTTTAACGGTATGAAGTTCAGCTCGCGCACAGAAGACAGTTACGACAAATACCTTGCAGAATGGTTTCCGGAAGTCTGCAAAAAACTGAAGCCTGACGGCTCGCTTTATATGTGCGGCGACTGGAAGTGCACGTCGTCTTTGCAGCGTGCAATCGAAAAAGAACTTACAATTCTGAACCGGATTACGTGGCAGCGCGAAAAAGGGCGCGGTGCAAAGACTAACTGGAAAAACGGCATGGAAGATATCTGGTTTGCCGTAAAAAACCCGGATGACTATTATTTCAATGTTGAAGCTGTAATGCAAAAGCGCAAAGTCATTGCACCATATAAAATTAACGGCAAACCGAAAGACTGGGATGAGAGTGATGACGGAAATTTCAGGCTGACCTGCCCTTCTAACTTTTGGGACGATATTTCTGTGCCTTTTTGGTCAATGCCAGAAAACACCGACCACCCGACTCAAAAGCCTGAAAAGCTCTACGCGAAGCTTATTCTTGCTTCTTCAGATCAGGGCGACGTTGTCTTCGACCCGTTTTTGGGCAGCGGAACAGCAAGCGTTGTTGCCAAAAAACTAGGAAGACAATACTGTGGAATTGAATTGAACGAAGAATACTGTCTTTGGGCTGAAAAACGGCTGCAGCTGGCAGACAAGGACAAGACAATTCAAGGTTATGCAGACGGTGTCTTCTGGGAAAGGAACACAATGAACGCGCAGCCGAAAACACCCAAAAAGCACCGCACAAATCAGTTTATAGTTCCAATTAAGGAGGAATAAAATATGAATGAAGTTATCAAGGCAATTAAAGAGCGCCGGAGCGTACGGAAGTATAAGGCTGAAATTCCTGCTAAAAGCGATATTGAGCAGATTATTGAAGCCGGCCTGTATGCGGCTAGTGCGATGGGAAAGCAGGAAACTGCGATAGTTGCTGTTACAAACAAAGATTTATGCAGCAAAATCCGCGAGATGAACCGGAAAATCGGCGGCTGGCAGGAAAGCTTTGACCCGTTTTACGGCGCACCAGTAATTCTAATTGTTCTTGCAAAAAAAGACTGGCGCAACAAAGTGTACGACGGTTCTCTTGTTATGGGGAACATGATGCTTGCGGCTCATTCGCTCGGTCTAGGCAACATTTGGATTCACCGCGCAAAAGAAGAATTTGAAAGCACTGAAGGCAAGGCTATTCTAAAAGAACTCGGTCTGGCTGATGAATGGGAAGGAATCGGTCACTGCGCAGTCGGCTTTACTGACGGCGAAATTCCAGAACCTGCACCACGCAAAGAAGGGCGCGTTTTCTGGGCTGAATGAATGCACAAAGCAGTGCCCTGTCACAGACATTGCGGCAGGGCAGCTTAATTTTGTGTTCTAGAACATAAGCGGAATAAACTTTTCAGCGTATTCCTGCCAGAATTTCATGTCGTGAATTCCCTTTGATTCTAAGTAGGTGTGTTTAACGCCCTGCTCTTCAAGAAACTTATGAAAGGCGCGGTTCGGTTCAAGCAAAAAGTCTTCTGTGCCGCAAGCCATGAAAATTTCAGGGATTTTTTTACCGGCGGCAATCTGCTTTTTCAAAAGGTATTCAGGATTGTTGTCACTTTCAGGAAGCTTTGCCGGGTCGCCGAAGCACATCTTAAAATAGTCGTAATTTGCGACATCATTGCCCTCGCCTTCTTTCATTTTTGCAACTTCATTATGAATGAGCGCCGAAGAAAGAGCCGCAGTTTTCCCGAATTTTTCAGGAAAAGCAAATGCTGTATGAAGCGCACCGAAGCCGCCCATTGAAAAGCCCAAAATATAAGTGTCTTCTCTGCTCATTGCAAGGTGAAAGGTACTGCGTACATATTCAAGAAGTTCAACCCCAAGAAATGTAGCAAACTGGCGGCCGGTAGCCGGTCCGTCAATCCAGAATGAGTTTTCACCATTCGGAATTACAACTGCAAAATTGTACTGCTCGGCAAGGTTTCCCGGAACCCAGTTGAAAGCCGCGCCGGTGTAGCCGTGAAGAAGAAACAATGTCTTCATCGGGCGGTCAGTGCGCTTAAGGTCGTCCCGCGGATAGTCTTTGCGTACATCATTTGGAATTACCATTAAAAATGAAACGTCCCGCTTGAGGACGTCTGAATAAAATCTTATTGAAAGGTCTGCCATTTTTTCTCCTGATTTCTCTTATTCAATTAAGGGCATTTTATTGTGGATAAACAAAAAGTGTCAACAAAGTTTTTGATTTAAGCTGTAACATAAGTCAGAAAAACAAAAGTCTGCCATGCTGTATTGACCTTGCGGAAAGGTGTTCCACACTGTAATATTGTGCCATAACGTGCATTACAATTTTTCAGCGTGAGGAAAGAACATGAATCAAGTATTACAAAGCATTTCGATAATAGGCGGCGCAGACGGTCCAACTTCTATTTTTGTTTCTCCTAAAGGTTTTGGATTTGCCGCAGCGTGCATTGTTCTGCTGATTGCAGTTTTTCTCGTCTTGTTAGCGCTTGTCTTTTTCAAGCTCCGCAAAAACATTAAAAGCAGAAACACTTTCAGGGCGATAATCTTAGCACCGCTCGTTTTCGTTTTAGCAATAATCATCAGCGCCATTCTTTTAAGGCATGAACATTCAGACATTAAAGTTGTGGCGGGGAACGCTGAAAACAATCAGACCGCACCGCTTGCAAAGCAAACAGAAGCCTGCGCCAAAGAAGATTTTCCTTCTGATTTTAAATGGAACGGCACGAATGCCGAGCCGATTTTAGACACCGACTTAAAGAAAAGCTACAGAACAATCATCACGGAAGCTTCGCGTATGCCGCCTGACTTTAACGGCAAATATAAGATTGCGCAATTCGGCGCAGGAACTATGGCCAACGGCTTTTTCATCATCAACCTTGAAACCGGCGCAGTCACCGAAGGCTTTGCCTTTGAGTTCGCGCTTGATTATTCCATAGACAGCAAGCTTATAATCAGAAACCCGAAAGAGACGGTTCTTGATTTTTGGAAAGACGAGCTTAAAGACGGCGAAGAAATACCCGACTGGTGTGTTTCGGAGTTTTATCTTTTTGAAGACGATAAACTGACGCTGATAAAACGCCTTGAAGCGAATGAGCTGAAAAGATGAACAAGACGAATATAAGACGATTTTTTACCCCGGCGGCAATGCTGCTTCTTAGTTCCGCATTTTTGTTTTGTACAGGTTATGCAATTTTGCACTTCATCCGTACCTCGTCGAGTACAACATTCCCGTTGATGCTTATTTTTGCTCTTTCAATTTTAACAGCATTGTCTGCCCTTATCACTTCAATAATTTTAATAATCAAATCACAAAGAACGAAATTTAATATTATCTTAAATACTATAGTTATTGTTGGTTCGGTTCTTCTGTTTTTATATTCGCTTCTATATTTTGGTCTCAATTCTGCATTTGGGCCAACTTTGCCGTCAAAGGACAAAGACAAAGAAATTACATCAAAAACTCTAAATGTTGATGTTCAAAATGGAAAATATCTCAAAAGAATAAACACACATGCCGGCTTGTTGGGTGATGGCTTTTATTTTTCAATAATTCAATTTAAGCCGGAAGATGATATTTCTGAAGAACTTAAAAACAATTCTGAATGGGCATCTTTGCCTATGCCTTCTGAACTCAAATTTGAATTAGGAATGGAAGTTGACGGAAAAAGCCTTGATGTTTATTTTAGAGATGACTATGGTGTAATTATTCCTGACTTGCAGAACGGTTATTACTTTTTCAAAAACAAACAGGATGTTCCAGATCAAAAAGATGTAACCGAACTTTCGAAAAGTTCCTCATGGAATTTTATAACCGCCGTTTATGATTCAGAAAATCATGTTCTTTATTATTTTGAGCTTGATACATAAGCTGCTTTAAGCTGCAAACGCTATTAACCTTCAAAATAAAAATTCCGATTCTATATAGACGGTCGAAAAGTTTTGTTTCAAAACGTAAATTTTTCTCCCAAGACATTTTACACCTCATCTAAGGAACAAACATGAACAAAAAATCATTCTGCAGCGGAATTATTCTTTCTATATTCGCTTTATCGTTTAGCATTTTCAGCTGTGTCAGCTCTTCAAAAGCCACAGCCAAAGACGATGAAAGCGACCTCAAAAATGTTCCTTACGAAGAATTATCTGAAGAAACGGGCAAGCACCATGAGCGGCATGTCGCGCCGGTTACTTCGCCAGAAAAAAAGACGATGGTTTCTGTCAGCGACGAATATCTTGAAACGATTCCTGCTTCATCGTTTAATGAAATTTGGGGCTACCTTATTGCAGGCGAAGACCGCTTTTATTCAAGCGAACTGCCGATTACAGACATCGGCTATTTCGGCGCAGGGCTTTCAACATTCGGCAAGCTTGTTGATGCGCCGTCGCGCGCAAAAGTGCCAGAAACTAATGCGCGTGTCCACATGGTCGTTATCGACAACGGCCGCGCACTGACACACTTCTGCCTT
>JAEEGK010016602.1_pt1 | contig 16156 bp, 12 predicted proteins | sample 8958771 | NCBI WGS metagenome assembly JAEEGK01 (sample SAMN16246547, study PRJNA631951) | gut metagenome | biome: gut microbiome; feature: rumen; material: SC-attached | host: Bos | place: Iran: Karaj | collected 2018-10
TAGCCGCAACGGGCGAAATCCCCTGACTTTAGGAGCTCCGCAAGGGTGAATCTCAAAAAGCATCCAGTGGATGGTTTTTGAGAGAGGTGACGCTTCGCTATGCAAGCATAGCTATGCGATAGAGGGCGTCCCTAGGCGAATCGTCCTGCGATTCGCGATCTTCGGACTTTATCAACGGACTGAGAGCCCCCGCATCGGTGTGCAGGGGCTCCCGTGATCAGGATGCTGCGGCGGTTGTCTCCGCCTCTGTTGTTTCTGCGGACGCTGTATCTGTGGTATCTGCGGTCAGGGACGGCAGACTTGCGTCAAGAAACTTCTGCATATATTCTGCGCGGCTGTCTGCAAATTTCCTGATATTGTTCGTGCGGTTCTGATACTCCTCATACCAGATCCAGATGTCCTTATCCTCCTTCTTGCGCTCCTCAAGGTTATCGAAATAGCGGCGCATCTCCGTGAAGCGGGCACTGTTCATGGCATCGAGCGTCTCCCTGATATGCTCTGCGGAGAGGGAGCCCTCCATGAGCCTTGTGATCTCTGCGCGGAACGCCTCACGGCATTCACCGCGCTGCATGAGCGCTGCAAAGAGCGGCGCATAGCGCTTGCTGCCGGGCTTTAAGATCTCCGCAAGATTGTCATATTCCGGCTGCGTTTCATCCTGCCCGTAGAGCGAGGAGGAGTAGTCCATGTCATGATACCAGAAGCGCCATTTCCCGTCGAGGCGGTCGCACTCTGCTTCGCTGTATGCCTCCCCTTCCCCTGCCAGATACCGATAGCATTTCTGATTGTTCTGCGGCCAGTCATTGTTGTTGATATAAATATTGTAGGCGAAAAATTCCAGATATTGCTGCACATCCAGAAAATCGCATACCTGCGCGTAATTCGCATCATCGGTGAGATCGAGCGCAGAGAGCACCGCATAGGTCTCATTGAATTCCGCTGCGGCTGCCGCTTCCTCTGCATCATCCTCGGGCACTGTCTTTTCCGTCTCTTTCCCTTCGAGCACGAGATACTTGCCGCCTTCTCCGCTGCCGTATTTGTCTTTAAGCAGGTCATTGCACACGGATTCATGCAGCCAGTGTACGCCGTAATAGCTGCCGTTTAAGTAGACCACAACCGGCTGCACGGCCTCATATTCGCTGTGCCCCGCGTCCTTTGCAAGCGTCTGGAAGAGCTCATCGCGGATGAATGCAAACTGGAAATCATTGCCGCCGTTCCGGATGACCAGCTTGTCATATTTTGCGATCACTTCGCCGTCTGCGCCCGCTGTGCCGAAGCCGTCATAGGCAAATTTGCCGTGCTCGGGGTCATAGGATTTGCGTGCAAAGAGCTTCATGGATTTGAGGGCTGCCTCGCGGGAAGCCGCGCCGAAAATGCGCATGCCCGCATCCTGCGAGAGCAGAAGCCCGCCGTTCTGATCGACAAACTCCACGGAGACTGCCCGCTCGGATTCCCTGCCGCGGAGCTTCACATTCTTGCCGTAGAAGATGCCGTCGGGCTTGTCGGTGATCTCCTTCGGGTCGCCGACAACGGACACGATGAGATTGTGGAAGCGGGAATGGATGTCATAGGATGTCCAGAAGGTCTCGGTCGCGGTCTGCGATTCGCTGCCGTCGGGGAAGAAGACCTTTGCACGGAGCACCGCACAGTTCGGGAAGTCGCCGACATATTGCTTTAGGACAATCGGCTCCTTGTATTCCTCCGATTCCGCCGTCGGGACGCTGCCGTCAAGCGTATAGCGGATGACCGCCCCCTCGGGCGCTGTGACCGCAAGCTGGGAGTAATCCGGGAGAAAGCGGTCAGCGGCTTTTGTGACGCCCTCCTTTGTGAAGGCGAAGGCTGTGACGGTCTCCAGGATGCGCTCCGTGACCGCAGAGGATTCCTCGAGGGGAGCGCTTTGTTCTGCGCAGCCGCAGCATGTGCCGAGCAGAAGTGCCGCAAGCATCAGGGCGGCAGGTCGTGCTGTTTTCATATTGCACCTCAATCAGACAGATGTATCTCCGATGGATTCAGAATGGGGCGCTGCCCCGTCCCGGTAAAGGGTACACATCTCTTTTTCTTTATGATTTCTCTGTGCGCTTTTCGACCGTCGTGCAGCGCAGGATCAGGTATTCGGCATGCACGCCGTTCACATTGCCTGTCGTCTTCTCCAGTGTCCCCTCGACGGTAATCCTGTCATAATCGGCAAAGCCGCTGAAATCGCTCCAGTCGAGCTCCAGCCCGATGCCGTCATCGCCGTGGCTGTCCTCCGCATAGACGGAATAGAATTTCTCGCCGTTTGCGTCAGTCGAGGGATAGAGCGTGCCGACGATGTGATACTGCTTCCCGAGATAGCTGTCCGGGTTCTGATACATGTCAGAGAGCGTGTCATAGGTCTCAACGGATTTGATGTACTGCATCGCCGCCTGTGAGGATTCGCCCCCGCAGGCGGTCAGCAGCAGTGCCGCAAGTGCTGCGGCGGGATAGATTCTGTGTTTCATCTGCTTTCTCCTGCACTGATGCTGCCGTCGGCAGCGATCGTGTAATCTGTGGCATGATAGAGCGCCGCGAGTGCGCCTGCCGTGTCATAAACATACTGATGGAATGTCAGGTCTGCATCGAGCTTTGCGCCGTTCTCCGCGGTCATCGAGACCTTTACGGTGACGGATGCGCCCTTGCCCGCCTCCCGCGGGTCGAGCTTCGGCACTTCGATGTTGACGAGCTTGTTGATGCTGTCATTGGTTGCCTTGCAGCCGGTTTCGCATTCCGCGCTGACCGCTGTGAGCTTCTCTGTCCATGCGCTGAAATCAATCATGACATGATACTTGCCGCTCCAGTCCTTCAGCCAGTCATTGATCTGCTCATCCTCGGTGCGCAGCAGATAGTGCTTGAGGAGCGAGAGGTCAATCGCGTTCAGCTTCTTGTCGCCGTTGTAGTCGGCTGCCTCGGGGTGACGGAAATCCTCGATCTCGCGGAGCAGATATTTTTGCAGCAGCACAACATCGGCGAGGTTCACCGCATAGTCATTGTTGCAGTCGCCCTTCATCACCACAATGCTGTAAATCTTCCCGCGCAGACGGTAGATCTTCTCATACATCTCCTCAGCCCAGAGCTGCCGCATCGCGCCGTAGCCCTCCTCGCTCGGGTGTACGCCGTCGCCGCTGAGATATTCGGGATGCTCCTTGAAGAACGCATAGAAATCAGGCCCCGGGATGACAGCCTTGTTCTCCGCATAGATCTTGTCAATCATCGCATTGTATTTCTCAACATGATTTGCAACGCCCGGCTCCAGCGAGAACGGGATCTTCGGGAGCACAACGGTCTTGCCCGCTGCCTGCGCCTTCTCGATCATGTAAACGGTGTTCTCGTAATAGCCCTGTGCGCCGGTCTGGTCGCCCCAGCAGTCATTTGTGCCGTAAGCGATGGAGACATACTGCCCGGCAAACTGCGAGAGCCACTTGTCGATATTTGCCTTGCCCTCGATGCTGCGGATGCCGCCGATGCCGCCGTTTTGCTGTGCGGGATAGACAGAGGGCTCAATCGCATGAAGCAGGTCTGCGAAATTGCCGTTTCCGGTGCCGAAGGTGGTCATGCCGCAGGCAGTGATCGAATCGCCGTAGAACATCCACGAATCTATGACGCTGTCCTCAAAGACCGGCTGCGGCGCGTGAATATCCACATTGAGCCCGGCTGCCTGTCCGTTCTGGGTCTCATCCACCGTGAGGCGCACCCAGTTGCAGCCCGCGAAGTCAATGACATGCTCGCCGGAATGGGTCGTGCAGCCTGTGACGGCAGCGGCTTTCTCCCAGCCGGATTCCGGGTAATCGCCGCCCGGTGCCTGATTCACCTCGATCGTATACGCCGAAAGGGAGGCATAGGGCGATTCGGGGAGCACGGTGTAGTCATAGTTGCCCCACGCGCCGGAATACCAGACAAGCTCAATCTGCGTAAAGCTCCCTGCCCCCGAGAGATCCCATGCAAGATAAGACCCTGCGCTGCCCTGCCAGTTGTCATAATACTTGTCGTTGCAGGCGGCATATGCCGTGCCCTGATTGTCGGAGAAGACCTTGCCGTCCCGGTTCAGCGGGACATAGGTTTCTGCGGATTCGGTGCCGTCCGCGGAAACCGGAACGGCTGCCGTGCCGAGCAGAAGGCTCAGCGCTGTGATGAATGCGATACTCTTTTTCATGTTCCTTTACCCCTTTATTATATAATTCGCAATGCGCAATTGGCAATGCGGAATTGCGCGCCATGCTATAATTGTGACGGCAGCGCCCTGCCCGCGAACGCGGCTTTTTCGGGCATTATTCTTGCCTCCCCTGAACACGCTTGGCTCCCCTGAAAGGGGAGCTGTCTGCGCAGCTGACTGAGGGGTAATAAGCGATCGCTTGCGTCGCAGAGAACCCCTCCACCACCGCCTGACGGCGGCGGTTCCCCTCCCCTTTCAGGGGAGGCAGGATCACACCGTATATGAAAGTTCTCAAATCATTCCGCATTGTCTCATCCCTGCACAGTTTCGAGAAACGCCCGGAAGCCGCAGAGCCCGTCCTCCGTCATCGGATAGACCGCGCACTGACAGAGCACCTCTTTGAAGACCTTGCCTGTCTCCTCTCTGAGCACCGTCTCCCAGTCGGCATCATCGGGATAATCCCCGCGGAAGCTCCGCACCCAGTCTGCATGCTTTGTGATCTGTTCATCATCGGTGTCGGGCATGCCGTCCAGAATCCACTGCCGCACGGCTTCCAGCTCCGTTTTGAGACGCGCCGGGAGAATCGCCCTGCCCATCACTTCGATGAGACCGATATTCTCCTTCTTGATATGATGCAGCTCGGCATGCGGGTGATAGAGCCCCAGCGGATGCTCGGGCGTGGTGTGATTGTCTCTGAGGACAAGATCGAGCTCATATTTTCCGCCGCGGTATCTCGCGATCGGCGTGACCGTGTGATGCGGGGTATCTCCCGTGCAGGCAAGGATGCCGCGTGCTTCGTCGGAATAGCTGCGCCAGGCGTTCAGAATCTTCTCGGCAAGTTCCGTGATGCGCTCTTTGTCTGTGCCCGCAAGACGGATCACCGACATCGCCCAGTTGACAATCCCCGCGTCAAGGTCTTCAAAGCCCCCGAATGTGACCGGCTCCGCGATCTCCGCTTCTGCCATCGGGAAGGTATCTCTGCCGCCCTGGAAATGCGCATGGCTTAAAATCGAGCCGCCGACGACCGGCAGGTCTGCATTGGAGCCGATGAAATAATGCGGGAACTGCGAGACGAAATCCAGGAGCTGCGCAAAGCACGCGCGGTCGATCTTCATCGGGATATGTCTGGCATCCAGCACGATGCAGTGCTCATTGTAATAGGCATACGGCGAATACTGGAAATACCACGGCTCCCCCTGAAGACGCAGCGGCACAACACGGAGATTCTGCCGCGCAGGGTGATCCATGCGCCCGGCATAGCCCTCATTTTCACGGCAGAGCTGACATTTCGGATAGGACACGGACTGCGCCTTTGCCGCGGCTGCAATCGCCTGCGGATCCTTCTCGGGCTTCGAGAGATTGATCGTCATATCGAGCGTGCCGAACTCGGTCTCCGTCTGCCAGCAGACATTCTTCGCGATGCGCTCCTTCTGGATGTAGCCGTTTGCGAGGCAGAGGTGATAGAACCAGTCTGTTGCCTGACGCTGCCCCTGCATGCCGCGGATGGAGAATTCCAGTGCCACCGCGGAGGGCAGCGGGGTGAAGTATCCCATCAGGCGCGCCGCAAAGAGATCCCGCGCCGTGATGCCGTCGCCTTGCAGGATGCCGCGCTGTGCGGCAAGGTCTGTGTATGCCCCGAGCAGCTCGCCGAGCTTCGGGTGATCGGAGAGCGAAAGCGCGGGGAGCTCCTCTGCGCTGTCTGCGTGATAGAGGTCAAGGAGCTGATTCTCCAGGAAACAGGCATCCTCCTGCACGCAGAGATTCTGCGCAAGGGCATAGTCAATGAGCGGTTTGAAATACATGTGGGTAACCTCCGTTATTTTTATCTGTTCCCGAACGGGATTTCTTCCGTCAGGATTTCATTGCGAAGCAATTTCTCTGCGCAGCAATTTCATTTTCATTGCGGTGTCCGCGCCTCCCCGGAGCACGCTCGGCTCCCCTAACAGGGGAGCTGTCAGCGCAGCTGACTGAGGGGTTGAGGGCACATGCGCCGGCGGGAAACCCCTCCACCGCCTGACGGCGGTTCCCCTCCCCTTTCAGGGGAGGCAAGAAAAATGCCTGCAAAAACCGTGCCGCGTGCATGGCGCTGCCGTTACAATCAAAGACGGGCGCGCAATTCCGCATTCCGCATTCTGCTTGCTTTTTTTACAGCTTTATGATATAATATGTATGTGCAATGGATGCACAAAGATATACAGAAATCAGGGGAAATACATGAAACATCAGGGAAATACCGTTCTGCGGGTGCTGAAAACCTGCGGAATCGTGCTGCTTGCTGCGGCATGTCTGCTCGGGCTGATCGCACTTCTGCTCGGCACGGCAGAGCAGAGAAAGCTGCGTCTCGCGGCAGAGAAGTATCAGGCAGTGACCGTGCGCATCACGGAGACACGTTTCTCAGACCAGAGCAAACATCTGCTCGCAGTCGTGCTGGAGCCGCTCGGGGAAACACCCGTGCAGGACAGCACACACAGGGAGGCAAGGCTCGGCAAAACCGTCGCCACAACAGGAAACCGCAGTCTCGCGGTCGGCGATACGCTCACAATGTATTACGACCCGCAGAACACGGATACGCGCATTGTCGATTTCGGCGTGCAGCACCGGCTGATTCCGTTCGGCGCAGCGCTCGGCGCCGGGTCAGGCGCGCTGCTGCTTCTTATCCTGCTGCTGCATCTGCTGCGAAAAAAGCGGGCAAGTCAGCCGGCAGTACATATTGAAGAATAACCGTCCGCGGCGGGGGAGCAATCCTCTGCCGCTTTTTTATGCGGAATCCGGAATGACATGTGATCTTTCATTTGCGGTTCTGCGGGGATATTATACACGCGGCGGACGGCGCTTCTTTTCCTCGTAAAGCAGGGCATCGGCGCGGTCAAGCAGCGCGGGGAGATTTTTCCTGTCCCCGGGGGCACATCTTGTGAGACCCGCAGAGATGCGCAGCGCGTAGGGGAGCTTCTCCGAGGATGCGGCAACTGTCCGCTTGACCTCGCCCTTGAACTGCTCTGCCGCACTGTCATCCTGTGCTGAGAAAAGCACGACAAACTCATCGCCGCTGATGCGTGCCGGATAGCCCCCGACCGCACGGCAGACAGACCGCAGGGCATTCGCAACGGTGCAGAGGGCTTTGTCGCCCTCAAGATGCCCGTAATTGTCGTTGATGCTCTTGAAGTAATCGACATCGGCAAAGAGCAGATAGAGCGGGAAGGCGCCGCGTTCATCCGGGTGATAATCCGTGAGGCGCTCCTCCAGCGTGAGCATGAGATCATAGCGGTTCGCAAGCTGTGTCAGGGTGTCCTTGGTCATGCGGCTCTGGAGAAAATCAATGACCACGGCGACCATCGAAGCCGTGATGAACCCGCAGACGACCGTGATGCCGGGGAAGATGCTTTGCAGCGTTGAGCCGATGACCGGCAGAATGAATATCACTGCCAGACGGATGCCGCGGCGCCCTGCATCGCGGCTGCCGGAGGTCTTGCCGTACCAGACGGAAGCGCACGCATTCCCGATCATATAGAGAAGCGGGATGACATACACGGCCGGGTAGAGGAAGCCGCGCTGATAGACATTCTGCGCCGTCACGGTGAAGACCCAGCCGGTTTTCAGCGATACCGTACACAGCAGGAGCACTGCCAGAGCGGGCAGCGTCAGCAGGATTTGCTGGTTCTTTGAGAAGACCTCGCCGCGGAACGACATCTTGAAATAGCGCAGGGCATAATACGGGCAGATCGCCGTTGCCGTGAAATAGAGGATATTCAGGATATCATTGAGCATCGGCGGATAGAAGGAATCTGAGTCGATCAGCACCCATGCCGTATCCAGCAGGAACATGACGCACTGCGAAATCATCAGCTCCGCGAGATAGAGCTGCTCCTGCGATTTATCCGACCGCCGGATCTTGTATGACATGATGAGCAGGATCGCCACACAAAGCAGGTTGATCTCTGCGTATCCGAACATTTCTCTCACCCCGCTATATAATATGCGTTTTCACAGCAGCGCCGCCAGCACGGAATTGGAGACGAGCCAGCCCTCCGGCGTCATGCGCAGCCTGCCGTTTTCCGTGACAAGATACTGCGGCATCAGCGGCTTTGCGCGTCTCATGAGCGCGTCATCGGGCACGATGCCCTCTGAAAGCCGCAGCCCCAGCATGATGCGGTCTTCCCTGCCGCAGGCGTTTTCATCGGTGATATATGTTTCTTGCAGTTTCCCTGCACAAAATGCAGATAAATCCTTCGGCACGGCATAGCGCACATGCCCGACGCATCCGTGTGCCGCGGGACCCACCGCGTAATAGGGTTCACAGCGCCAGTATTTGCAGTTGTGGCGGCTCTCGTATCCGGGCTTTGCAAAGTTTGAGATCTCGTAATGCGAAAAGCCGGCTTTCGTCAGGCGGTCATGTAATTGCAGATACCGCGCTGCCGTGTCGTCATCGCTGAGCATATCGGGCGGGGTCTTGCCGAACGGCGTCTGCGCCTCAATTTTCAGCAGATACGCGGAAATATGCGTCACAGGGAGCGCGAGGGCTTCTGCGAGATCGCGGTCAAGGGAATCGGCATCCTGCATGAAGAGCCCGAGCATCAGGTCAAGGGAGATATTCTCATAGCCGCACTGATATGCACGCAGAATCGCGTCTTTTGCATCCTCCGGGGAATGATTCCGCCCAAGCAGAGAGAGCACCTCCGGCTGAAAGGACTGCACGCCGACCGATATGCGGTTCACGCCCGCTGCCTTAAATCCCATGAGCTTTTCTGTCTGCATCGTGCGCGGGTTCATCTCCATTGTGATCTCCGCACCGGGAGAGAGGCGGCTGCGCACCTCTGCGAGCATGGCATCTGTCTGCGCGGCGGTAAGCAGCGAGGGCGTTCCCCCGCCGAAGTAGACCGTATCAAAGCGCACATCCTGCGGGATTGCCCGGAGATTGCGGCAGACGGCACTGACATAGCTTTCAGCCGCAGCAGCACGGTAGCTCTGCGAATAGAAATCGCAGTAGGGGCATTTCTTCGCGCAGAAGGGCACATGGATATAGAGCCCGTTCACTCTTTCTTGATCGCTTCGGTCAGCTTGCCGAAGAACATATCAAAGAGGAAGCCGAGCACGAATGCCAGCACGAGCGGGAGCGCACCCCAGAGGAGCACCTCCTTCATCGTGTTGAACTTAAAATAGCTGACAAAGATCATGACAAGCGCTGTGAGACGCAGCACGGAGTTCACGATCAGATTGAGGTAGCCGTTGACGCTTCTGCCGCCGCAGTTTGGGCAGGGCTTTCCGCTGGAAGAAAAGCCGCCGCAGAGCGCTTTCAGGAGCGGGGAATAGGTTTTCTCCCCGCAGTGTGGACAGGTGTATTTCATAGCTTTGGTATCTCCATAATATTTGCGCAGCAATATCATGCGCAGCATTTCATCCTGAAAGGATTTCATCCCGCAGGGATTTCATTCCGTATCTCTTTTCCGTTCACGGGTAACTGTAAGTATAAGAATGAAATTGCTTCGCAATGAAATAGCTTCGCAATGAAATCCTGACGGATGAGATTGCGCAGAGCGCAAATTATTTGTCATCATCGAATTTGAGGACTGCCATAAACGCTTCGGAAGGCACCTCGACAGAACCGAGCTGCCGCATGCGCTTCTTGCCTTCCTTCTGCTTCTCCAGCAGCTTCTTCTTGCGCGTGATGTCACCGCCGTAGCACTTCGCAAGGACATCCTTTCTGAGCGCCTTGACCGTCTCTCTGGCAATGATCTTGCCGCCGATCGCAGCCTGAATCGGTACCTCAAAGAGCTGGCGCGGGATGTTCTCCTTCAGCTTCTCCGCAATCTTTCTCGCTCTCGGATATGCCTTGTCCTGATGCACGATAAAGGACAGCGCATCGACAATCTCGCCGTTCAGCAGGAAATCGAGCTTCACGAGCTTCGAGGCCTCATATCCCGCAAGCTCATAATCCAGCGACGCATAGCCCCTTGTGCGCGATTTCAGCGCGTCAAAGAAGTCATAGATGATCTCATTGAGCGGCAGGGTGTAGTGCAGCTCCACGCGCACATCGTCAAGATACTGCATGTCCTTGAAGACGCCTCTGCGCTCCTGACAGAGATCCATGATGCCGCCGACATATTCCTTCGGTGCCAGTATGCTCGCCTTCACGACCGGCTCCTCTGCCGTGTCGATCTTCGCGGGGTCGGGATAATTGCTCGGGTTGTCGATCATCACAGTCTCGCCCGAGGTCAGCGTCACGCGGTAGATAACAGAAGGCGCAGTCGTGACAAGGTCAAGGTCATATTCCCGCTCCAGACGCTCCCCGATGATCTCCATGTGCAGCAGCCCCAGGAAGCCGCAGCGGAAGCCAAAGCCCAGCGCAACGGATGTTTCCGGCTCAAAGGTCAGCGCGGCATCGTTTAATTGCAGCTTTTCCAGTGCATCGCGCAGATCGTTGTAATGTGCGCCGTCTGCGGGATAGATGCCCGAGAAGACCATCGGGCTGACCTTTCTGTAACCGGGCAGCGGCTCTGCACAGGGATTCTCCGCGAGGGTGACGGTATCGCCGACTCGTGTTTCGCCGATCGACTTGATGGAAGCGGTGATGTATCCGACCTCGCCCGCTTCGAGCTTTCCCTTGTTGATATGCTCTGTCGCGCTCATAACGCCTGCTTCGACGACGGTAAACTCCGCGCCGGTCGCCATCAGACGGATGCGGTCGCCGGTTTTCACAGTGCCTTCCTTCACGCGCACATAGATGATGACGCCCTTGTAGCTGTCATAATAGCTGTCAAAGATGAGCGCCTGCAAGGGGGCATTCTCATCGCCCTGCGGTGCGGGGATGTCGGTGACAATGCGTTCCAGCACTTCCTCGATGTTCGTGCCCATCTTCGCGGAGACGCGGGGGGCATCCAGGCAGGGAATGCCGATGACGTCCTCGACCTCGCGGGCAACGCGCTCGGGCTCTGCCGAGGGCAGGTCGATCTTATTGATGACAGGCACCAGCTCCAGATCGGCTTCCACGGCAAGATAGGTATTCGCAAGGGTCTGCGCCTCAATGCCCTGCGAGGCATCGACAATCAGCAGGGCGCCCTCACAGGCGGCAAGCGAGCGGCTCACCTCATAGTTGAAGTCCACATGACCGGGGGTGTCGATCAGATGGAAGCGGTAGGTCTCGCCGTCCTTTGCGGTATAGTCGAGCGCCACGGCACGCGCCTTGATCGTGATGCCGCGCTCGCGCTCAATGTCCATGTTGTCAAGGAGCTGCTCCTCCATGTCACGCGAAGCGACTGCCTGCGTCTTTTCGAGGATGCGGTCGGCAAGGGTCGATTTGCCGTGGTCGATGTGTGCGATGATGCAAAAATTGCGGATCTTCTGATTTGCCAAGATGGGCTCCTCCGTTTCGGTACAGAATTCGGGCATTATAATACTTTATTATAGCATACTCCCCGGAAAAATGCAATGGGTACAGGGAGATAATTTCCAAAGAGGCGGCAAATGGCAAATGGCAAACGGCTTTACGCTGTAAAAGTGAATATGAATAAGATGTAAACTTATTGTGAACTGTCTGTGAAAGTTGTACGCTGACGTACAAGTTTTGTCGAAAAAGGGACTATTTATGAGAGCACATCCGTTTTTCCGCCTCATTGAGAAAGGAGTTCCTTATGAACGACACAATTGAGCAAAGCCTGATCTTCTTCGACAGCGTGGAACCGACAGAAACACACTGGCTCTGGTATCCCTACATTCCCCTCGGCAAGGTCACGATCATGATGGGCGACCCGGGTGAAGGCAAGTCTACGCTCTCGCTTGCCATCGCATCCGCCGTCACGCAGGGGGCTCAGTTTCCCGACACAAAAACTGCTGTCCATGCGCCTGAGATTGTCCTGTATCAGAATGCAGAGGACGGTCTTGCCGACACGATCATCCCCAGAGTGAAGCGGCTCGGCGGGAACTGCCGCGGTCTGGTCACGATCAACGAGATGAAGGAGAATGCCGACATGCGCAGCACGATGCTCTATGAAGTCATCTCGCAGATGAAGCCGAAGCTGGTGATCCTCGACCCGCTGCAAGCCTATCTCGGCGAACATGTGGACATGCACAGAGCCAATGAGATCCGTCCCGTGATGCACTATCTTTCGATGCTGGCAGAGAAATTCGGCTGCGCCATTGTCCTCATCGGGCACATGAACAAGAAGTGCGACCTGCGCTCGATCTACCGCGGGCTCGGCAGCATCGACATCACGGCTGCTGCCAGATCTGTCCTGCTTGTCGGCAGAGACCCGGAGCACGCCGAAAACAGGGTCGTTGTGCAGGTGAAAAACTCTCTTGCGCCGGAGGGACCGCCTGTTGCCTTCAAGATCGGCGAGGAGGGCGAATTCGAGTATCTCGGGGAATATGAGATCAGAACAGAATCGCTGCTCTCGGGCGGGGAACGCCACATGGCCGAGCGCGACCGCTGTGTCAACTTCCTGAGAGAGCTGCTCACGAAGCACCCCTCCCTGCCCGTCAGCGAGATCTATGACTGCGCTGCCGGTGAGAACATCAGCAAGCGCACGCTTTACAGGGCGGCAAAGGCGCTCGGCATCGTGGTAAAGCAGCGCAATCACTGCTCCGAATGGTCGCTCCCGAACCGTCAGACAACAGGGTGAGTGCGCAGACAGAATCGCTTTTCCCGTTTGCCATTTGCCATTTGCCACCTCTGTGAAAAGGCGCAAGCGACAAAGAATCCTGCGGAAGCGCAAGCCGGATTGTATAAATTGCCGAAAGCAAAATACCCGCTTGACAATTCCGCTGCGGCGTGGTATAATAAGTGTAATCCGAAGTTTTGCGCAGAACATGACAGAGGACATGTCCCGCCGGTCATCCGGTCGAAAGAGAGAATGCTGACCCGCTGAAAGGCATTCACCGGAACCCCGCGACGATACCACCGCTGCCGCGTAAAGCTGACGGGAATGAGTGAAACGCTCGGGTGGAACCGTGCGCGTTTGTAACGCTTACAAGCCCGTACCCCGAACAGTGTCTTCGATTGCCACTGTTTTGGGTACGGGTTCTTTTATGCCCGGAGCCCGGGCTGGCGCTGTGCCTCCGGGAGGCACAACAAAGAGTACTCAGCGGCTAGGTATGACGCTGCTGTTCGCAGCTTTTGTCTGCACCGGCGCCGCTGAATCTAACCTGCACTATACATATTCATTGCGAATTGCGCATTGCAAATTGCGAATTGCATACAAAATAATCACAGGAGGTACCGAACATGAAAATCCAGTTTGCAGAAACAGTATTTGAAGCAGAGGCCGGCATGACGGTCTACGAAGCAGCGAAGGCTGCCGGCGTGCTCACCCGCGATCATATCGCAGCACTCGTTGACGGCGAGCCGCGTGACCTCACCGCAGAGCTCACAGGCGATGCAGAGGTGAAGCTCCTCACCTTCGAGGACGCAGAGGGCAGACATATCTTCAACCACACCGCAGCGCATATCCTTGCACAGGCGGTCAAGCGCCTCTACCCTGCCGTCAAGCTCACCATCGGTCCCGCGATCGACAAGGGCTTCTATTATGATTTCGATTCCGACGAGCCCTTCACCGCAGATACCCTGAAGGCACTCGAAGCCGAGATGAAGAAGATCGTCAAGGAGAACCTGCGCATCGAGCGCTTCACCCTCCCGAAGGCGGAAGCTCTGAAGCTCATGCAGGAGCGCGAGGAGCCCTATAAGGTCGAGCTCATCGAGGAGCTGCCCGAGGGCGAGACCATCAGCTTCTACAAGCAGGGCGAATATGTTGACCTCTGCACGGGCCCGCATCTCTTCTCCACAGGTCTTGTCAAGGCGTATAAGCTCACCTCCTGCACCGGTGCTTACTGGCGCGGCGACCAGCAGAACAAGGTCCTGAAGCGCGTCTACGGCATTGCCTTCCCGAAGAAGGAACAGCTCACCGCACATCTTGACATGCTCGAAGAAGCGAAGAAGCGCGATCACAACAAGATCGGCAGAGAGCTTGAATATTTCACCACCGTCGATTACATCGGGCAGGGTCTCCCGATCATGCTGCCGAAGGGCGCAAGAGTGATTCAGCTCCTCCAGCGCTGGGTCGAGGACTACGAGCAGTCGAAGGGCTGCCAGCTCACGAAGACCCCGCTCTTTGCAAAGCGCGATCTCTACAAGATCTCCGGTCACTGGGATCACTACCGCGACGGCATGTTCATCATGGGCGACCCGGACGACGAGACGAAGGAATGCTTCGCCCTGCGTCCCATGACCTGCCCCTTCCAGTATCAGGTGTACCTGAACCGCATGCGCTCCTACCGCGACCTGCCCATGCGCCTGGGCGAGACCAGCACGCTGTTCCGCAATGAAGACAGCGGCGAGATGCACGGCCTGATCCGCGTGCGCCAGTTCACGATCTCCGAAGGCCATCTGGTGCTACGTCCCGATCAGCTGGAGGAGGAGTTCCGCGAGTGCCTGGCGCTGGCCAAGGAAATGCTGGGCACGGTAGGCCTGCTGGAGGACTGCACGTTCCGCTTCTCCCAGTGGGACCCCGCCAACCCCAAGAACAAGTACGAAGGCACCAAGGAGCAGTGGGAAGAGGCGCAGGCGGTGATGGGCCGCATCCTGGACAACCTGGGCCTGGAATATACCATCGGCATCGACGAAGCCGCCTTCTACGGTCCCAAGCTGGACATCCAGTATAAGAACGTCTTCGGCAAGGAAGACACCATCGTCACCATCCAGATCGACATGCTGCTGGCTGAGAAATTCGGTATGTACTACACAGACTCGGACAACCAGCAGAAACTCCCGTACATCATCCACCGCACTTCCCTCGGATGCTATGAGCGGACCCTCGCTCTTCTCATCGAAAAATATGCAGGTGCGTTCCCCATGTGGCTCGCTCCGCTGCAGGTCGAAGTCATCCCGGTATCTCCGGAGTATACTGACTATGCCCGCGAAGTGGCCGACAAACTGTACGCCGGAGGCCTTAAAGTCCACTGCGATTCAAGGACAGACACCATGAGGTACAAGATCAGGGAAGCCCAGCTCGCCAAGACACCGTATATGCTGGTCGTCGGAGAGAGAGACAGGGCCGCAGGCACGGTATCCGTCAGGACCCGCGCAGGCGAGGACCTGGGAGCCATGCCCACAGAGGAATTCCTCGCAAAGGCACTTGAGGAAATAAGGACGAAGGCAAGATAACCAAAACAGAATACCGTACTGCAGATCCCGCCCTTCCGGGCGGGATCTCTGTGTCTACTGCAACGCATTTTTCGCAGGGGTTGACCGGGCCAGTATTTTGTGGTACAATATACTGGGTTGATTTGTGGAGGTACGCCGACGAGGGTCACACAAATCAGTTGTTAAATCAGAAAACATAGTCGTGACTGCCGCTGAACCTGCTGCCGACAAGCAGGGGATCCGGGATGCCGGTCGCGGAATACCCGTTGCTCCTACGCACTTTTCATGTGCGCGTTTTTACGCGTCTGTTTCCGTGCGCTTCGGGGAGCATCATGCCCATTTGGCCCTCGCAGAAAGGAAATATACAGTGTCTAAGAAAAAAACAGGAAAAGTCCGCGTTGCAATGCTGGGCGGACTCAACGAGATAGGAAAGAACCTAGCAGTCATAGAGTATGAGGAAGACATCATAATCATAGACTGCGGTATCGCGTTCCCCGATGATGAAATGCTGGGCGTCGATCTTGTGATCCCGGATTTCACATACCTTGAAAAGAACGCGTCAAAGATCAGAGGCCTTCTGATCACCCACGGCCACGAAGACCATATAGGAGCGATCCCCTATCTTCTGAAAACTCTCAACATACCGGTATACGGAACTCGGCTCACTCTCGGGATACTCGAAAACAAGCTGGCCGAGCACCACCTTCTGGGTCAGAGGGAGCTTGTGACGGTATCAGCTGGATCAGTCGTGAAACTGGGAGTTTTCAAATGCGAATTCATACGAGTGAACCATTCGATAGCCGACTCGTGCATGATAGCGGTGAGGACTCCCTGCGGGACGATCCTCCACACCGGAGATTTCA
>JAEEGK010016603.1_pt1 | contig 16155 bp, 12 predicted proteins | sample 8958771 | NCBI WGS metagenome assembly JAEEGK01 (sample SAMN16246547, study PRJNA631951) | gut metagenome | biome: gut microbiome; feature: rumen; material: SC-attached | host: Bos | place: Iran: Karaj | collected 2018-10
CACCCTGCCAATGTCGTACAGCCTCGACCACTTTATGGGCCAGCGCTACGCACTCTTCTTCTACTCTACCAAAGAGCCAGGCGGCTATGCTGATTTCGACTGGTTCAAGATTAGTGAGTAGCTAACATCTTTAATGACAGAAAATAACGGCTCTCGCCTTCGGGTGAGGGCCGTTTTTGGTTTTCAAAACGAGTTTTCCGCACAAACAACACCATTCCGCAGATACAGATTCGGTTATTTATACGCCATTTGAAAGAAAACCAATGACGTTTCTTTCTGTTCAGTAGCCCCCGACAAGCCATTTTCCCCATTTAGTCTGGGTTCCCCCCACTTTAGTTCTCAGATAAACATTTGCCAGAAAACATATCTATTTACAAAACCCCAAATGCATATTTAGCGGGATTCCGAATCACAACAGCTGAAAAATATCTGTTCTTGAAAGACGTGTGGCAGACAGGAATAAATACAACCGATTGCAAAAATATTTTCGTTGCCATACCCTTAATTACCAACTTATTACACACACGTTGCAACCGATTGCAAAATATGTTGCTACTTAGTTTTTTATTGAAATATCTAATATTAAAAACGAAATATCTGCATTTGAAAGTCCGATTCTGGCTTGCAAATAATTTTACTACCAGTAAAAAATATGTTTGCAACTGTTATATGGGGAACACGCAAAACACACGTCATTATTCTTGGAAAAAGCCAAGTACCGAGTTTCTGGTAAAGATTCTTTGTGCGTTGTGCATAGCCACAATGGTCATCCTTATAATAATAAGTTGCGCCTGCGGTATAAGGGTTGGCTTGGCCAGCGACAGCCGCACGAAGACAGAATTTCGGACGAATGCCTCGCCTCTTTGCCAGTGGCAGGCTGATTTCGGAACTAAATACTATTTAATAACTAAAAAACATTTATGATGAAACTTCAATTATGGAGAAAGGCGGCCACGATGCTGCCAACATTGTTGATTTCATTCTGCACGATGGCGCAGCAGCACAGCGTGACCGGCACCATCACAGATGAATCGCAGCTCCCCATACCGGGAGCGAACATTGTAGTCAAAGGGACTACATCAGGAACAGTTACCGACGGCACCGGAAAATTCTCGATGCAGGCTTCGGATGGCGATGTCCTTGTTGTGTCGTACATTGGCTACACATCGGAAGAGGTTACTGTTAATGGTAACGGTCCGTACGACATCAACCTGACACCAGACCTTATTGGTTTGGGCGAGGTTGTGGTTGTGGGTTATGGTACCCAACGCAAAGAGGCCGTAACCGGTTCTGTGGCATCAATGAAGGGCGATGTTGTCCGTGAGATGCCAGGCTCAAACATCACGCAATCTCTGCAAGGCCGTATTGCCGGTGTCAACATGCAGCAGACATCAACAAAACCAGGTGCTGAGATGCAGATTCGCATACGTGGTACACGTTCGCTGAATGCAAACAACGACCCGTTGGTTGTGTTGGATGGTGTGCCTTTTGCCGGCAAGCTTGGCGACATTGACCCGAACTCAATCAAGAGCATCGACATCTTGAAGGATGCTTCGGCAACCGCAATCTACGGTTCGCGTGGTGCAAACGGTGTCATCCTGGTCACTTCAACAAAAGGAAATATCGATCAAGACGCTACTGTTTTGTATAGCGGATATTACGGACTCAAGACCGTATTCTCAAAATACCCGATGATGAACGCTGAGAAGCTGAAAACCCTGCGCGAATACAAAGGATCGTTTAAAAACAGCCCAATGGAAGAAGAAGGTATTGCGAAGGGTGTTGACACCGACTGGCAGGACGAAATATATGATAAAGGCATGGTTACAAGCCACGACCTCTCTGTCACCGGCGGTACAAAAACTACTGCCTACAGCTTCGGCTTTGGTTACTATCGTGAGGAGGCTGTTCTGCCGCTGCAGAACTACTCGCGATTCTCGCATCGCGCAGCTCTTGACCAGAAAGTCGGAAAATACATCAAAGTTGGCTTTACAAGCAACAATAACTATTCTATCACCAATGGCAACAGCATAGGTATTTACGATGTGCTGGCAGCCTCGCCAATGGTAAGCCCGACTGACGCAGACGGCAACACCCGCCGCACCATCGACAACAACACCGTTGACACCTATGTTTGGATGCGCACTCGCGAAACATTGGAGAAAATTAAAGATGACGGCGATTGGGAGGATAAGGTAAGATCATTCGGAACATACAATAGTTTTTATGCCGAATTGTCTATTCCGCGTATCGAAGGGTTGAAATACCGCATGAATGCTGGCTTGAACCTGAAATATACTCAAAATGGCAGATATACCGGTGTGGGAGTTATGGCCTCAGCAGAAGACGCGGCTTCCTCTGCTTCGCTTTCGAAACAGCTTGATTTGAACTGGTCTGTCGAGAACTTGCTCACATATGACAGAACTTTTGGCGAACACAGCATCAACGCTGTCGGTTTGCTGTCGTTCGAGCGCGATCAGGACCATACAACATATGTTTCCGCATCAGGCATAGCGTCTAAGAAATTCCTGTACTACAACTTGGGCCGCACAAACGACAAAGGCTCAACATCTGTGGATCCGGAACGACAAGGCTACAGCGAATCAGGTCTGAAATCGGCCATGGCACGTTTGATGTACTCTTACGATGACCGCTATATGATAAGTGTTGCTGTGCGTAATGATAAATCTTCGCGTCTGGCACCGAGCAAAAACTCACATACCTACCCTGCCATATCAGTTGGTTGGAACCTTGCCCGCGAATCATTTATGGATGATTTTGCCTGGCTGAACTCATTGAAATTCCGTGTTGGCTACGGAGAGACATCAAACCAGTCTGTCGCTCCGTTCAAAACACTTGGTTTGCTTGACACCCACCCATACAACTTCGGCAACGATGTTGTGAGCACAGGCTATTATGTATCGGAATTAGCCAACGACGAACTTGGCTGGGAATATTCAAAGACGATGAACTATGGTGTCGACTTCGCTCTATTCGACCGCATCAGCGGTAGCTTTGAGTACTACGTGCAAAAGACCAACGATGTGCTTCTGCGCGTTGATCTGCCGGCAACTTCTGGTGTTGGCAGTTATATGGACAACATTGGTAAAACACAGAACAAAGGCTGGGAGTTCAATTTGAACGCAACCATTCTTGACAACTACAACGGATTCACTTGGGATGCCGGCATCAATATGTACAGCAACAAGAACGAACTTGTTGAACTGGCATCGGGCGCCGAACGCGATGAGCGCAACTGCTGGTTTGTCGGACACCCGATCAACTCTATCTACGACTATGAGAACATTGGTCTGTGGATGCCGGAAGATTTCTACTATCAACCAGACGGGTACGACAAATCTTATGGTAAGATTCTGGAGCCTGGTGGCGACGCTGGTATGATTCGCGTAAAATATACAGGCGACTTTGACGAGAACGGCATGCCTACCCGGAAAATAGGCCCCGAAGATCGTCAGATTATGCACATCGACCCGAAACTGCAAGGCGGCTTCAATACCCGCTTGGAGTGGAAAGGTGTTGACCTGACTGTTATTGGCGCATTCCAGGTTGGTGGCAAGCTCATCAGCACATTGCACTCAGGCAACGGCTATTTGAACCTGCTGAGCGGTCGTCGTGGCAATGTTGATGTTGATTATTTCTGGGCTGAAAGAGATAAAAAGACGATAAAAACGGATGAGAACGGCAACTATTTGGTTCACAACAGAAACGCCAAATATCCTGACCCGAACGCACGCCGCGACGGTGACAATGCCGGTTACGCGTCAACACTCGGATACTTCAACGCTTCGTACTGCAAAATCCGCACAATTACGTTGGGCTACAACTTCAAGAACAATGGCATTGGCATTTTGGACGAAATCGGAATAAAGAAGATTCGCGTTTATGGAACCATTCAAAACCCATGGGTTATTGCTTCAAAATTCAAGAAAGAAACTGGTCTTGACCCGGAGACAAACTCATATGGTAATGAAAACGTTGCTTCACAACCCTCTACCTACAGGGCTGGTTCAGTGCTCACCGTTGGTACAAACACCCCGTCAACACGCACCTTCTTAGTTGGATTAAACATAACTTTCTAATCGTAAATAATTATGAAACAGAATCATAAAATATCATTAATTGGCGCAGCGGCATTGGCCACGCTTACTATCTGCAGCTGCTCCGACGTGCTGGACGAGACCCCTCGTTCAACATTCACCCTCGACTATTTCACAACTACTGAAGGTATTCAGGGTGGTCTGACTCAAATGTATTCGCACCTGCGCAGCATTTACGGCACCTATTATTTGGCTGCCTGCGAGTGTGGTACCGACGAATATACTTGGGGACAGTCAGGCGACAACAACAATAAAGACAACGACTTCTCTGGTGTTGGCAAAATCTCATCCTCAACAATTCGCACCGATGCCATTTGGAGACCAATTTTTATTAACATCAATACCGCAAACGCCATTATTGAGCAAGGCAATGCCAGCGGACTCGAAGCCTCGCTGGTGGCTGAAGCCAATTTCTTCCGCGCATTCGACTACTTCCTGCTTGTTCAGCACTTCGGAGGTATGCCGTTGGATCTGGGCTCAGGTGAATTGAAATCGAACGCTGCTCCATCACGCAAGTCTGTTCGCAACACAGTGCCTGAAGTGTACACTCGTTGCATCTTCCCCGATTTGAATAAAGCCATCGAAGATTTGCCAGACAACCCGCGTTTGGTCGGAACAGTTACAAAAAACGTTGCCCGCCTATACTTGGCAAAGGCTTATCTGACCTACGCATGGTGGCTCGAGAATCCGAAAAACATCCCGACCTACCCTGCCTGCGACCGCGTTGACCCCGATGGCAAATCAGCTGCTCAATATTTCCAATTGGCATACGATGTGGCCATGGATGGCATCAACAACCCTGGTCCGTATGCATTACAAGCAACATTCTATGACATGTGCGTTGCAAAAAACGAGCGCAACAAAGAAATGATGCTTTGGGCTGACCATATTGCAAACAACTGGATGTACAATGGGTGGACTACTAATCCCGATAACAAATACAACGAAAGCAAAGCCAATAACTATGGTAGCGACCCGGGAGCAAATGGTTCAAACAATGTTTTCTGGTTCTCGAACTGGAACTACACTGAGATACAGATGGCCGACGGAACCGCTACCAAACGTATCGACCGCCAAGGCTACGGACGTCCGTGGACTCGTATGGCTCCTACCTACAATGTGTTCAACGAGACTTTTGCTGACGAGAAAGACTCACGCCGTGACGCCACATTCCAAACCACCATTCACGCCAACTGGCATATTGCCGATACTGCCGGCATTAAAATCCTGACTCGCAAAAACGCCAATGGTATGGATGTTGAGCAAGGTGGAATTATTCTGACATTTGTTCCGAAAGCTATCGAAGGAACTGTATATAACAAAGATAATGGCGCACTTGGCTTAGGTGAGGCTCCTGGCCGTGCCGACTGGGTTGTCGACCCGGAGCACATCAGCCGTAAGATATATCCCGGACCTTACAAATTCAGCGGATTCTCTCAAGAATCTGATGATGTGAACGGAACTCGTCCAATATCTTCAATAGGCGTGCCTAATGCAGACAATGTCCGCCCATACTACATTGCAAAATTCTCTGAGCTGTACCTTATTGCTGCCGAAGCTGCCGTTAAGGGTGCAACTGGCGAGAAATCGGCAAAAGACCTTGTAAACGTTCTCCGCGCCCGCGCTGGCAAGTGGAACTACAGTGTGGCTGAGGACAAGGCTGTTGTGGCTGACTACAGCGCCGATCTGGTTGCTGCCACTCCTGAAACTATTGATATGAAATTCATCATGCTTGAGCGTTCGCGTGAGTTCTTTGGCGAAGGTTATCGCCGTCTCGACCTCATCCGCACTCAAATGTGGGAAGAGTTGGCTGGAAGCTACAAAATCTGCGGTTCAAATGTAGGTGACTGGGAGCTCGAGGAATTCCAACGCGAAATCAAGCCTGAGTACTACCTGTCGCCAATCCCGCAAGATCAGCTTGATGGTCTGGAAATGAGCGATGAGGAAAAAGCCGCTTATCAGAACCCGGGGTATTAATCGAATGATATTTCATCATACATAAAAGTTTTCCCGATTAGAGTTGTTCGTAGTTTCTGCCGAAAGGCAGTAACGAAGGGAGGCCGCCACCAAGCGGCCTCCTGTTTTTTGTACATACGCGAACTCAAGTCACGCGTGTGCTAATTGTTCCCACGGCAACCATACCAACAAAAAAAGCCCGCGACAATAATCGCAGGCTTTACTGACGGATATAAACAATTATCAAAGAATCAACTCATTACCCACCTTGCGGGCGCGCTCGGGCTTGTCGAGATTGATGTCTGTGGCAAGACCAATCTCAACCAGCAGATTCCAACCGGCGCAAAGCATTACATACGGTTTGAACTCACCTGCGGCAGGAACTTTGATTGTCTCAAACGGAGTGTCGTGGTCAGCAATTGCAACGATTTTCAAGCCAACACCTTTCTCCAAAACCTCCTGGAACTTTTCAATCTCCTCTTCAATCGGGTCAATAACAAACACTACATCTTTCGGGCTCATCACCTCCTCAATTCCGTGGACAGCGTATGTTCCCTCAAGGAAATCCGATTTGCGACGGGTTATCTCGTTGGTTTTCAAAGTCAATTCCTCGGCAACACCATCGTTGTAGCCTGAGAAGTAGATGGTTTCGGCTTGTTTCACATAGTTAACCACACTCGCCGGTATCGACAGCGTGAGAGCTTTTTCCAACAATTCGGGCAGTTTTTTCAGCTCAGCCGATTTGTCAACGCCTTGCAGATTCCAAAGTATTGACTCATAATACAATGCTTGCTCAACAACGCTCTTTGTGGCGGCCACGGCCTGCTCCCATCCGCAGTTAAGAATGTGGGTGCTGGCGCACGCTTTTGCAATCATTGTGTCGGCGCAAGCAGTAAGGCCGAAAACGTCCTTTTTACCCGATTCCGTAAGTTTCTTTGCCAACAGAATCACCTCTTTTGTGCGGCCTGAGTTCGATGCACAGCAAACGGTGTATTTCGACAAGTCGTACTCATACGACTGGCGCGAGCCGTCGGTCTGCACATTGATGTCCAAACCCCAGCGTTTGGCCTTGCGCATAGCGTTTTTGGCCGGGAAAATGCGGCTCGACCCCTCGCCCGTCAAGTAAAGGCGCTGCGATTTTTTAACCTCATCGGCCAGTTTTTTTGTTACTGTCGGGTCGAATTTCCGAACAGTGTCAATGGTGCCCATCATTTCCTGCACCAACGCATAATCAGCGTATTTTTTATCAGTAAGATTCATAATCAGTATTATAAAAGTTTAGTTAACTGTTCAATTTTATTGTTGAAATCATCGGTCTCGCCGCGCACCTGCTTGATGAAGCTATTCTCCTCGAGCGGCCCGATGGCGGCAATCATCTCCTCATCGTTGCGGTATGTCTGTTTGCGGTAGATGTTGTCGTAGTCTTTTTTGCGCGTTTGGTAAACCTGGTCGCAGATGTACTGCTGAATGCCGATGGCGCGTTTCAGTACATCGCTCCACATTTCATTGGTTATGGTTTCTGTCTCAAGCAGATAGCAGAGCGATTGATATGCGTGGCGCAGTTTGTCGGTGCCGTAGCGTTCCCAAATGTCATCGTAGCGGTTGTGGATGGCCTCCCACGAGTCAAGTTTTCCGTTGCGGATGTCGGCACGCAGTTGGTCAAGGTCTGATGTCTGCATCAGCTGCCCGCCCAAGTTCGACCAATCTTTCTGACGGCGGCCCTGGATCATTGCGGCAAGCGACTCAAACGTGGCCTGCGGATTGTCGAGCAAATATTTCATTACGTTCTTAACTGCGTAATACACAATCATATCGGCGTATGAATTGTAAGCGTCGTACACTTTCAAAATCCGCACGCGGCGTTTGCCTTTCTCCATATTTTCACCGAAAACCTGCAGATTGTCAACCACTTTGCGGTCGCCACGAAGCAACTCCTTGCCCACCTCGCGCAAAGCTTTCTCGCTCTGTCCCTCGATGTTCTTATTTTGTGTGCGTAGCCAGGCCTTGGCGGTCCAAATTTCGAGCAGCTTACGGCCGGTTATCACCTCCTCCATACTGTCAGGCGCGTATGCGTCGAACTCAATATGCTGGAATTTGCGCTTGCGCAGGTCACGCTTCTGGTATTTCCAGGCGTTGCGGGCCAGCGCATACATATTATACATCCACCAGAATGCCGGCATCACTTCCAACTCATTGTGACTCACATTGTTATTGACAAGCGAGAACGGCAGCGGAATATTCATTTCGGTTGGGTAGTCGGCTTTGCTCAGCAGCGTGAACGACGCGAACTTGCACGAGTGCTTGACGCTCGAGCACAAGCCCGGCCAGAATCCGCGGCCAGCTTCTATCTCGTTGTCGTTGGTGCGGCTGTTGTGGTTAGAGCCCATTGTGGCACCGGCGGCAATATTCGTCTGTCCTTTAAGAACGGCAGCCACAAGGAACGAGTTGTTGTGGTGCTGCTCGTGAGCCGGGAAAATCAGGTTGTTCAGCACCTCGCAGCACGATATTGTACTGTTATCGCCCAGGAATGAGTGAATCAGGCGCGCACCGTACTTCAGGTTCGAGTTGTTGCCCAGCACAAAACGCACGGCAATGCACGAGTAGAAAATGTGGCATCCGTAGCCCACAATTCCGTTCACCAGCACCACGCCCTCACCTATCTGCGACGGTTCCTCGACCGACGAGTTGATAGTGACGTTTTTCAGTTTGCTGGCGCCCTTGATGTAGCAGCAGTCGCCCACCTTAACATCCTTTATAATGGCCGAATTCTTTATCACACAATTAGTTCCGATGGTTCCATAATATCCGCGGCGCGAGTCGAAACGGTTCTGCGTAAGATAAGAGAGTTTGGCCTGCAACGGCTTGTCATCAATAAATTTGGCACTCAGATAGGCGTCGGCGGCAATCATACCGTCGAACGGATAAACTTTGCGGCAGCCCGTCTCGTTCATCAGGTCGAGACAGATTCTAACATCTTCCGGCTCACCGTCTTTAACAATGCCGTTGCCGAATTTGGCGTGATTGGTGCAGCACATCTCCTGAATGTTGAAGATGATGCAGTTGTCGCCAATAATGTAATGCGAAAGGTAGTGCACATCGTGGATGGCCACGTTGTTGCCAATGTCGCAAGATGTTATAACACTGTTGGTTATACCCACACGCAAGCGCAAATCGTGGTATTGGAGCATAGCGTCGCGAACTTCGCCAATGCGCACCAGTCCGTAGAATTTGTTGTTTTTTATCTGTTTGGGATTAAACTCATCGGTAACCAGGAAATTGTCCCAATTCTCGCAGCTGTTGTTGTTTTTAACAAGGCGCTCAATCTCGTCAGAGCGCAAATGACGCCATCCGCCAATAGGCTTGGTTGTTTGTTGGTTACGGAGATAGTATTCATCCTGGCCTTCGGGAAGGAACTCTTTTTCAACGAAATGCTCCTCCATTTCTGGCCCCCATAGGATTTTTACGGTATTTTCTGCATCCATATAATGTCAATATTTCATTTTTCAAATATACCTATTGACAAAAAAAATGCGAGCTACCCTACCGTTTTTTTTCAACAAATTTGAAAGTAAGTGTATCACTTAGAACTGCCTTGACGTTTCAAGGCTGACTTACCAACTTTCTCCACCTGGTACATTCCAATCAGAATCATTGCCGAGCCGAGCATTGCAAACGGTGTTATACGCTCACCAATGACTATTGAAGCCGTGATAATTGCCACTACCGGATTGAAATATATGTAGTTAGACGCTTTTACGACTCCGATGCGCTTCATAACAATGTTCCAAAGCACATAGCACACTAGCGAGGCCACAATGCCCAAAAAGAGCAGATTAAGCCACACCTGTGGCTGCCGGTAGACAGCCATATCGATTTTGAGACCTGTGAAAAAAAGCACAGGAACCAGCGTGAGCAATCCGTAGAAAAACACTTTGCGGATGATAAACAGATTATTGTATTTGGGTGCCAACAATTTGGTAATGAGCGAATAGAATGCCCACGCCCACGCAGCCGCAAACGCAAGCATATCGCCCACGGGCGAGAGTTTGAGCGCAAATTTGCCGTTCAGCACCACCAGCACCATTCCGGCAAAAGCCAGCACCGACCCGATTTTCTGCCGACGGTTCATCCGCTCGTCGCGATTGCCGATGCTCAACAGCAGTGCCGTCAGCAACGGAGTTGTGCACACCAGCAACGAAACGTTTGTCACGGTTGAAATCTGCAATGCCGTATTCTCGGCCAGAAAATAGGCCGAACCGCCGGTAACGCCCAAAGCGACAGCCAAAAGTTCATCTTTAACGCTGTCGCACAATAGTTTGCGTGGCGCGACAAGCCAAATGAAGATGTAGGCTAACAAAAAACGGCAGAAGAATACGTCTATCGGTCGTAATCCATTATTAATGAGCACTTTGCTCGACACAAACGTTGTGCCCCAAACGCAGACAATGGCAAAGGCGAGCAGATTGAACAGTAATGTCCGGTTTTTATCCATCGGCAGTTTTTTTTTGCTGGACGACAAAATTATTCGGCAGCATTTCGCTTGGCCATCACCTTTTTGAGAGCCGTAGCCAACTGGTCGGGGCACGATGTGCTTTTCATTCCGCACTGAACGCCTTCAAGCTTGCTTATCACATCGGAAACTTGCATTCCATCAACCAGCCTGCCAATGCCTTTAAGGTTGCCATTGCAGCCGCCATAGAACTGAACATTGCTCAAAATGTCGTTATCATCAATCTCAAAATCAATTTGTTGACTGCAAGTGCCAACTGTTTGGTATCGGTACTTCATTTTCTTAGTATAGTGTTAAAATCTGGAGGCGAAATTATGAAAATGCAAGAAAGCTCCGATGCTGTCAGCAAACTTTTCCAGAATAATCATAAATATCAAAACTTAACAACAATGTTGGCTGACAAGTGATTATTATGCTTTCTACCAGATACTTGCCTTATGTGGTCAGCTTCTTCCCTACTCACAACTCTCCCTCAGCACCTGCAGCGCTTCGGGTCCGCAGTTCATTACAAGGTCGATAATCGACAGGTTTGGAATGAAGCCGAATCGCTCGCCGAAAACCTGCGTGTAGGGCTGCGGCGCAAAGTGCGGGTCGGCCAATTGGTGCGACAGTTTCGGGTGGATTGTGTTGCGATAGTCGGGACAATCGGGTGTGTGCACGTAATCGGTGGTCAAAACCGTGTTATCGGGCATTTTCAGCCATTTCAGGCACACTTCGAGTATTGCACGGTTATAGTCAATCAGAAAATCGAAACGGCGCTCGTAGAACGGCAGAATGTCGTCGGCATAATAGTCGAAAAACGGTGACGACTTGTAGAGCGACCGAATGGTGTTGAAATGGTTCTTCTGCCACGGCGTTTGGTAGGCAATGCGAATGTCGCGCGTTATTGGGTTGTGCGTATCGCTCTTAAGAATAGGCACTTGCAGCGTCTGAACGCAGTTGGGGCCGTAGAGCGAGCAGCGGTTACGGTAACTTTGTTTGGGAAAGGTCTCGAATTGCTCAATCAGCACCTGGCTGTGGCTGACAATCTTTGTAAACCATTGAACTGGCGCCCAATAGGCGGTGCTTAAAAGGCAAGTGCTGTTTTCGGGCATAGCGTTACAGATTAAACGAAACCAACGCAGCCGAACCGAGAATTGCCGCATCGTCGCCCAACTGCGACGGCAGCACCTGCGTTTTGTTCTTAAAGATATTCAGCATATTGGCTTCCATTGCGCGGCGTGTGGGCTCGAAGAGTATCTCGCCTGCCTTTGCCAAACCGCCAAACAGGAATATGGCTTGCGGGCTTGTAATTGCCACAAAATCAGCCAAGGCACGGCCCAACATTTCGCCTGTGAACTCAAAAACTTCTCGTGCAATGGCGTCGCCCCGAGCGGCCGCCTGCGACACTTTCAAAGCCGTCAGTTCGCTGTTGGGAATCGTACGTAACTCACTATCAATATTGTGTTTAGCCAACAGTTCGGTTGCTGTGCGCACCACGCCCGTTGCCGACACGTAGGTCTCAAGGCAGCCTTTGCGCCCGCAGCCGCAGTCGCGCCCGCCACGCTCAACAATCACGTGGCCGCACTCGCCTGCAAAGCCATCGTGGCCGTAGAGCATCTTGCCGCCCGTCACAATGCCACTACCAAGGCCCGTTCCAAGGGTAATCTCAATGAAATCGGTCATTCCCTTTGCTCCGCCATACACCATCTCGCCAATGGCGGCGGCGTTGGCGTCGTTGGTAAGGAACACGGGCACACCGAATTGATTCTTAAAAGCTTCAACAATCTTCACCAGACCCTTCCACGGCAGGTTGGCTGCATTCTCAATACAGCCGCTGAAGTAATTGCCGTTGGCTGCGCCAATGCCAATGCCCGCCAGTTCGGCGCCATTGGTTTGCTCAAGCAACTGGCGGATTCCATCGGAAACCTGATTCACATAATCCTGAAAATCAGAATTATTACATGTACTAATATTGCCACGGGCTACAATCCGTCCGCTCTCGTCAACAAGACCAAAAGCTGTGTTTGTGCCACCTATATCGATTCCAACTGAAAGTTTCATATTACTTTGTTTTTCTGTTAATTCCGTGATTTATTTAAACATTTAGTTCAAGGTTGAGTCCTTCGCGGTTTTGAAGGATTCTAATTCTCAACCAACTCATAATTAAACAAATAAAAAATCAGGATTCAATTTGTCTAATGCTCAAATACTACTTATAAAATAAACTATCAATCTCCAAAAATACAGTTTTAAACATACAGCAAATACTACGCACAACCGTATTAACATCCCCAAATTGGTGAATTTATTATTTTCATTATCTGTTATAAAAGCGATTTGATTAGGTTTAGATTCATTTTCCGCTAATGCTTCGTTTCTGTCTGTTTTATGGGCTTTGGTTGAGCGATTAATAATCACAGGAATGGCCACAATTGCTCCTAGCACCAGCATAAACACAAAATGCATAAATGAACTATTAGAACTACCATTTATTTTTACAGACACTTCTACGCAGACAACTCCTATCGATAAATATGATAACATTTTTAAGATAAATAGAATAGCCTTGCGTTTGGATTCTTTTTCTGGTAATTCAATATCACCTGCCACATCTTTTTTATTGAGTTGAGTTAAATAGTAAATCAACATCGGCAAAGAAACTATTGTCCCGATAATCAATATAAACGAACCACCAGGAAAGTAATTCAACCTAAAAAGCGTTCCTACACATACAATACATATTGATATAAATGATAGTTTTTTAAGGGAAAACCGAATGTCACTGTATTCGTATTTAATACACGACATAAGATAGTAATATACAGCACAACACGCGACAACGATGTTGACAATAATGATTGGGAAAGGCATTATTTTGAAAAACACGGGTATTCCAACAATAATGGCAGCAAGTAATTCAAAGTATTTAATATAAGTTTTCATAGTTGTATTTATTTATAACATAATGAATAATCTAAAAGTGACAAGTTGTTAATGTTTTTCTGGTATATGCTTGTATTTGAATATGATAGCAAACGAAATTGCCACCGCCAATGCGAAGGCTGCGAAAATGTACCAAGCGACTGACCATCCTTGCATCATATCGAACGACGGGTCGCCTAATCGGTTGTAAACGAAGCGATTGACCACCATCTGCGAAAGCAGCGAGCCTACCGTCGCGCCAAGGCCGTTGGTCATCATCATAAACACGCCTTGCGCGCTCGAGCGAATGTCGTCGGTGGTGTTCAGGTCGACAAAAAGCGAGCCGCTGATATTGAAAAAGTCGAAGGCCACGCCGTAAACAATCATCGAAAGGACGAAAAGCCAAACGCCACCTTCGGGGTCACCCAAACCGAAGAATCCGAAGCGGCAAACCCACGCCAGCATTGAAATCAGCATCACCTTCTTAATACCTAACCGCTTCAAAAAGAATGGGATAAGAAGAATACATAGCGTCTCGGAAACCTGCGAGAGCGAACTCAACATTATGTTGTGGCGCACTGCGAAGGCGTCCGCATAGTCGGGATTTTGACCGAAGTCGCTCATAAAAGTTCCCGCAAAACCGAACGTCACCTGAAGGCACATTCCGAGCATAAACGAGAAAATGAAGAACTGCCGCATCTGGCGGTTGCCGAAGAGCGTGAACGCCCGCAGCCCGAGCGCTTCAACTATCGACGCCGAGCGTTTGCCGCCGCTTGTGGGACAGTTAGGCAGCGTGAAGGCATAAACGGCCAACACAAGCGACCACGCCGCCGAAATGAACAACTGGCGGTAATCTTCCTTAAAATCAGTCAAATCGACAATCCACATCGACACAATGAAACCTATGGTACCGAAAACTCGGATGGGCGGATAGGCGCTCATCGTGTCCAATCCACCGCGCTCTAACGCATTGTACGACACCGAGATACCCAACGCCACCGTCGGCATAAAGAACGCCACGCTGGCGGCATAGAACGGGAATATCTGCGCGAAAGTGACATCGGCGCCATATCGCATCCCCATCAATCCCGCCAAAGCCATAAAGACGGCGGCCAATCCCTGGCACATTCCGAGCAGCCGCTGGGCGGGAATCCATTTGTCGGCCACAATGCCCATCAAGGCGGGCATAAAAAGCGACACAATGCCCTGCACGGCGAAAAAGGCGCCAATGCTTGTGCCCATCCCGATATTGCCCAAATAAATGCCGAGCGAACTCAGATACGCGCCCCAAACGGCGTATATCATCAGGTTCATTGCAATAAGGCGGATTTTTAATGCTAAACTATTCATTGTCAAATAAATTATTCTGATTACTGATTTGATTGAGCAGAGGCGTTGCTATTGTTTTGGGGTTTTGCCGATGCCGGTTTTGCAGTCAGCTTTGGACGAATTTTGCCCAACCGCTTTGCCTTCTCCCAAGCGGCCTTTTTGGCTTCATACTCCTCGTAGTGGCGCTCCAAATAATTATCAGCCATAGTGTTAACTGTGATTTCTATTTGTTTATTACGCAAGCAAAATTAAACGATTGAAGATGTTGTTGCAAACACACAGGCATCAACTTTTAAACTTTATAAAGCACTCCTAAACCATCAACTCAAACACCTTCACTCCGCCATCGCACGACACCTCACTGAAACCCACACGCTTCAGATAGCGGGTATGGTAATTACTACCCGAAATGGCAGTTATCTTATTGATTTTACGTTTTTTAAACTCATCGCGATTCTCGTTGAAAAGGAAGTTGCCGACCTTGAAGTCGCGGTAAGTTGGAATCACATAATCGAGCTCCACAAGCAAGCGGCCGGGTTCCATCTCGTTGGCCAGAAAAATGCCGGCAATGTTCATATTCCGCACAATCATATAGGCGCACGAATATGGCGCGTCGTTCAGCGAAAATTCAGGAAAATGCCGCTGAATATCAGCCTTATAATGATTGATAAACGGCACAACAAGACTGTCTTCGCTATTGATTTCCATCAGCTTGAAGACGTGCTTCATAAATCGGTTGCGGACAATGTAGACAATGTTGACGCAGGCAATGGCCGTATTCATCAGAGCCACCGGATAGGAACCGATGCACAAACCATACACAATGTAAAGAATACAGCCCATTGTGTTGATAATGCGCAACCGAATGACCGAAGTCATCATCATCGCCAGCAGCAGCAGCGCCGACGCCACATATCCAATTATCTCAACATTGCTCATAACTCACCTTCCTTATTTTCGATAATCGATTCAGAATCAACTTTATCCGCCTTGCACTTGGCAATCGAAATAGCATCGAGTTTTGGTATCGGCCTGAAGAAAACACGATAGAACCGGCTGATGAAGCGTGTGCGGATGAGCGGAATCAAGACCGATGTGGTTAGAATGCTGACAAACACCACGTTATACACAATTATCTGAATTTCAGAGCCTTCGGGAATGCCATACTGAAGCGGCAATCCGGCCAGGACGGCGGCGGCCAAGCCTTTGGGCACCATTGCCGACATAACCGACTTGTCTTCCCAAGTGATGTCGGTGTCGCGCACCAGAAACCGCGTTGAAACGAGCCTTGCAAGGTAGATGGCACCCACCAGCGCCGCCGCAATGATGAAGAAGTAC
>JAEEGK010016604.1_pt1 | contig 16155 bp, 11 predicted proteins | sample 8958771 | NCBI WGS metagenome assembly JAEEGK01 (sample SAMN16246547, study PRJNA631951) | gut metagenome | biome: gut microbiome; feature: rumen; material: SC-attached | host: Bos | place: Iran: Karaj | collected 2018-10
TCAAAATCATTATATAAAAAATTAGAAAATAATTCTTTTTTCATTGAATTTTTTGATTTTTGATTTTCATATTTTTTTTCTTTTATTTCTGAAATTATTTTTTTTATTTTATTCTTTTATTATTTTTTTTTTTCTTTTTTTTTTTGGATTTATAATTCATTTGTTAATTTATTTGATTTATTGTTTACTTTTTTTTTGAGAATATTATTTATTTAAAGAAAGTGTTTATATTTCATTTTATTCTTTGATTTTTATATATTTATATTAAGTTTCATATCTAATTTTTTTCTTATTAAATAAATAAATCAGGAAAAAATTTATTATATATAATCAAAAAAATGTTTAAAAAAAGTAAAAAACAAAAAATTCAAATTCCAAAGTAAAATTAATATATAATAAATAAAAACAAATAGAATTGAGATTGAAGAAAAAGATAATATAAAAAAGCATTATCAAACAGAACGTCTTCTTTCTCATCAAGGATTAAGTTTTACATTTCAATCATATAGAGATAAAGTATTATCCAAAAAAATAGAACCAAATAATTATATATATGATCTTAATAATACATTGAAATTAAATTTAAATTTAATTAATACAATTTTTTCTTCGAATAATTATTTAAAAGAGGAAGAGAAAAAAAAGTTAATTGAGAAATTGAAAAATATAGAAATATTATTTGATAGAAAAGTAAATTTAATTAAGGAGAAAAAAAAGATTAATGGTAAAATATTAATGGATAATCAAATTTTTGAAGAAAATAAAAGAACTAAAAATGAGAATTTATTCGCTTATAAAGAACAATATGAAGAAATAAAAGGAAATTCAATAAGAAAAGAAGTTATGTTAAAAAAATATCAAAAAAAATTTTTTGATGTTGAAATTTATATGAAAAAACGCTATAAAAAATATGGAAGAAATTTAATTAATTTAAATATTAATTTGTATATTATAGAAAATGAAAATTTAAAACTTGCTAAAATTAATATTGAATCTGATATTAAAATTTTAAGAAATAATTTACATAATTTAATTAAAGAAAATGTTCAATTAAAAATAAGAGAAAATATTTTACTAACAAAAAGTGATGAAATTAAAAAAAATAATGAATTTGAAGAATTAAATAAATATGAGTCTTTGATAAAATCTTATTCTTCTAAAATTTTTTTTTTACAAAAATCAATTTCGAAATTAAATAAAATGTCTAAGGAATTAAAAAGAAATAAAGAAAATAATAAAGAAAATAAAGAAGATGATGATAAAACAAAATCTGAAATTGGTATTGATGAAAAAAATGTTAATATATCAATTTTATCTAATATTTATCCTAAAATTGGAAATTATTTAACTACAAATGTAAGTATTATTAGTAAAAGAAGCAATTTTGCATGGGATTTATCATGTATTGAAAAAAATTTAGATTAAAAAAATATAGTTTATAAATAACAATTTTTAATCTTATTTATAAAAAAGAAATTTTTCCTCTTAAGAATAATAATTATTAATTTCATTTATAATATAAAACAATTAAAAATAATATATTTTAAAATGGGAAATATATGTTGTGAAAGTCCAAGAGATAATTTTAAAGAAGAAATAATAAATTCAATATCAATAGAAGATATAATAACATATTTAAAAGAAAAAATAAAAAATGCAACAATTGAACAAAATGATTTATTAACATATTTAAATGATAATAATTTGAAACCTTCAACAATAAATATTGATGGATTTAATGAGAAAGATTTAAAAAAAAGAATTCCTTATTTAGATGAAATTAAAAATTGTATCAACAAAGTTATTGATTTATTAGAAAGGTATCCTAATACTGATTTAATGGAAATTAAAAGAAGAATTTGTGATTTTTATGAAATGTATACTTGGTTATATGATAATGATAAAAGATACGAAATTTGGTTTTTAAATTTTAAAAATTTTATTGAAAAAGATTTTGAGAAATTATCTAAAAATCAATTAAGAAAAACTATGCCTATGAAAAAATCTCTTTTTTTAGAAAAAAATGAAATGAAAGAAAAAAGTAAAGAAGTTTGAACAATTCTTTTTTGTTAATTTTATTTAAATTCAACATATATAAATATAATGTATAAAAATAAATATAAAATGAATAATATAAATATTTGTTCATATTAGAAAAAATACTTTTTTATTTAATTTGTTTTTGTTATTTTTAAATAAGCAAATAATATATTTTTTTTTATTTAAAATTAAAGATTTAATAAGACTTTTATTATGTTTAAAAAAAAATTAAAAATTTATTTCTTATTTACAGTAATGAATATAAATTGTTTTTTCACATTTTTCCATATTTATCTTTAATCAATTTATTAGTATATTTAACTGAAAAACCAGAAGAAGAATTAAAAGGAATTTGTAAATTATATTTAAAACCTCCTTTTAAATCTGTAGCTCTTGAACTTTTACTGATTCCTCTTCTTTGTAAAATTTCATTAATATCAAATTTTAAATCTTTATTATTTTTATTTTTTGAACTTCCTTGTTTATTAAAATTATTTTTTTTATTTGAACTTTTTGTTCTTCCTTGATTTATATCTCCAATATCAAAATTATAAGATAAACTTTTACTATGACTTACATTTTTAGAAGTATTGTTTCCAGTATGAATAAAATTTTTAAAATTTTTTTTTAAATTTTCATTTTTCATTAATTCACTATTTGAAGAATTTTGATGAAGAGAATTTGTAGATTTATTTATTCCTAAATTATAACTTTTTTGAAGAGGATTAAAACTATTTTTTTCTTTATTTGAAAGTGAATTTGAACTGGGAACTCCATTATATTTTATCATATTTTTCTTTCTATTTGTTTTCATAAAATCTATTCCAGTTATATTTATTTGATAATGAAAATTTGAATTGTTATTTGATTTTATAAAATTATTCACTCTTGTTGTTTGTATATATCCTGAATTTAAAAAATTATTCTTGTGATGTGATATTGGAATCATTGAATCTGTCTTTTTATGACGAAATATTTTATTATTTTTTTGAGGAAAATTTGAAGAATTTACTTGTAAGTTTTTAAAGGAATTTGAATTTTTCGAACGAGAAGATTTTATTAAATTATATTTTTCATTTGATGTATTGTATGTTGATTGTGATAATCTATTTTCTTTATTACTTTCTAAATCCTTTGGATTTATATTTTTCTCTTTTTTATTATATATGAAATTGGTTATGTTATTGTTAATTATATTAACATTTATTTGCTTTAAATTTTCTTCTTTTTTTACTTTTATTTTTTCATTTATACTTTTTTCATTATTATTATTTTTTTCTTTGTTATTATTATTATCTTCCTTATTATTATTTTGGTTATTTATATTATTCTCTTTTTCTTTTTCTTCTTTATCTTTTTTTTCTTTTTCTTCTTTTTCCTTTCTTTCCTTTTCTTTTCTTTCTCTTTCTAATTTTTCTTTTTCCAACTTTTGACTTTTTTTAATAATATTAGTAGCATTAATAATATACATAGCTTTACTAAAATTAATTTCATTATTAAAAACAAATTTTCTAATATAATCTCTAACATCATTAACATCGCTTAAAAATTCTAAAATAGGAGTTAAATTATATAATTCTCTATCATTTTTATCATCAAACCAGCTTAAAATAGGTAAACCATTATCAGGATTTAAAGCATAAGAAATAGGTGAATTATCAACAATGATAATATCTTTAATATCTCTTCCTAATTTATTTAAATCTTTAATGAAAGAAGTATTAATTAAAGTACAATGTTCTCTAAATAATCTAAAAGGACAAAAACCTTGTTTATCAATGATATCTAATAAAGGATCAGCATATTTGCTTAAAGAAGCAGTGAAAATTACAATTTCATATTTTTTTGACATTTTTTCTAAAAATTCTTTCACTCCAGGACGAACTAAAACATGAATATCATGAATTTCATTATCTAATTCTATTTGGATTATCACATCAGAAGGACAATCAAATGGAATGAAACCTGAATGAACTAAAGTTTCATCTAAATCTAATACTAATGTTTTTCTTTCTAATAATTTTGGAGGAAGTAAACCATTATTTATTTTCATTTGAGAATTTATTATTCTATTTGGAGAATATGAATGAGATTTTTTTTCAATGTTATTCTTATTATTATTTGTTGTATTTATTATGTTGTTTGTTTTTGAATCATTGTTATTTATAATATTTGTTTCTTTATTTTGATTTTTTTCCTTTTGAACTTGCGTTATTAATGATGAAATATATGATTTCTGAGTTTTCTCTTTTTGAGTGTTTTGATTTGGATTTTTTGGTTTGATATGAACTGTTGATGCACTCACTCCTCTTTTTCTTGTTGAAACTTGGATATTTTTCATTGGGTTTGTTTGAAATTTTGATATTTTAATTTTTCCTATTACTTCAGGAATTTTGTTTGGATATATGTTGTTTTGATTCTTTGATGACATTTAGTAGTTAAATTTTATTTTTTATTTTATTATTTTTCTTATCTTTCTATAATTATTTAATTTTAAAAATATTTTTAATAATTTTTTAATGAATTTATTTTGTTAAATAAAAAAGTTTTTTGATATTACAAATCGAAAGAAAAATTTTGAAATTATCTATTTAATCTAAGAAAAAGAGATATCAACTAATATATAATTTGAAAATATTAACCACTTTATTATAATAAATTTAGAATATAAAATATTTATTTCTTTCTTAAAAAATTAGAAAAAAATAAGTTACAAAAAATATAAAAATAATAAAACCTCCTTAAATAAAAAATAAAATGGCTTCATACATGTCAGACATTTTAGCAGAGCAATACAAACGTGATATGGAATACCAGAAACTTAGATACGAGACAGATAAACAGAACAGAATTCGTTCAGAGCATGCAGACAATGTAAGAATAAAAAACGAATTAGAGGAAGAAAGAATAAAGAATTTAATGAACAAAAGAGACATAGCTCAAAAACAATATAATGATTATATGAAAGGAATTGAAGCTCGTGAAGAAAAAAGAATGAGAGAAATAGAAGAAAAAATGAGACCAACTGCTGTTTCTCTTCAATTAGGTTCTGAAGAAAATTTAAAAGCTTATCATGATAAATTAACTAGATTATCTAATAGAGCTGATAGAAATTCTCAATTATATAATGAATATAATGAAAAGAATAAACAAGTTCCTCATTATAATTATTTAACTAAGAGATATTCTCTTGATAAAGAAATAAATAGAACTTTACCTGATGAAAAAGAATATAATTTAATCAGAAGTGAAAGCGATAAATTTGATAAATATAATGAATCTGTTGATCCTAATTATTTTGGGAAAAGAGAAAATTTTAATTTTGAAGGAAATAAAAGAGATGGAACTGATGTTACTAATAAATTTTTTTATGATAAATATTTTAATCCTACTTATCAAACTTATAAAGAAGTAAATAAAGATTATGAAGATTATAATAGAAATATAATTCAACAAAATATTAGATTTAAGAATGAAATGTTAGATAGGAAGAAATATTTAGAAGAAGAAAGAAAAAGAGAAAGAGAACAATTAAAATCTTTACAACAATTACAAAAAATTCAAGAAAATGATATGAAGAAACAATATAGACAAGAATTAGAACAACAAATTGTTGATCAAGTTCCTATGAAATTAGAAAATGAAGGTTATGTTCAAAATGCTTTAAAAATTGCAACTCCAAGTTTTCAAAATGAATATTTATATAGAGAAGCTCCTGATTATAGTTTAATTAATAAAAGTAAATTTGTTGAAGTTAATCCTTATAATAGAAAAAGATATGATTTAGGAGAAAGTAATTTAGAATATAATCCTTTAATTAAACCTGGATTTAATTTTAGATATAATAAATATTTAGTTCCTGCCAGATTAAATAGAGAAAAAAGTTCTCCTATTTTACAATCTAATGGTGCTAATACAATTTATTAATAAAGTTTTATTTTTTTATTAAATTTATTTTTATTTTATGTTAAGAAAAAAATGTTTTTATAAGTTTTCGGTTTTTTGATAATTGAATAAAAGTTAAAATATAATTTAAATATATTTTTTTACTCTACTTTTTAGTAATTACAAAATATGTTATTTCATATATGAAAGTTTACAAAATTTTTCTAAGTTCTTAATCTCAATTTTAGAATAATTGATGTACATTTCATATAAAAATTTGGAAAATTCATTTAATCTTTCTATATTAACATTATTTTTTTCAATTAAAATTTTTACCCAATCATTATAAAATTTTTTTAAATCATCTTCCAAACGTTCATTTGAAAAATAATAAACCATTCTAATAGAAACATTAATACAACACAAAGCTTTCATGGTATTATTTACACAATAAAAAGTATCAGAATATAAACATAATTTACCTAAAAAATAACAAGTTTCTTTAATTTGATAATAAATTTTTTCACTTCCTTGAATTTTACTTTTATTACAAGTATAAAAATCAAATAAATAAATTTTTAAAAAATCATAAACAGAGGTGCTAAAAATATTTTCAAATTTTATAGTTTTTAAAACTTGAATTTCTTTTTTCTTTAAAATATCTTTGTTAAATTTATTATGTCCAATAGTAATTTCTAATTCATTTAAAGGAATAGAATAAATATCTTCAAATTTTGAAGCAATAAACATAGAAATTAAACCTATTAAATGGATATCTTCATTTAGTAAAATTGATTTATTTTTATAAATATATAAATCTAATATATTAACTGATAGAAAAAAAGTTTCTTCTGAACATTTAAATATATTTAATACTTCTACCATCCAATCTATCATTTTCATTCTTATTTCTTTTGAAATTTCATGTCTTTGTAAAAAATTCGGTGGAATTTTTAAAGTATTTTTATCTATATATTTATTTAATTCTTCTATTTCTTGAGCAAAATAACAAAAAATTTTTTTACTTTCTATTTTTTGATAATATTCATTTAATGATGTTATTAATTTTTCCTTTTTTATTCTTTTTGATTCTTTACTTGTTAAAATATTTAAATTTTGAAAAGAATTACTTAATTTTGATACATTTAAAATTGGACTTTCTTTTATTACTTGAAATATTGGCTTTTTATAAACTGTTATTTTTGCCTTTTGATTTATTTGATTTTCTTCTTTAGTTATATTTATATTTTCTTTATCTTCTGGATCTTCAATAGAAGTGAGAAAATTTTTTTGAGTGAACATTAATTTTTTATTTAGTAAAAATCAAAAATTTTAAATTTAAATAGAAATTAATAATATATTTTAAAAATTAAATAAAATAAACATTTTAAAAATATTAAATGTTCTTATTAATGTTTTAATCTAATTTATAAGCATCTTTATGTAAAGGTCTTTTCCATAAATCATTTTTATTTATTCTATCTTCTTCTTTTTTAAAACCATAATTTTCATTGGTTACTAAATTTGGATTAACAATTTTAAATTTTTTTTTAGGAATTAATTTTTTCTCATTAAATTCCATTCTTGTTTTTGATGGAAAATCTTTATATAATTTTGTATTATTAATTGTGTTAGTAATCCATTTATTTTGATCAATAAAATTTGCATCTGTTAAACTGTATTGAATAGGTTCAACATTATTATTTCTTAAATTTAATAAATTACTTCTATTTGTTTCAAGCATTTCATCTATAATCATATTTGTATTTAAATTATTTAAATTTTCTTCATTTAAGATATTTAAATCATTATTTTTTTTATTTTCTATTCTTTCAATTATACTATATTTTTGTTTTGGATTAACACTTCTTAAACTTAAAGCTTTATCTCTTAAAGTTTGTGAAAATTTTTCTCTTACATTTTCTTCTGAATTAATAACATCTGTTATCGGTGAATAAGCAGTTTGAAAAAATTTATTGAATTGAGTTCTATGGTCAAATTGATTCCATCTTTCCATATCATAATTAGCATTAATTCTATCTAATAAATTATTGGTAGTTTTAAATATTTCTTGCCTTAATTTTGGTTGAAAAAATTCTAAATAATCAGTTTTATTTTTATAATCAATGTATTTTTGATAATCTGTTACTGGGTATTGAGTAATTGATTTTGAATGATCTATTATATCTGGAAAATATGTTCCTTTTATATCTGAATTACTTCTATATTGATGTCTATTATATATTGGAATGTATTTTTCTTTATTTTGACTCCCTGATATTCTAAGAGGAAATCTTGGATTTCTATTTAAATTCATATCTATCATTGAATTCATTACTTTTTTATCTGTATAATAAGAATTACTTTTTGTTTGCTTTGGTATTTTAAATGTGTCTAATTGCTTTTCTTTTTGATCTAAGAAAAATGATGGAACTGGAACTATTGTTTGAGATATATTTCCTAACATTTTCTTTATTTTTTTTTATTTTTAAGTTTTGGTTTTATTTTATAATTGATTATTTATTTAAATAATCTGTTAATACTTATTTCACAAAAACGAATAATTTAATAAATTAATAAATAAATATAATATAAATGATATTAAAAATTTGCTTTTTTTTCATTGTTTTTAGTGCAACAAATGAAATAACAAAGATTCTTCAAGACAATGAATTTAAAAGAGTAGAAAAAATATCCATTCTCCCAGAACAAGAAAGACCAAAAAATCCAATTAAATTTAATAAAGATTTAAATGTAAAAACTTTAATTTCAAGAGAAATAACATCAGAGACAATGAATATAAACGGTAATATAAAAATAACATCATCATCTAATGTTGATAACATTAAAGTAGATAAATTAAAAACTGAAAATTTATATGTTGAAACAATTGACTCTGATAATAAGCCTTTAGTAATTAATGGTAATGTAGTAATTACAAATAATATTGAAACAGAAATTTTGAATACAGAGAATATAATAATGAATGGAGTAAAGCAATTTCAATTAATTAAAAGTGATAATTTTAATAATAATTCTTCAGGTTGGAATTTTGATAAAATAAATAGATGTAATAATGGTAAATTTCATTTAGGTGGTTATTGTAATTTAGCAGATAAAGAAATAAGTAAAACATATAAATTACCTAAACATAATTATGTAAGAATCACTGCAAATTATGATATGATTGATAATTGGAATGGAGAAATGGGATATATGAAAGTTGATGATGTTATCGCTTGGGCAAAAATCGGTAAAAATAATAAAAATGGAATTAATTTTTGTGGAGATGATAAATTTTCTGATAATATAGGAGAAAAAATTGATGTTATTTTAAATCATAGTCATGAAGAAATTTCAATAAGTTTTGGAAGTACACTTAAAGGAGATTCTTGTGAACATAGTTATGGAATTAGTAATGTTATGATATTTACTAAATAATTTTTTTATTATGTTTTTTCAAGTTTCAAATTTTTATAGTAATGTATTTGATTTAAATTTTATAATCTTTAAATTAATATCAAATTAAATTTAATAATTAAAAAATTCTATTTCATAAAAAAAGGATTTTAACTAAGTTTTATAGCAAAAACACTTAAATTATCCCAAGCTGAATTGTCCAAAGCACATTTAATAATTTTCTTAGTTAAATTTTCAGTATTTGAATCTTTATTAATCATCTTTAATATATCATCTTCATTAACTAAATCCCAAATACCATCACAAGCTAAAATTAACATTTGATTTTTAATATTTAAATCAACTTCTATTTCATTAATAAAAGGATCACAAATTAAACCATGTTCTTCCAATTCAAAATCACCGAAACATCTACTAAGCATTAATACACCATTTAATCTTTCATTAATAATTTTTCCACCTCTAAAAATTACTCTTTTTTTTTCTTCTTTATCTGAAATTCTATGATCATAACTTAATCTTGTTATTTTATCTTTTGTAAATAATGTTGTTCTTGTATCTCCTATATTTGCACAATAAATTTTTAATTTATTTAAATTATTATCATATATTAAATGAATTATGCATCCTGTTGATCCCATATTTTCAATTTCTAAATTTCTTATTTGTTCATTAATTTCTATAAAAGAATCTTTTAAACTTTTTTTAATATTATATTCATTTTCTATTAAATAATTTTTATATATTTCATCAAAATTTTTTTGAAGATAAAATGATATTTCTTCTCCTCCATGTCCATCAAATAATTCAAATACAATTTCATTTTTATTGTTATTAAAGTTTTCTATACTTTTTCCTTTATCTTCCATAGTATTTTCATTTTCTATATTTTGATCTTCTGTATATGAATATTCTACTATACAATTATTTGAACAATCTTTAAAAGAATAAGAACTTCTTATATTTTCATATTCTCTACCATAAATTTTATTTATTTCATTTTTTATTTGATTTTCTTTTTTGTTTAATTTTATATTTTCTTTTTGGAAATTCACTTTTTCAACTTTACTTTCTAAATCCGGTTCTTCTAATTTTAAATTATTATTATTTACATTAAATGTTTTTGTATTAAATTTTATATTTTCTTTTTTAAATGTAGGTATATTTTCATTTGCTTCATTAGGTTTTATGTTAACGTAATTTAAATTTTCATTTTTTAATTGATTTAAAAATTTAAATGTAGAAATTTCATTTTTTTCTTTAATTTTATTTTCAGTTTTTTCTAATTTATAATTATCTGTTTTTTCTTTTGGTATTTCATTAATTTCTTTTTTTTCTATAAATGAATTATTTTTCTTTTGTTCTAAAGCTTTTAATTTCTTTGATTGGGAAATTAAATTATTAATAGCTTCTTTATTTGAAAAAAGTGGAAGATTAATATTATTTAAAGGTCTATTTCCATTTGCTATTATATTATATTTATTTGGAATATATGACATTGAAATATCATTTTTAGAGTCTTCTTTTTCATTTTTAAGTTGTTCTTTTATTCTTTGTCTCTGTTCTAATTTTTCTCTTTGATTTCTTAAGAGTGCTAATTTCATTTAAATTAAAATTTCGTTAATTTGAATTTTAAATTTTTTTTCAAATCAAAAAAAAATTAATTCAAAAAAATAAATTTTATTCAATTTTAATTATTGTTATTATTATATGGAAGAAAAATATAGGACAAGTTTTTATGGAGTAATAACTTCTCTTTGTTTAGATAACAATTTATTATATTCTGGAAAAGGCAATTATTTAGATATATATAATATTGAAAATGACTCTAAAATTGGACATATTAAAGTATTTCCATCTAATAAAATTTTAAAAATTACAATTTTTGAATTGAATAAAAATAAAAAATTAATTATTTTTGCAGGAGAAACAAAAATAGTTTTTTCTTATTTAATAAATAATCTATTAGACACTAATTTTTATAATATTGAAACATTTAGTGAAGATTATATAGTTGATTGTGTATTAATAAGAAACGAAAATAATGAAATAAAATTAGTTTTAGGTTTTATAAATAATTATATTGAAATACACATATTTGAAGAAAATTCAAATAAATTTAAATTTAAAAAAACTGTGTTTTCTCCAAAAAAATGTATAGTTTATTCAATGTCAATTATTCATTCAGATAAAAATGATATTTTAGTTGCTTCAGGCACTGTTTTTTCTGAAATTATAATTTGGGAAGTAGATATTAAAAATTTATGTAAAACCGAAAAAAATAATATAACTTTAAAAGGACATGAAGGAGTAATTTTCAGTGTAAATTTTATAAATAAAAAATTATTAATTTCAACATCAGATGATAGAACTTCAAGATTATGGGAAATAAATTATGAAAACAATAATTATGTAAATCATACTTTTTATGGTCATAATTCTAGAGTGTGGAATGCAAAAGTAAATTTAAAAAATAATATATTAGTTTCTATTAGTGAGGATGCTACGGCTAGAGTATATAATATTGAAACTAAAAAATATATATTTGAATGCATTAATGGTCATATTGGAAAAAATATAAGAAGTATTGAATTAAATGATAATTTTATTTGGACTGGAGGCGAAGATGGTCAAATTATTAAGTGGAAAATAAATATTGAAAATACTAAAGTTGAACGAAAAATAGATAATAATATTGAGAATGATTTATTTTTTTCTTATATTTTAAGTGACCAAGATAATCAATGTTTATTAGCTAAACAAAAACAAAAAAATTTTACTCCTGCAATTAAATGTCTTAAATTTTTAAACTGTGATAATTTACTTCTTGGAAGTAATCATGGTCAAATTTTAATTTTGAATTTAATCACCAAAAACATTGATAAAATATTATTTAATGATAAAGAAACAAGAGTTGTAAATTCTATTGATATTATATTAAATAAATTTGTGTTTGTTGGTTTAAGTGATGGAAATATTCAACTTATAGAAATTGACAACTTTCAAAAAAATTCGAAGATAATAAATATATTTCATAACATAAGAATTACATTTATAGGTCATAAAACATTTAATGAAAATAATGAAATGTTTATAATTTTATCTACAGCTCTTGGACAATCAAAAATCTTCTATTTTGAGAATATAAATTTACTAAAATTTGAAGATATCATTGATAAAATGAATTTAAATAATAATAATTATCTTACTTATAATACTGGAGTGAAATATCCTATTGGTATAAGTTCTTTTGAATTGGTGAGATATAATAATATTCAACATTTATATATGTTATTTTTAGGAGATTATGGAGGAAGAATATATTTCTCTCAATTAAAAAAAATTTCAAATCAAATATATAATTTTAATAATAATATAAAATTTAATCAAATTCATAACGATGGAAAAATCACAAATATAATTTTTTCTTACAATGATAATATTTTATATACCTTTGGAAGAGATGGAAGAATCAAAAAATTTATAATAATAAATTTAACAAAAATGAATTTTTCAATTAAAGAAATAGATTCCATATATAAAAATGATATAAGTTCATATGAAATTGTATTATATAATACAATTGAAGAAATAGAAAATTCAAATTATTTTATTCTAGGACACCATGGCAGAAATTTATTGATATATAATGCAAATTCTAAATTAATTATTCATACAAATGATGTTAAAGGAGTAAATAGACCTTTAGATGCATATTTATGTGATAAAAATTTATCTATTAAATATGCTGTTTCACATGCAAATAAAGTCTCTATCTATGAAATATTAAATGAGAATAAAAATAAAAATTTAATCAACAATGGTTTTATTTGTAGTTACTCAAACCCAATACATGGAAGACTTATTCATGATTCAAATATTATATGTGTCGATAAAATAAATAAATTTTTTCTTATTTGTACTTGTTCTGAAGATACTAAAGTAAATTTCTTTTTAATTCAAAATATAAATTCAGTTTTTCAAAAAAATGAAAATTTAAATTTTATAGCTCAATTTAGTATGCATCAATGTGCCGTCAGAAAAATTAACATTATTGAAAGTATAAATGAAAAAAATAATGATAAAAGAGTTAAAGAAATTATTTTCATGTCTATAGGCTCTAAATGTGAGTGTTTTCTTTTTAAACTAATTTTAAATTCAGACATAAAAAATTGTAAAATTTTTCTCTTAAAAGATTTTACAAAAAGGAATTATAAAAAAAATAAGAATGAAAAAATAGATATTGAAAATACAAGAAATCTAGACTTAACTCATTTAAGAATAGTAGAAAAGAATATTAAAAATTACTATTTATTTGTATCTAATACATTAGGAATAACAAATAGTTATAAATATATTATAGAGGAAAATGATAGTTTAATAATAAAAGACGAAGATTATAAAAATATAACATCAAATTTTATTCCTTTATCTATTAATCATGTAGTAAAATATTTGAATGAAATTTATTTAATATATGGTTTAACAAATGGAAATTTAAATATAGTAAACATTGAAAATAAAATTGATTTGTATTATAAACTACATGAATCAGGAATAAATAATTTGAAAATTATTAATGGATTAAAAGATAATATATATATAATTATATCATGTGGTGAAGATTGTTCATTAGGAATCAGTGAATTAGATATAAATAATGATAAACCACAATTAAATTTAATTAAAAAAATAAGAAATATCCATTATAGTGCAATAAAATCAATTTCAATTCAACAAATAGACCAAAATAATTATTTTATAATATCAAGTAGTTATGACCAATTATTAAATATAATAAAATTTAATATATTAACAAATGAAATAATAAAAATAGAAAGAATAAAATGTATAGTCAGTGAAATAAATACTGTTTCAACATTAATATATGAAAATAAAATACTGATATGTGTAGGAGGACAAGGTATGGAATTAATAGAGAAAAATATATAAGAATAAATATCATAAAATTTTTTCTATTTTTCATTTTATTGTTTTTTTTTCAGGTGATTGATTCTATTGTCTAATTTAATATTATTAAATTTAATTATCTTGAAATTATTATTCCTAATTTTTTTGATTGAGGTTTATTATTTTACAATTAAATTATTATTTGCTGTTGCAAATTCTTCTTCCCTCATTTCTGTGAAGATTCTAAATATATTAAATTTTAAATTTATTTTGGGAATTCTCAGAACATACATCCATTATTTTTTATATTAAATATTATTTGAATATTTTATTTAATTTAAAAATAGATTCTATTATTTTTCATTTTTTAAATTGTTTATTAAAAATACATATTTAATTTTTTTATTATTTCAATTAAAGGAAAAATAATTCAATTAAAATTCAAATAAAAGATTTATATAAAAAAATCAATACTTTATAAAGATGAAAGATGATAAAAAATAATCAACAAGAAACAAATAAAAAAGTATAAATGATAAAAATAGATTTAGCATAAAAGGCAAATTTATAAATCAATTAAGTTTAGAAAAAATTAAAAGTTAAAATTAATTATGTAAATTCAATTATTTGAATAAGCAAAAAAATCAAATAATCATATAAAATGACTCTTCTGTTTCAACGCTTTCTATTAATTTCACCTAATTATCACATTCCATTTTTTTCATAACATCTGTTTCTCTTAACAATTTGTTTTTATCTGATTTATTTTTTTTAATTGTTTTGACTACAAAACATTGATTATTATATTTGGCTTTGAATACATCACCAAATGCGCCTGAGACTATGATACCTTTTTTGATATTTTTCCCAAATTTTGTTTAATTTGGGCATTTTTATATATATATTATTTTATGATTAAATATAACTATAAAAAAGATATTAATTATTTTAAAAGAGTTAATGTAATTGAATAATATAAAATTTATTTATATAATAATATTTAATTTGAAACTGATTTAAATGAATTTGACTTAAATCAGAAACATCAGAAGTAAAAGTGCTTTTTATTTTTTTACATAATAAAAAATCATAAAAAATTTCATTTTTTTCAATTGTATTAATATTACAAAATCTTTTTTTGGCTTTTTTGGATAATAACTCATTAATAAGTAGATTAATAAATTTAAATTTATTATTGTTATTGGGAAAAATAAAACCAGAAGAATACATAATATCATGATAAATTTCATAATATCATTACTATGATTTCCAAAAGGATATTTCTTATAAGTCATTTTATTAAAGACAATACCAATTGACCAATAATCATAAGAAAAAGAATATCCTTGCCCAAGTACAATTTCAGGTGATAAATAATGTGATGTTCCTATTATTGTACTTATAAAATCTATTATAACTTTTACTGTTCCAAAATCTATTAATTTCATCCTTTTAATATTATCATTATATTATTTGGATTTATATTTCTATTAACTATCTTCTCTTTATGTAAATATTCAATTGCTAATAATAAAGATCCTATGTAAAAACTTATTTCTTTCAATTTAAATTCTTTATTATTTATTAATGATGACATTGTTATTCCGTTTATATATACTAGTAAAAATGACAAAAAAATCATTTTTAAAACTATTTATCATTTTTCCTATGAGTAGATGAGCAAATACTATTAAGAAAAGCTAAAAAATCATTGTAACATTAACTAAATTATCTAAATTTTTTTTCTGTATAATCTATAATTCATTATAAAATTTTTTTAAAGTTTTATTTTGTTCTATCATAAATGTTTTATCATCTTCATTTTCTTCAATATATGGAATGTTATTTATATTTTTTTCATTATTGAATTTTTTTTTCATTATTTTTAATATTATTATT
>JAEEGK010016605.1_pt1 | contig 16155 bp, 10 predicted proteins | sample 8958771 | NCBI WGS metagenome assembly JAEEGK01 (sample SAMN16246547, study PRJNA631951) | gut metagenome | biome: gut microbiome; feature: rumen; material: SC-attached | host: Bos | place: Iran: Karaj | collected 2018-10
CTCCGGAAGATGAGAACGATCCTCACGTAAACGAATATCATTTCCATAACGGCAAGCCCCTGCGTCTGGCTCTGGATGAAGAAGGCAAGGCCCTCTTCCACCAGGGTAAGATCCGCGTCCGCGACGGCCGTACCGGCGACTACTTCGAGAACCCCGTTACCGTCGGTATCATGTACTTCCTCAAGCTGCACCATCTGGTCGACGACAAGATGCATGCCCGTTCCACCGGTCCCTACAGCCTTGTTACCCAGCAGCCTTTGGGTGGTAAAGCCCAGTTCGGCGGACAGCGCTTCGGTGAAATGGAAGTCTGGGCTCTGGAAGCTTACGGTGCTGCTAACACGCTGCAGGAAATCCTGACCGTGAAGTCCGACGATACCGTCGGCCGCGTCAAGACCTACGAAGCGATCATCAAGGGCCAGAACATCCCGAACCCGGGTGTGCCTGAGAGCTTCAAGGTTCTGCTGAAGGAAATGCAGGCCCTGAGCCTGGATATCCGCGTGCTGGATGCCGCCCGGAACGAAATCGAAATTCCCGAACTCGATCCCGAAGATATGCCGCAGGCTGACGCTATGCGCGCTTCCGTTACCGCAAGGCCGGAAGGCGAAGGCGAAGGTGAAGCTGCTGCCGAAGAGAACGAGGAAGTGGAAGCCGCTGCTGAAGAAGCCTTCAGCATGTCCGAGGACGACCTGTCCTTCGGTACTGAAGATGAAGCCGAAGACAACGAAGATGAATTCTCCGTTGGCGAAGCCAGCACGGAAGACCTTGAAGACTTCAGCGTAGAAGACCTGTCGGATCTTGACCTTGACGATGATATTTAATCGAAGGGAGTGTGCCCCTTTTGTTCGAACTTTCTAATCTTGACTCCATTCAGATCGGGATGGCTTCCCCGGAGCAGATCCTTGCCTGGTCTCACGGTGAAGTTACCAAACCCGAAACCATTAACTACCGCACGCTGAAGCCCGAACGGGACGGTCTGTACTGCGAACGCATCTTCGGACCCACCAAGGACTGGGAATGCAACTGCGGTAAATACAAGCGGATCAAGTTCAAAGACAAGGACAAGATCTGTGATAAGTGCGGCGTGCAGGTCACCCGCGCCAAGGTTCGCCGGGAACGTATGGGTCATATTCAGCTGGCCGCTCCTGTCAGCCACATCTGGTATTTCAAGGGAATTCCCAGCCGGATGGGCATGCTGCTGGATATCTCCCCCCGCAACCTGGAAAAGGTTCTGTATTTCGCCAACTTCATCGTGCTTGATCCCGGTAACAGCGAAGAAACCGGCCTGAAGCGCCTGGAGCTGATCAATGACGCGCGCTATCGTGAAGTCGAAGCCAAGTGCGGCAAAGGCTCCTTCGTCGCCAAGATGGGTGCCGAAGCTGTCCAGGACCTGCTGAAGGAACTGGATCTGGAAAAGCTCTCCGCCGACCTGAAGGCTGAGATCGCCCAGCTGACCGAAAAGGAACGCGACCGCGAAACCGAAGGCCAGAAGCGCGCCCGCGCTGTCAAGCGCCTGGAAGTTGTTGAATCCTTCCGTACCAGCCACAACAAGCCGGAGTGGATGATCCTCTCCGTGGTGCCGGTGATCCCCCCGGATCTCCGTCCCCTGATTCAGCTGGACGGCGGCCGTTTCGCCACTTCCGACCTGAACGACCTGTATCGCCGGGTCATCAACCGTAACAACCGTCTGAAGAGACTGCTTGAGCTGGGCGCTCCGGATATCATCGTCCGCAACGAAAAGCGCATGCTGCAGGAATCTGTGGACGCCCTGATCGACAACGGCCGCCGCGGCCGTCCGGTCACCGGTCCCGGAAACCGTGCCCTGAAGTCCCTGTCGGATCTGCTCCGCGGTAAGCAGGGCCGTTTCCGTCAGAACCTGCTGGGTAAGCGCGTTGACTATTCCGGCCGTTCCGTTATCGTCGTCGGACCTGAACTGAAGCTGTATCAGTGCGGTCTGCCGAAGGAAATGGCACTGGAACTGTTCAAGCCCTTCGTTATGGAGCGTCTGGTCTCCCTGAAGCTCTCCCACAACGTCAAGTCCGCCAAGCGTGCTGTCGAAAAGGTTCGTCCTGAAGTCTGGGACATCCTGGAAGAAGTCATCAGGGATCATCCGGTTCTGCTGAACCGTGCTCCTACCCTGCACCGTCTGGGTATCCAGGCCTTCGAGCCGATCCTGGTTGAGGGCAAGGCCATCAAGCTGCATCCCCTCGCCTGTACCGCTTTCAACGCCGACTTCGACGGCGACCAGATGGCTGTACACGTTCCGCTTTCCATGGAAGCCCAGGCTGAAGCCCGCTTCCTGATGCTGGCCCATAACAATATCCTGAAGCCGCAGGATGGCCGTCCGGTCATTTCTCCCTCTCAGGACATGGTTATCGGCTGCTACTACCTGACCATCGTCCACGAAGGAGCCCTGGGTTCCGGACGGGTCTTCTCCTCCGAGGATGAAGCCATTATGGCTTACTCCCTGGGCCAGATCACCCTCCAGTCCCCCATCAAGGTCCGCGTGACCCGCACCTTCGGTGACGAAACCGGTTCCCGCCTGATCGACACCACCCTGGGCCGCCTGATCTTCAATGACGCGCTGCCCCAGGACCTGGGCTTCGTGAAGCGTGAGTGCCTGGACGACATGTTCCAGCTGGAAGTCGACGAACTGGTCGGCAAGAAGCAGCTGTCCAAGATCGTGGACCAGTGCTTCCATACCCAGGGCGAACACAGGACTGCCCAGGTGCTGGACAAGATCAAGGCGCTGGGCTTCAAGTACTCCACCGTGGGCGCCATCACCGTGTCCGTTGCGGACATCAAGGTGCCTGAAGTGAAGAAGACCATGCTGGAAGAGGCCGATGAGTCCGTCCGCAAGGTCAACAACCTGTACCGCCGCGGTCTTCTGTCCGAGGATGAGCGTTACAACCGCGTCATCAACATCTGGACCGAGTGCACCGCCAACCTGAAGAATCAGATCCTGCCGAACCTGGACAAGTTCAACCCGATCCGCATGATGACAGACTCCGGCGCCCGCGGTTCTTCCGCCCAGGTGTCCCAGCTGGCCGGCATGCGCGGCCTGATGGCCTCTCCTTCCGGTAAGACCATCGAGCTGCCTATCCGTGCAAACTTCCGTGAAGGCCTGACGGTGCTGGAATTCTTCCTCTCCTCTCACGGCTCCCGTAAGTCCCTGGCTGATACAGCTCTCCGTACCGCTGACTCTGGTTACCTGACCCGCCGTCTGGTGGACGTTTCCCAGGAAGTTATCGTCCGTGAGGACGACTGCTTCGAAGCCCGCGGTGAAAAGGTACGCGGCATCTCCGTGTCCGAGCTCATGAGCGGCAAGCAGTCCATCGAATCCTTGGAAGACCGTCTCCGCGGCCGTACCGCTGCTGAGGATATCGTGGATCCGGCTACCGGCGAAGTGCTGGTCCGCCTGAACGAGCCCATCGACTATAAGATGGCCCGTGAAATCGTGGCCCGCGGCATCACCAAGGCCACCGTCCGTTCCGTCCTCACCTGCCGCACCGAAAACGGTGTCTGCGCCCGCTGCTACGGCGAGAACATGGCCCACGGCGGTAAGGTGGATGTCGGTGAAGCCGTTGGTATCATCGCCGCACAGGCTATCGGTGAACCCGGTACACAGCTGACCATGCGTACCTTCCATACAGGCGGTATCGCGGGTGCTGACGACATCACCCAGGGTCTTCCCCGCGTTGAGGAACTGTTCGAGGCCCGCAAGCCGAAGCGTGACGCCATCCTGGCTGAGATCGCCGGCACGGTTTCCATCCAGGAGACCAAGAAGCGCCGCGAACTGGTCATCACCTCTGACGAGGATCCCAAGGACACCAAGTCCTACCAGATCACCTACGGTTCCCGCCTGAAGGTTGCTGAAGGCGATCACGTGGAAGCCGGTGATGAACTGACCGAAGGCTCCATTAACCCGCACGACCTGCTGCGGATCCTGGGTGTCAAGGCCGTTCAGGAATACCTGCTTAAGGAAGTTCTCTCCGTCTACCGCCTGCAGGGCGTTGGCGTGAGCGACAAGCATATCGAAATTATCATCCGCCAGATGCTCCGGAAGGTCCGGGTTGAGGAAAGCGGAGATACCGATCTGCTGGCCGGTTCCCTGGTGGATATCTTCCGCTTCGAGGAAGCCAACCGCAAGGCCATCATGGAAGGCGGAAATCCCGCCGTGGCCAAGCGTATCCTGCTGGGCATCACCAAGGCCTCCCTGGCCACCGAAAGCTTCCTGTCCGCTGCGTCCTTCCAGGAGACCACCCGCGTCCTGACCGAAGCCGCCATCCGCGGCAAGGTCGATCCGCTGATCGGTCTGAAGGAGAACGTTATCCTGGGCAAGCTGATTCCCGCCGGTACCGGCATGAAGCGCTACAAAGATATCACCATCAAGGATTCCTACAACTTCTGATGAATCAAAGGAGGCAGGACAACCTGCCTCCTTTCCTTCTGTCTTTTCCACATGATAAAAAGCCCGAACCGGATCGGTTCGGGCTTTGTTTATGGTTTCGGCTGATTACCTGGTGAAGGTCCGGATCCGGATGATTCCGGGCAGTTCCGCCAGGGTGCCCAGCGCATGGGCGGAAGGCAGCTCGGCCATTTCCATCACGGTAACCGCCATATCCTTCCGGCTCTTGTTGATCATATTCTCGATGTTGATTCCTTCCTTTGCCGCAGCTGCGGTGATGTTGGAAATCATGTTCGGGATATTCTCATGCAGCACCAGGACACGCACAGCTTCCGGCTCGCCCAGGATCACTTCGGGATAGTTTACGCTGTTGTGGATGGTACCGTTCTCCAGGTAATCCCGGATTTCGGCAGCAGCCATGCTGGCGCAGTTCTCTTCGCTCTCGGGCGTGCTCGCGCCCAGGTGGGGAATGCAGACCACATTGGCAGCGCCGATGATATCATCGTTCGGGAAGTCGGTCACATACCGGCCGATTTTGCCGCTTTCCAGTGCCGCCAGCATATCGGCGGTCTTCACCAGCTCGCCGCGGGCAAAGTTCAGGATGCACGCGCCGTCCTTCATCTTCGCGAATTTGTCCGCGTTGATGGAACCGCGGGTATCATCGTTCAGCGGCACATGGAAGGTAATGAAATCCGCTTGTGCCAGGACTTCGTCTTCAGAAGCGGCACGGTGAACCGAGGTACTCAGGCTCCAGGCCCGTTCCACGGAAATGAAGGGGTCATAACCGATTACGTTCATTCCCAGGCCGCGGCTGGCTGCGTTGGCCACGATGGAACCGATGGCGCCCAGGCCGATGACGCCCAGCGTCTTGCCGCGAAGCTCCGCGCCGACGAACTGGCTCTTGCCCTTTTCCACGAGCTTGCCGACCTCAGCGCCCTGGCCCTTCAGGGTCTTCACCCAGTCGATTCCCTCAGCGATCTTCCGGCCGCACATCATCATGCCGGTGATCACCAGCTCCGCCACCGCGTTCGCGTTGGCACCGGGGGTATTGAAGACAACAATGCCTTCCTTCGCGCACTTCTCCAGGGGGATGTTGTTCACGCCCGCGCCTGCGCGGCCGATCGCCAGCAGTTCCTTGTTGAACTCCATGTCATGCATGGCAGCGCTGCGGACGAGGATCGCATCCGGCACCGGCTCATCCTTGCTGACCGTGTACTTGTCCGCGCTCAGCTGGGTATGGATAATATCCGAAATCGCGTTCAGCGTCTGAATCTTATACATCAGATGTTCTCCTTCTCAAACTTCTTCATGAATTCAACCAGCTTCTGCACGCCTTCAATGGGCATCGCGTTATAGATGCTGGCGCGCATGCCGCCGACGCTGCGGTGGCCCTTCAGGTTGACCAGGCCTTCCGCCGCGGCCGCCTTGACGAAAGCGGCATCCTTGTCGGCGTCTCCGGTCACGAAGGTAACGTTCATCCGGCTGCGGTATTTCGGCTGCGCGGTCGCCTTGAACAGCTTGCTGTTGTCCAGGAAGTCATACAGCATGGCGGCCTTTTCGATGTTGACTTTTTCGATTGCCTTCACGCCTCCGATGCTCTTCAGCCACTCGAAGGTCAGCCCGGCCAGGTAGATGCCCCAGGTGTTCGGGGTGTTGTACATGCTTCCGGCCTTTGCCTGCACTTCCCAGTTCAGCAGCTTCGGGCAGATATCCATCGCCTTGCCGATCAGGTCCTTGCGGATGATCATCAGGCACAGGCCGCTCGGTCCGATGTTCTTCTGCGCGCCGGCATAGATCACGCCGTACTTGTTCACGTCCATTTCCTCGGAAAGGATCATGCTGCTCGCGTCGCAGACGATCGGGGCCTTGCACTTCGGCAGCTCCACAAAGCGGGTGCCGTAGATCGTGTTGTTCTGGGTAATATGCAGGTAGTCCGCGTCATCGTTGTACTGGATGGCATTCACATCCGGAATGTAGGTATATACATCTTCCCGGCTGGAAGCCACCACGTTCACTTCGCCGTAGCGCTTGGCTTCTTCCGCGGCCAGGTGGGCAAAGTTGCCGCTGTCGATATAATCAGCCTTTTTGTTCACCATCAGGTTCAGCGGAACCGCGGAGAACTGCTGGGTAGCGCCGCCCTGCAGGAACAGGACTTCATAATCATCTCCGATATTCATCAGTTCCCGGACATCAGCAACTGTCTTATCATAAATATCGGTATACATCTTGCTGCGGTGGCTCATCTCCATCACGGACATTCCCGTTTCGCCGTAGCATACAAGATCCTTCTGCGCCTTTTCAAGCACAGGCAGCGCCAGTTGGGAAGGTCCCGGGGAGAAGTTGTATACGCGTTCCATATCAGTGTACCTCCTTGTACTGAACCGGGACGCTTTTGTCCCGGTGGGTTATTTTTTAACCGCTTGCCCTATTATGCCGGATTTCCATCGAAATAGCAAGTGAAATACAATATAAGAACATAGAAAAAGCGGGGGTGTTATCCCCGCTCAATTTCAATCACGGTCAGCACGCCGTCCCTCACCCGGAACCGGATCTGTTTCCCTGCGAAACCGAAGCCGTATACCCGTTCCGGGTCATCCTGGTAAGCCGGCCGCGGATCCTCCTTCAGCACGGAACGGAGGGCTTTTTCTTCTTCCTCCGTCAGTTTTTCGGCGATTCCCGGGTCAAAGGCGACTTCCACCGTCCGTTTGTCCGTCCGGTCGGTAAATCCCCCGGTTGCTTCCGGCCTGCAGTCCGCATACGGCAGGTAGGGCTTGATGTCATAGATCGGAGTGCCGTCCACAAGGTCCGCCCCGGCCACCTTCAGCACGGTTCCCTCCCGGGTCTTTTCCGTTCCGGCCAGCCGGACGCAGCTCAGGCCGATCGCGTTCGGCCGGAAGGGAGAACGGGTGGCAAAAACGCCGACCCGTTCATTCCCGCCCAGCCGCGGCGGACGGACCGTCGGGGACCAGGTTTCCCGCTCCGTCCGGTCAAACGCCCAGATCAGCCAGATGTGGGAAAATGCCTCAATTCCGCGGAGTGCCTCCTCCACGCGGTATTCGGGCTCGAATACAATCGTGGAGATTACTTCCTCGGCAAGCCCGCTCTGCCGCGGGACGCCGAACTTCTCATCAAAGGCGTTATGAATTCGCGCGATAATTTTCATTTCCGCTTACATGACCACGGTAATCACGTTGTCATCTTTCAGTTCGCTTTCCGGAATCACCCCGGGCACGCGCTCCCTGCCGTTCACGATCACCTTTTCCGGCTTACCTTCCTTGTGGGCCAGGTTATCCACGGTAATATGCAGTTTCTTTCCGCGGAATACCTTTTCCATGGTGAAGCCGTCCCAGTCTTCCGGAATGGCGGGGGAAATCTCGATTCCCTTCGGGGTGGGCCGCAGGCCGAGGATGCCTTCCACGCAGCCGACCATCACGGTGCTGGCGGTACCGGTCAGCCAGTGTACATGGCTCCGGCCGGCAAAGGGGCTCTCATGGCCTTCGATGAACTGGCCGTGCACATAGGGCTCGATCACACGGCGGTCCGCATCATCATTGAATGAAGCGGGGCTGCTTTCCCGGAAGTAGTCAAACGCCCGGTTGCCGTGGCCGCACAGCGCCTCCGCCAGGATCGCCCAGCCCTGGGGCTGGCAGAAGATGCCGCCGTTCTCCTTTGTGCCGGGGTTGAACAGGCGCATCCGCGCGCCTTCGAAGTATTCGTAGCGGTAGCTTGGCTGCATCAGCTCCAGGCCGTACGGCGTGTTCAGCTGTGCGTTGGCGGTTTCCAGGATCGCCTCCGCCTGTTCCGGCGTTGCCGCGCGGCTGATCACCGCCCAGCTCTGCGGGTTCAGCCACATCGCCGCTTCCTTGTCCTTCTTGCTGCCGATGATGTCTCCGGTGTCGCGGAAGCCGCGGATAAACCGGTCTCCCTCGAAGCATTTCTCGTTCAGGATCTTCAGCAGGTTCTTTGCAGTTTCATCCAGGTACCGGACATACTCCGGCTCGTTCTCGCAGAATTCCTTCATGATCTCCAGCGCGTAATACAGCTGGAAGGCAACGAACGTGCTCTCGCCCTGGTCACCCAGCACCAGGCAGTCGTTCCAGTCCGCGTGCAGGCCGGCCGGCATGCCGTGCGGTCCGAGATGCGTCATGCTGAAATTGATGGCCCGCTTCAGGTGTTCGCGTACCGTGCCAACGTCCTTGTCGGCAAACGGGATTTCCTCATCCAGGTAAGCCGTATTGCCGGTTTCCGCCACATACTTGTACACCGTGGGGAACAGCCACAGCGCGTCATCCGCGCGGTAGCTCGGATGGCCGGTTTCCTTCACGTAGCTTTCCTGTTCCGGGGTGTCTTCATGCCCTGCGTTATGGGAATACTTGACCAGCGGAAGGCCGGCGCCGTGATGCACCTGCGCGCTCAGCATGAATGTCAGCTGTTTCCGGGCCAGTTCCGGATCCAGGTGCATGATTCCCTGGATATCCTGTACGGTATCCCGGTATCCGTATCCGTTCCGCTCACCGCAGTAAATCAGGCTTGCCGCCCGGCTCCATACAAACGTGGTAAAGCACTGGAATGCGTTCCAGGTGTTCACCATCGCGTTGAAAGCCGGATCCGGCGTGCTGATCTTCAGGTTTTCCAGCTCGCCGTGCCAGTAGCGGATCAGCTCCGCCAGTTCGCTGTTGACTGTTTCTTCCGTCTTTACATACCGGTCCATGATCTTCCGGGCTTCGAACACATCCTTCTGGCCCAGCAGGAACGCTGCGGTTCCCTTTCCGCCGGCCTTCAGCTCGAAACTCACCTGCAGTGCGCCGCAGGGATTGCCGTTATAGTTGACGCTGTTGTCGCATTTGCCGTCCAGGACCGCCTGCGGCGCGTCAAACCGGTTCCGTCCCAGGAACTGTTCCCGCCGTCCGGTATAGGAAACCACCGGCGCGCCGGCCACACCGAAGAACCGTTCCCGTCCGGTGGTGCCGTCCGGCCGCGGATAGTTGAACTCATTGATCTGTTCCAGGATGAAATCATCGTGGAACTCGGTGCGGGTAATAAACTGCGTATACTGCATGTTGACCAGGTCCTGGGTGTAGAAGCTTTCCGTGGTCAGCTCCGCATAGCCGAATACACTGATCTTCCGCGGCTTGTCCGTCAGGTTTTCCAGCGTGATCCGCCACACCTCATGGGTGGCTCCCATCGGCACATAATACAGGGCTTTGCTGCGGATTCCGTTGTATTCACTCACAAATTCCGTATAGCTGGTGCCATGGTGGCATTCCGTCCGGTACTGTTCCAGCGGCTTTTTCACCGGTTTCCAGCTGGCACTCCAGAAATCACCGGTTTCTTCATCGCGCAGGTAAATATACCGGCCCGGCTCATCAAACTGGTTGAAGGTATACCGCAGGATCCGGCCGGCCGCGCCGCTCTTCACAAAGCTGTATCCGCCGGCGTTCACTGTGATGATGGCGCCGTAATCCGGCGATCCGAGATAATTCGCCCAGGGAGCCGGTGTATCGGGATTGGTAATCACATATTCCCTGGCTTTCTCGTCAAAATATCCGTACTGCATCCGCTGATCCTCCTCTGTTTTTTCTCCTGTCTTTCTCTTGCGTTTCATGATCTGCGCCCTGTCTTTCATCTTATCATAGCAAACGTTTTCACGCAAGGATGAAAAACACGGATTGGCTATGGTTTTTCAGGGCCGGATACGGTATAATAGCGGTAAATCTGATAACAATATGGAGGTTGTTTTATGCAGTTCAGCGACTTCGGCTTCCGCCGCGGCGTCAACCTGGGCGGCTGGTTCTCCCAGTGTGATTATTCCGACTGGCGCCTGGAGCATTTTATTACCGAAAAGGACCTGGATACCATTGCTTCCTGGGGACTGGACCATGTCCGGATCCCGGTGGATTACAACGTAATGGAAAATGAGGATGGCAGCTGGAACGACCTGGGCTTCATGCGGATCGGCCGTGCGCTCGGCTGGTGCAAAGACCGCAGCCTGAAGGTTGTGCTGGATCTGCACAAAACCGCCGGCTTTTCCTTTGATCTCGGGGAAGCGGAAATCGGCTTTTTCGGAAATGAAAAGCTCCAGGACCGCTTCTACACCCTCTGGGAGGAAATGGCCCGTCGTTATTATGATCCGGAAAACGTGGCGTTTGAGCTGCTCAACGAAGTGACCGATCCCGGATTCATTGATGCCTGGAACCGGATCTCCCTGGAATGCATCCGCCGCATCCGCGTAATCGCGCCCGATGCGCTGATCCTGGTCGGCAGCTACTGGAACAACAGCGCTGATGCGGTGAAGGACCTGGCCGCCCCGGCGGACAGCCGGGTGATCTACAACTTCCACTGCTATTCCCCGATGCCCTTCACGCACCAGGGCGCACCCTGGGTACCGGCGCTGGATCAGTCCGCGCGGCCGTCTTTCGACGAATCCGGCATTCCGGCCGATTTCTTCGACAAGGCGTTTGCCTCGGCCATCCGCGCCGCGGAGGAGAACAACACCTGCCTGTACTGCGGGGAATACGGTGTCATCGACCGTGCAACCCCGGAGGATACCGTCAAATGGTACCGGACCATTCATTCCACCTTTGAAAAATACGGGATTTCCCGCTGCGCGTGGAGCTACAAACAGATGGATTTCGGCCTGTCCGACAGCCGGCTGGACGGCGTACGTGACCAGCTGATTCCCCTGCTGTAATCCGGGGTATATCATGACAGACACAACAGTAAAACCATCCGGTTCTCCGGATCGCGCGCTGATGTACCGGCGCGCGTTTTCCACCGCATGGCCGGCCATGATGGAAATGTTTTTCGTCACGCTGGCCGGCATGATCGACACCATGATGGTGGGCGGTCTGGGCAGCTATGCCATCTCGGCGGTAGGCCTGACCGCCCAGCCGAAGTTCATCGGCCTGACGCTGTTCTTCGGGATCAATGTGGCCGTTTCCGCCCTGGTTGCCCGGCGCAAGGGCGAAAACCGCCCGGAGGACGCCCAGGAGATCGTATGGACCGCCATCCGGATGACCCTGATCCTTTGCGCCGTCATCACGCTGGTTTTTGTGGTGTTCGCGCCGCAGATGATGCAGCTGGCCGGCAGCAACGCGGATACGCATGAAGCGGCCGTGGAATATTTCCGGATCATCATGGGCGGTATCTTTTTCAACGTCGTCACCATGGTGATCAATGCTGCCCAGCGCGGCAGCGGAAACACCCGCCTGTCCATGACGACCAACCTGACCAGCAGTATTGTCAACGTCATTTTCAATTACCTGCTCATCGGCGGCCGCCTGGGTTTCCCGGCCTGGGGAATCCGCGGTGCTGCAATCGCGACGGTCCTGGGCACGGTTGTATCCGCCGTCATGGCATTCCTGTCCCTGTTCCGCAGGAACAGCTATATCCGTTTTTCCGCCATGCGCCGCCTGGGTCTCCGGATGAAAAAGGAATGTATCCGTTCGATCTGGCGCCTGGCCGGGACCTCGTCGCTGGAGAACATCGCCATGCGGGTCGGTTTCCTGGCCACCGCCCTCATCGCTGCCCGGCTGGGCACGGACGAGTTTGCCGCCCACAACGTCGGCATGAATGTACTCGGCCTCGGCTTCTCCTTTGCGGACGGCATGCAGGCAGCCGCTGTTGCGCTGGCCGGGGAAGCGCTCGGCGCCGGAAAAAAGGAAACCGCCAAAGCTTATGGCAGCATCTGCCAGCGGATCGGCTTCGCGATTTCCGTCCTGCTGGCCCTGCTGCTTTTCTTCGGCGGCCGGTGGTTCTATTCACTTAATTTCAGGGACGAAACACACATTATCGAAATGGGTGTAGTCATCTCCCGCTGGATTATGGTCATCATTCTGCTGCAGATTTCCCAGATCATCTATACCGGGTGCCTGCGTGCCGCCGGGGATGTCCGCTACACGCTCCGTGCTGCGCTGATCAGCGTTACGGGAATCCGTACAGTGGTGTCCCTGGTACTGGTGCTGGTGTTCCATATGGGCCTGACCGGTGTCTGGCTGGGAATCCTGTCCGACCAGCTGTCCCGTTTTATGCTCATGCGCGCCCGGTTCCGGCAGGGAAAATGGGTAAATATCCGGATATAATATCCTGGGTTTACAGGCCCATTTTCGCCATGATTCCGTCCGCGGTCACTCCCGGATGGGTCACATACAGCCGGACAATCTGTTCAGCAAGTTCAGCATCAATCCCGGTTTTTTCAGCGATCTCCGAAGGGCCTCTTCCCTTCCGGAATTCCCGTACTACGGTTTCAATCCTTGCTTTCATATCCGTTCCGGCCGCTTCCGCGGCCGGTTTTGTGTTTTCGGAAAGATCAATGCGCCGGACATTCCATCCGGAATCATCCACATCCAGCATGGCCATGGTCACCGGGGAAAGAAAGCGCCGGGGACCGCAGCTGCCCGGATTCAGCAGCAGTGTCCGGCATCCGTCCTTTTCGATCCGGTCGGCGGCATACTGGTGGGTATGTCCGTACAGCATCACATCATACCGGCTCAGCTCCCCGGGAAGGTCCCGGCTACGGTGTGCCATGGCGAACCGAAGCCCGAACAGTTCAAACTTCAGCGTAGTCTTCAGCCGTTCCGCCCAGCCGAAATCGTTATTTCCCCGGACCGCCCAGATCGGCGCAATCCGGGCCAGTTCATCCAGGATATCCTCACTGCAGATATCCCCGCAGTGGAATATCGCGTCACAGCCCTGCAGTGCGGAGCATACCTCCGGGCGCAGCAGGTTGTGGGTATCCGAAATAATGCCGATCTGTTTCTTCATTGCCGGTCATTCCATCCTGTCTTGCTGCAGATTGCGTTTTACTTGCTTTCACTCTCCGGAAGCACATAATGCGGCATCATAATTCCTTCCCGATCGAACCGCGCCTTGATCCTTGAACGCAGGTCGCGCTCCACGCGCCAGTGTTCACCGATCGGGCAGATCACGGCCACCTGTGCCATCACAGCATGCTTGTCAAAGGCGACAATGCTCATCACATCCGGAACATCCTTCAGCCCTTCAATTTCGGTTGCAGCTTTCTGCATTTCCTCCCGGAGCATCTCCACAATCCGTTCCTGGTTCTCCTCATACGGGCACGGCACCTGGACAATCGCCCGCCGGAATCCCCGGCTCATATTGGTCACTGTCCGGATATCTCCGTTGGGAATGGTATATAGATTTCCGTTGAAATTCCGCATCACCGTTGTCCGGATGGAGATGGATTCCACCGTTCCTGTCAGGTCATTGATGGATACCAGGTCGCCAACCGCCAGGTTGCCTTCTCCCCAGATGAACAGTCCGGATATGATGTCCTTCACCAGCGTCTGGGCACCAAAGCCGATTGCGATACCGACCACCCCGGCCGCAGCCAGGATAGATCCGAGGTCCACGCCGAAAATGGACAGTACAATCGCTGTGATCAGGAAATACATCACATATCCAAACACACTGCTGAGAATGGATCGGACGGTATCCGTCCGCTGGATGATTCCCTTCTTCTTGCTTCTCCGGCGGATCAGCCTGGCAATGAACATCCGCCCAAGGCGGACGAGCAGGATTCCGAGCAGGATCACCACTACCGCCATTGCAAGGTGAAACAGCAGAACCGGCAGCTGTTCCCGGAACGAGGACGCCATATCCTTCGCCACACTCACTGCATCCTTGACCTCACTCACAACCTGGTTGCCTCCGCTCGGCACCGGCGTGGTCCGGGTCGCTGCCATCATTCTCATATGACTGAAATCCATAAATTCCTCCTGTACCGGGATCTGTCCGGTTTCCCGGCAGTCCCTGATAATGTATTATACAACAAAACCGTCCGGACGTCATTTTTCAGCTTTTCACGTCCCGCCGGGAGCCGTTCCCCGGCAGCCTGCGGGAATAATTCGTAAAAAACAGCCGCCAGCGGAAGGACCTCCGGTATATATGTAGAAAAAGAATTAAGAGGTATTATGGAATTCAGTTCATATCAGTTCAGTGAAAATCAGGTTTCCGGCTGCTTGTACAGGAAGAAAAGCACCGGATTCATCGTTGTATGGTTGAAAGGTTCAGACTTGAATTGGAATTGACGGGGGGAACAGTGATGATCAGCATCAGAAAATGGTCCTTAATCCTTGCAGCAGTGCTTTTACTGGTCTGTGTGTTTTCCGTTTCCGCCTTTGCGGATACCGACCTGACCAGCGGTAATGCGGGAGAATCCTTCTCCTTCTATGTGGAATCCTACGGAAACGCTTCCCTGGTGCTTTCCCAGGTGGAGGGCAGCTGCAATTACCTCAATTATGCCCAGTCCGCCGCAGGCACCATGGGTGTTGCAGACGCATGGGGAATGTACCACATTGTCATTACAGCCCCCGGCGGAAACCAGTACACCCAGAACTGGGAATCCATGAATAACGGCAGCGCCTTTACGCTCCAGCTGTACGGCGCGGGAACCTATCAGATCCAGATGGTTCCCTACAGTTCCAGTGAAATCAGCACCGCATGGGGAATCAACCGCTTCGTCCGGTGGAACACCTACCCGGTCTGGTGGGTGGACAATACCATCAACTGTACCGTCCGCACGGCCTCTTCCGCGATGATTACAATCCAGCAGGTGGATGCCAATACCGGCGCGGTGCTCGCCACCCGGAATGAATCCCTGGCGTATGGCAACAACACGGTCAGCGCCCCCGATACCCCCTACGGATATCGCCTGGCATCCAGCGGCTCCTTCAATGTGTACGTGGACAATTACGGTCAGCCCAGCACCTATACGGTAACCTTCTACTACGCAAAGGAAGCCCAGCAGGTCCAGTCTCCCGGCGCCGTCTCTGTCAACTGCTACGACGAAAACGGAAAGCTTCTCCGTTCATATACAGAAACGGTCGTCAGCAGCCGGCCGGTGATTCCCCGTTATATTGAAGGCTACTACACGACCAGCAACAACGTATTTGTCACATACTCCTACGGTTCCTGCTCCCCGTATTCCCTGAATTTCTTCTATAAGGCATACCCGAGCGGCGGTAATCCGACACCGGTTCCGGGGCCCACTGCTCCCCCTGCTCCCCCTGCACCCACCCAAAGCCCGAATCCGAATCCCAATCCCAATCCCGGGGATGATTCCGCATACCGTTATACCAATAACCGTGCTTCCACGGACAGAATTGCGCAGCCTTCTCAGTGGAGCACACAGTTCAATCCTCTCACGGCAGGCGGCACGGACAAATACAACGACAACTGCTACCAGAAGCTCGGAAACCTCAGCGACGGCGATTACCGGACTTCCTTCAGCTGGCTGATCTGGGAGCGCGACAATAAAGACAGTATTCCGGAACTGACAGCTTATTTCAATGGCGAGACTATCAGCGCCATCGGCATCCGGAATGGCTGCCAGCAGAGCTCTTACGAATACGGCCAGTATGCGCGGTTCAGGACCATGAAAATTGATCTGTATGACGCGGACGGCCGGAAGTATTCCACAGAGATCAGCATCGCAGACAGCTATTCCACAGACTTCCAGTACTTTGCCCTCGGTGCGTCTTATACGAACATCGTCCGGGCAGATCTCTGGGTCACCGGTTTCAGGTCCAACCGGGAGGCCGACCTGAATCACAGGAACTACGTCCACGTCTCCGGCATTGAGTTCTACAGATAATCCCACCCCGTACCTTCCGGCTCCTGATTTGCCGGAATACGCGGTTGCAGACCAGGGGGCCTCCCCGCGGAGGCACCCTGGTTGTCATTTATCTCCCGGCTGCCTATATCCATTGTCTTTCCTTTCTGGTATAATA
>JAEEGK010016606.1_pt1 | contig 16154 bp, 12 predicted proteins | sample 8958771 | NCBI WGS metagenome assembly JAEEGK01 (sample SAMN16246547, study PRJNA631951) | gut metagenome | biome: gut microbiome; feature: rumen; material: SC-attached | host: Bos | place: Iran: Karaj | collected 2018-10
ATAAGTGAATAACTGAATAACTTAAACACAAATAAAAATAGGGTAGGGCGAAAAATTTTTGAAGAAAAGTTTGCGTATATGAAATATAATGTGTACCTTTGTACGATAAAAATTACGAACACCCAATGATGAAGCAAGTTTTGGTTAAACGTCTTTCGGTCCTCTTGACGATGCTTTGCATCGGGATTGTGGTAGAAGCCGCAGTCATTCCTGACATGAGATTCCGTCGTGTCGACACCCGTGAGGGCCTGTCGAATTCCGAGGTTTTCTGTATCCTTCGCGACTCCCAGGGATACGTTTGGTTTGGTACGGGCTATGGTCTGAACCGCTACGACGGTTACCGTATCCGTACCTATTTCAGTTATGACAAGGATACAACCTCGTTGCGTAACAACCGCATCGACGAGATCCAGGAAGGCTATGGCGGGCGACTGTGGCTTAAGCAGCGTATGAACTATACGATGTACGACCCGGTAACGGAGAAAGTGGACCGCAATCCGACACACTGGCTGAACGAACAGGGCATGCTTGGCAGTATGGAGAGCATCCATCTCGACTCGAAGATGAACTACTGGGTGAAGAGTTATGAGGAAGGTTTCTACTATTTCAACCCTGTGACGAAAAACCTGAAGCACTTTGCTTTCGGCTATGGACCGTATGAGTTCTCGAAAGATTTTGGCATATCTGCCTATACAGAGACGGAAGAGGGTATGGTGCTTGTATCTACTTTCGGTGAGTTGATGTGTATCGACGGAGAGAAGGGCAAGGTACTGTGGAAAGACCCCTATGTGAAGAATGCCATGAACGCCTATAACGACTACTGGGTGACTACTGACAAGCAGCAGAACCTCTGGGTGATCACGCACTCGGTGGGTACATATATTTACGTGAAAAACGAGAAGCGTTGGTACTCGTCGTTGACGGAGTGGATGCGGGCGCAGGGCTATGAGAACGTGCCGGAGGACGTGCTTGTCTGGGAGGTGCGTTACGACGCGAAGGGCCTGATGTGGGTGGCCACCGACCACCAGGGCGTGTTCGTGCTCGACGAGGAAAACCGTCAGTGGCGGCAGTTCCTGAATGTGAAGGGTGACGAGACCTCATTGCCCGACAATACCATCAAACACTTGTATCTCGACCAGCTGGGCCGTATGTGGCTCGCCAGCTATAAGAACGGTGTGGCGATGTGCTTAGAGTCGATGACGAACTTCAAGAGTATGCCCATCGGCGATATCAACACTATCACCGAAGACAAGGAGGGCTATTACTGGATTGGTCGTAACGACGGTGGTATCATCAAGATGGACCCGAAGACGCTGGAGCCTGTGGAGCAGTTCACGAAGCAGAGTCTGGGCGTTCCCAGCGATATCATCGTAGGCAGCTATACAGCCAAGGACGGCTCCTTGTGGTTCGGTACCTACGAAGGCGGTATCCTGCGCTATCAGGATGGTCAGTGGAAGAACTACCGTACGACGGATCCCGGCAGTGCACTGGTGACAAACAACATCTGGGGCATCACGGAAGACAAGTGGGGCAACATCTGGGTGGGTGTGCTTGGCGGCGGTGCTGTGCGTATCGACAAGAAAACCGGTCAGCAGCGGGCCTTCACAGCTGATAACTCCGCACTGAACACTGTCTGGACGAACAGTATCTCGACAGGCAGCAACGACTGGATCGTATTGGGAAACTCAGAATACTACGCCCTGATCAATCCTGGCAATTTCAAGATCATCAACGGTACGTTCCCTGTGGATAATGACCGCAAGGCCATCACCGTATCTACCGCTACGACACAGGCCATCATCGACAGTCGCGGACTGCTGTGGCAGTGTTCACCCTCGGGCGTGGTAATCTACGACCTGAAGACGAAGCAGAAGACACTGCTCGATATGAAGTCAGGACTCTTCGGTTCGAATGCCGTCTCCGTGACGGAGGACACACGGAACACGATGTGGGTGGCGACAGATCACGGTGTGTCGAACATCACGCCCTTGAAACAGGAGGACGGCACGTGGACCTTTACCATCCGCAACTTCAACAGTCGCGATGGTCTGCAGCCCGGCCCGTTCAACCAGCGTGCCATCTTCTGTTCCAAGACGGGTGAGCTGCTTATCGGTGGACAGGACGGTCTCGATATCATCAGTACCCTGAAACTGGGCAATGGTGACTCGAAGGAGCGGCCCGTGTTCAGCGGACTTGTGCTCTTCGACCAGGAAGTGGAGGTAGGCCAGGAATACGATGGGCGTGTCATCCTGGAGCAGGCGCTCGACATGCAGCGCAGCATCCGTCTGAAGTACGAACAAAACCAGTTCACCATCCACATGGCTTCCGACAATGGCGGCATCAACAACGCCACGCGCTTCGTGTACCAATTGGAGGGTTTCAACGACAAGTGGATCAAGTCGTCGGCCAACAACCCCGACATTACCTATATGTCACTGCCTCCGGGCAGTTATACCCTCTGCGTGAGGATGCTGCGCGACGACGGTACGATGGGTGAGGTGGAGAGCCGGCTCGACATCACCATCGACGCTCCGTGGTATCGTTCGTGGTGGGCCATCGCCTGTTACGTACTGTTGATTGTGGCCGTTTTGTTCCTTCGCAAACCCTACCGTCGCTGGAGGCGCAGGAGGAAGATGAACCGTCTCCACCGTCAGGAGGAAAAGGCCGCTGAAGCCGAGGAAGCAACTCCTGAGGAGGAAGAGGTTGAGGAGGCTGTGATGATGGAAGAGGAAGAGAAAAGGTGAAAAAGTGAAAAGGTAAAAAATTAAAAGATTAAAATAGGACAACAATTTATGAAACGATTATTAGGCTTAACACTGTTGTTGATGAGTCTGTGGGCTGGTGCAGAGAACACCATCCCCGACATGAAGTTCAAGAGGTTGGATACCCGTGACGGACTGTCGAACTCGACCATCAACTGCATCTATCAGGACTCGAAGGGATTCGTGTGGATCGGCACGTCATACGGTCTGAACCGTTATGACGGTTACCGCTTCCGTACCTATTATTCTGATCCGAACGACACGACGACGTTGCGTAACAACTACGTGGATCAGATCTTTGAGGACGCAGCCGGACGACTCTGGCTGAGGCAGGGCATGAACTACTCGCTGTTCGACCCAGTGACGGAGCGCACAGTGAGAAATCCATCCAAACAATTGGCGGAATACGGTGTCGTCGGTGGTATCGACCGCTTTTACATCGACTCCAAGAAGAACATCTGGGTGAAGACCTACGACGAGGGTCTCTACTGCAATGTCTATGGCAGGAAGAAGCATACGTTGACCAAATACGGCTATGAGGACGGACAGTTGCCCAAGGAATTCTACTTCTCGTCGATGGCGGACTGGGACGGTATGCTGCTTGTGGCCTCCAGCGACGGTGAACTCATCGGTGTGGATACAGAAACTGGCAAGGTGAGATGGAAGGACAGATATATGATCGAGCACGGTGGCAAGACCAGTGAGGCCTATAACATCATTGTGGATCCTGAGGGCAACTACTGGGTGCTCTCAAACTTGATGACTTTCGTCTACGACCAGAAGGCCAAACAGTGGCATCCCTCGGTGAACAGCTTCTTAGAGGCGCATGGCATCGCTCCGTTGCCCGACCCGCTGCAGATCTGGGATGTGATGACCGATAAGCGCGGATGGATCTGGATCGGCACCGATCATGAGGGCGTCTTCGTGATTGATCCGAAGAGCAAGGAGGTGAAGCAGTTGCTGAACAATAAGTTCGACGAGACCTCGCTGAGCGACAACACCATCAGGCACCTGATGACCGACCACAGCGGTAACGTATGGATCACGGGTTATCGCAACGGCCTGAACCAATATATTGAGACCCTCTCCGGCTTCCGGACCTTGGAGTTGGGCGATATCAACACCACCACGGAGGACACGGAGGGTAACTATTGGTTCGGTACCGACAACCGGGGTGTCATCAAATATATGCCTCATACGGGTGAGACGGAGGTTTACGATAAGGCCCACAACGGCTTTGCATCAGACATTATGGTGGCCAGTTACGGGGCTAAGGACGGCTCCGTATGGTTCGGCACCTACAACGGAGGTCTCATCCAGATTGCCGACGGACGGGTGAAGAACTACCTCGCCTCGAATGCCGACGGTGCCTTGTTGAATAATAATGTGTGGTCGGTGACGGAAGACAAGTGGGGCGACATCTGGGTCGGAACCCTTGGCAGCGGTGTGCAGAAGCTGCAGATGAAGACTGGGAAATTCCTGACCTGGAACTCCTACAACGGGAAGTTGCCCGAGAACTTCATGACCTCAGCCTCGTGGACCCGGAAGGGCTGGCTGTTGGTAGGACACTCCAACTACTATTCGCTCATCAACCCCGTGAGCGGCAAGGTGATGAACTTCACCATCCCCGCTGTGCCTGGGCAACAGGTGGCAGTGGCCACCACCGTCTGTGTGGTGGAAGACAGTCGGGAACTGATCTGGCAGGGTTCTACGGCAGGCTGTTGCATCTTCGACCCGAAGACCGGTCGTCAGAAGCTGCTCGACATGAACTCCGGTCTCTTCGGATCGAGTGTCGTGGGTATCGCTGAAGACCAGTTGCACACGATGTGGGTGGTGACGGAGCACGGTATCTCGAACGTTGTACCGAAGAAGGAGGAGAACGGTGAATGGTCGTTCCTCGTGCGCAGTTTCAGTAGCAAGGACGGTCTGCAGCAGGGCCCCTACAACCAGCGTTCAATCAGCCGTACTCACGACGGTATGATCCTCGTGGGCGGACTTGGCGGTGTCGATATTATCAACCCCAAACTGATTACAAATGTCCACAACGACGAGCGTCCGATGTTCAGTGGCCTGAAACTCTTCGGACAGCAGATGGGTGTCGGACAGGAATATGAAGGTCGTGTGATTCTTGAGAAGGCCCTCAACGAGTGCGAGGAGCTCGTGCTCAGGCATGATGAGAACCAGTTTACCATCCAGCTCGCTACCAACAAGGGTGAGATGCACAATCCCTCGCGTTTCATCTATCAGCTGGAGGGCTTCAGCGACAAGTGGATGAAGACGGAGGAGAACGATCCCAACATCACCTATATGTCATTGCATCACGGCAGTTATATCCTGCATGTGCGTATGCTCAATGATGACGGTACGATGGGAAAGACGGAGGCCACCCTCAAACTGACCATCACCCCGCCACTGCTGCGTAACCGTTGGCTGATGCTGTTCTTCCTCGCCTGTGTTGCAGGAGGCATCTGGTTCTGGCGTAAGCAGTTCATGAAGAAACAGCTGGAGAAGGCAGAACTCGAACAGCTGCGTCGTGAGGTGGAGAAGAAGCAGTGGATGAATGAGATGAAGGCACAGATGATGAGTCAGGAGTCAGGAGACGGGAGTCAGGAGACAGGAGTCAGGAAACAGGCGGCTGAGTGGGAAATCACCGGCCTGAACCGTCAGCCTGCCGATCTTCAGGAGTTTATGAAGGAACAGTGCGCACAATTTGTGGCCCCGGAGGGCAAGAAGTTGAAGTTCTCATTCTTCCCCCTCGCCAACGACCTCGTGATACCCTTCGACCGTGATATGATGGGTCAGGCCATCCAGATCCTGCTGAACAACTCGGTGATGTTCTCGCCCAGCAACTGTGTCATCAAGGTGTTTGTCGACAAGACGCCTTCCGCCGGTACCATCCGTATCTCCGACAACGGCATCGGACTGCCTGAGGGTGCGAAGGAGCACATGTTCGATCCGGTGGTGAGCGACGATGATCCCGGCATCTGCCTCTCTATCGTGAAGGATATCGTGACGGCCCACGGCGGTACTGTCACTGGTGACAACAATGCCGGTGGTGGTTCGGTGTTCACCATCACCCTGCCCCTGGAACAGCCGGAAGAGGTAGAAGAGGCCGTCCTGATGGATGATGATGAAAAATGAATAGAGCCACAGATTACACAGATTATCACAGAGATTTTGATTTTCACAGAGACACGGATGATTGATTTATTTAACACGGATTATAAGGATTATAAGGATGGCTGCGCAGCTCTCCATAAAATCCATAGACTCGGCTTTGCCGCTTGCTACCGAAGGGACGCAAGAATTCGTGTCGAAAAAAGAATCTGTGTGAATCTCTTAATCTGTGAGAATCTGTGTAATCTGTGGCTAAAAGAGGAAACTTGAGGATTATACTGTAAAAATAGAATAGAATTATGAAAAGAATCTTTTTGTTAGGGTCTGTGCTGATGGCGGCGATGACGTCGCTGGCAGCAGACGTACAGACCAGTGAGAACCAAGTGACCATCCGTCCTGACGGAGGACAGGCGAAGGTGATTCGTCTGGAAGTGATGAACGGCAACATTATCCGTGTGCGTGCCACATCGAAGGAGGCTCTGCCTGAGAAGCCTGCCTCGCTGATGATCGTGCCGCAGACAGCACCCGCCAAGGGCTCGTACAGCATCACGGAGAATGATGACGAGGTCATTGTGAAGGCCAAGAACGTGAAGGCCGTCGTGAAGAAGGATGACGGACGCATCAAGTTCTACGATGCTGAGGGCAAGGAGTTGCTCAAGGAGGTGGAGAACAGCAAGCAGTTCACAGACTTTACCGTGCCTGAGCGTGAATATGGTATCAAGGGCGGTGCCCCCATCACCGAGGAGATGAAGCACGGCCTCACCTGGCAGATGACCTTCGACTCACCGGAAGATGAGGCCTTCTACGGCCTCGGTCAGCATCAGTCGGAGGAGTTCAATATGAAGGGTAAGAACGAAGACCTGTTCCAGTATAACACGAAGGTATCTATCCCCTTCGTCCTGTCGAACAAGAACTATGGTCTGTTGTGGGATTCATATTCCTACTGTCGTTTCGGCAATCCAGAGGACTACCTCCAGCTGAATCGTGCCTTTAAACTCTACGACAAGCAGGGTAGGGAAGGCCATCTCACAGGCACATACGTCGATCGCTTCGGCAAGAAACTGGTACGCGACGAAGACTCCATCTATTATGAATATGGTACGCCCGAAAAGTCGCAGATTGCCCTGAAGACGGACAATGGCGGTATCAAGAACTTCCCCAAGGAAATCAACCTGATGGGTGCGAATGTCACGTACGAAGGCTTTATTGAGCCGGAGTGCTGTGGTAAGTGCAAGGGAAAGAAGCAGCTCTACCAGTTCATCCTCTATTATTCTGGCTATGTGACGGTTTACATCGATGGCGAGGAAGTGGTGCCTGAACGCTGGCGCACGGCCTGGAATCCGAACACCTATAAGTTCTCCAAGGAACTGGCCAAGGGCAAGCGTGCCCAGGTACGCATCGAGTGGCGTCCTGACGGTGGCGAGGCCTATTGCGGTCTGCGCGTCAGCAAGCCCCGTAGCAAGGAGGAACGTGAACAGCTCACCATCTGGAGTGAGATGGCGAAGGATATGGACTACTACTTCATCGCTGGTCAGAACTTCGACGAGGTAATCTCTGGCTATCGCACACTCACAGGAAAGGCTGCACTCTATCCGAAGTGGGTGCTGGGCTTCTGGCAGAGCCGTGAGCGCTATAAGACCTCTGGCGAGATCGAGGAGAACCTCGCAGAGTTCCGCAAGCGTCATATCCCCATCGACAATATCGTGCAGGACTGGAACTACTGGCCCGAGGACCAGTGGGGCAGCCACAAGTTCGAGCCCTCCCGCTATCCTGATCCCCAGGCGATGCTCGACAGTGTCCACGCCATGCACGGACGCTTTATGATCAGCGTCTGGCCTAAGTTCTATGTGAATACAGACAACTACAAGGAACTCGATGCCAAGGGCTGGATGTACGTCCAGTCGCCTACAGACGATATCCACGACTGGGTAGGTCCTGGCTATAAGAACGGCTTCTATGATGCCTACGATCCTGATGCCCGTAAGATGTTCTGGCGTCAGATGGACGAGAACCTCTACACGAAATATAATAAGAATGGTGTGCCTGGTGTCGATGCCTGGTGGATGGATGCCTCTGAGCCCAACGTCCGCGACTGTACACCGATGTGGTATCGTAAGGCCCTCAGTGGTCCTACGGCCCTCGGCACCTCTACGGAATATTTCAATGCCTATTCGACCGTCAATGCCGACGCCATCTACAATGGTCAGCGCTCGGTCTATAAGGGCAAACCCAATGAGCCGCGTGTGTTCCTGTTGACGCGTAGCGGCTTTGCTGGTGAGCAGCGCTTCTCTACGGCTACGTGGAGTGGTGACATCGGCACCCGTTGGGAGGATATGCGTGCACAGATGACGGCAGGTCTGAACTACTCGATGTCAGGCATCCCCTTCTGGGGTATGGACCAGGGCGGTTTCTGTGTGGAGAACCGTTATGTGGCCGCCCAGCAGATCTTCGACCACTCTGGTGTGGAGAACGAAGACCTGAAGGAGTGGCGCGAGCTGCAGACCCGCTGGAACCAGTTCGGCACGTTCATTCCCCTCTTCCGTGCCCACGGTCAGTGGCCGCTGCGTGAGATCTGGAACATCGCACCGGATAATCATCCTGCCTATCAGTCGTTCGTCTATTACGACAAGCTGCGCTACCGTCTGATGCCTTATCTCTACTCGATGGCTGGTTGGGCACACTTCAAAGACTATACCCTGATGCGTGCGCTGGTGATGGACTTCAACGGCGACAAGAACGTGGAGAACATTGGCAACCAGTGGATGTTCGGTCCTGCGCTGATGGCTTGTCCCGTAGGCTACTACAAGGCTCGTAACCGTAGTGTCTACTTCCCCGAGCAGTGTGGCTGGTACAACCTCTATACCGGTGAGTACATCGCTGGTGGTCAGCGTCTCATCGTCGATGCACCATACGAGCAGATTCCCGTCTTCGTGCGTGAGGGAGCCATCATCCCCTTCGGCCCTGAGATGGAGTGGAGCGACGAGAAGCCCGCAGAACTCATCAACCTCTATGTCTATGCAGGACAGAACGGCTGTTTCCAGCTTTACGAAGACGAGGGCACGAACTACAACTATGAGAAGGGTAAGTATGCCACCATCGACATCACCTACGACGATGCTGCCAAGACAGTCTCGTTCGGTGCCTGCAAGGGTAAGTTCGACGGTATGCTGAAGAACCGTCGCTTCAATGTTGTGCTCATCTCGAAAGATGCGCCCAAGGCTCTCAACCTCGACAATCCCGAGGGCGTGATGGTGCAGTATAACGGCAAGGCTGTCAGCGTGCAGCTTTGATAAAGGTGAAAAAGTGAAATGAGAAATAAGACATTCTTCACACTGATAGGTGTGGCACTTCTGGTTGGAGGCTGTGGCAATCGCACAGCCTCCACACAGGATGCTGCCCAGGCAGATACCATCCTCGCGGAAGAAGTTCCTGATACCGTTCAGACGGTCTCGCAGGAACCTACCCAGACGCTCCCTGACGGCTCCGTCAAGGCTGATGAGGCAAATGGCCTTTTCGTCTTAACGAAGCTCGTAGAGAAGGCCTCTGAAGACAATCCTGCAGATATCAGGTCCCTGTGGCTCTATGAGCGGAAGACTGGTCGTGTGGACTCTCTCCTCACCACGAACCCCAATGCCGAACTGCGCTGGTCAAACATGAACGGCAGTCCTGTGGAGGTGCCCCTCACGCAGATCGCTGCTGCAGACAAGGTGTGCTTCGTGCCAGGCCATCCGCAGCTGCTCCTCGTCGAGGGCTGTCCTGAGGCCAGGAACATCTGGACCTATATCATCGACTTGGAGAAGAAGACTGCCCGTCAGTTCCCCTCCACGGAAGGACTTATCGCCTTCTCCGCCTCAGGCGACACATTGCAGTTGGGTGCCTATCGTTATCATGAGGAGGGCGGACGCTATTCTGTGGTAAGAACCTACACCCTCAGCGGACAGCTCATCAAGGAAGAAGAATCGGAAGAATACTAAATAACTAAACAATGACAAGGAAACTGATGATGACGGCTGTGGCAGTCCTGTTGGGACTGACGGCACAGGCCAGAGAGAGACAATGCTTCGACAAAGACTGGCGGTTCCTGTTAGGTGACTCTGCCAGCATGGCGAAGGCTGATTATGATGACAGCAGCTGGCGCCTGCTCGACGTGCCCCACGACTGGGCCATCGAGGGTGACTTCTTTGTGGGTAATCCCAGTGGAGCGGGTGGGGGAGCCCTGCCCGGTGGCATCGGGTGGTATCGTAAGACCTTCACCCTGGGCGACTGCGAGACGCCAATGAAGGGCACGAAGTTCTTCATCGAGTTCGACGGTGTCTATATGAATTCCACCGTTTATGTGAATGGCGAGAAAGTGGGCAATCGCCCCTACGGCTATTCCAGCTTCGAATACGACATCACGCCCTATGTCCGTGAAGGCAGAAACGTGGTGGCTGTGCGTGTGGACAACTCCGATCAGCCCAATTCCCGCTGGTACTCCGGCTGTGGCATCTATCGCCACGTCTGGCTCACGAAGACTGCCCAGACGCACATCAAGCACTGGGGTGTTCAGGTAATTTCTTCCCCTCCTAAGTTAGGAGGGGCCAGGGGTGGTCTGAACAGTGGAATAGTTACCGTAAAAGTCCAAATAGAGAATGGCTCAAAATCGAAGGTGTCAGTCAGGAATACGATTATTTCACCAGAAGGGAAGGTTGTGGCGGCTCAGACCACCCCTGGCCCCTCCTACTCAGGAGGGGAAGAGGTTACCCAAAGGCTGAAAGTGAAGAAGCCGATGTTGTGGTCTTGCGAGCAGCCCAATGTCTACACCGTGCTCACTGAGGTAATCCAGGGTGGCAAGGTCATCGACTCCTACAAGACCACTACGGGCTTCCGCAGTTTCAAGTTCGATGCAGCGACGGGCTTCTGGCTCAATGGCAAGAACTTCAAACTCAACGGTGTCTGTGAGCATCACGACTTCGGATGTCTGGGTGCCGCACTGAACGAGGACGCCCTGCACCGCAAACTCCTCAAGTTGAAAGAGATGGGTGTGAACTCGATCCGTAGCTCTCACAATCCTCCCGCGCCCGAATTATTAAATATGTGTGATACGATGGGATTGATCGTCATGGACGAGTCGTTTGACATGTGGCGTCGTAAGAAGACCCAGAACGACTATGCCCGCTTCTTCGACGAGTGGCACGAGCGCGACCTCACCGATCTCGTGGTGCGCGACCGTAACCATCCCTGCATCCTCATGTGGTCGATCGGCAACGAGGTGCTCGAGCAGTGGTCGAGTAACGATACCGACGAACTCACCCTCGAACAGGCGAACCTCCTTCTGAATGCCGCCCGCGATGCCTCGACACTCGCCAAGGACGGTGAGCTGAGTCCCAACTCGCTCCTCACCATCCACTTGGCAGACCTCATCAAGCGCAACGACCCCTCTGGCCGTCCCATCCTCGCTGGCTGCAATGAGCCGTCGCCCAACAACCACCTTTTCAAGAGCGGTGCCATCGACATCATCGGCTTCAACTACCATCATCAGTGGGTAAAGGATGTGCCGCAGAACTTCCCAGGCAAGCCGTTCATCTTCTCAGAGAGTGTCTCGGCCCTGCAGACGCGCGGTTACTACAAGATGCCTTCCGACGAGGTCACCTGGGCTCCGAAGGAGTGGTGGCTGCCCTATACCGACCCCTCGTACATGTGTTCGTCATACGACAATATGCACGCCTCCTGGAGTTCTACCCACGAGGAGACCTGGGACGTGGTGAAGCATAATCCCTTCGTCGGTGGACAGTATATCTGGACGGGCTGGGACTACATCGGTGAGCCCACGCCCTACGGCTTCCCCGCACGCAGCAGTTACTTCGGCATCATCGACCTCGCTGGCTTCCCCAAGGACTCCTATTACATGTATCAGAGCGAGTGGACGCAGAAGCCCGTGCTGCACCTCTTCCCCCATTGGAACTGGGTGGCTGGCGACGAGATCGACATGTGGTGCTACTATAACAATGCCGACGAGGTGGAGCTTTTCATCAACGGCCAGTCGCAGGGCGTGCGTCGTAAGACGGGCGAGAACCCCGAAGGCCGTTATGACATGCACAATGCCAAGGTGAAGTTGAACACAGAGTACCACGTAGGCTGGCGCGTCATCTTCGATCCCGGTGAGGTGAAGGTCGTCGCCCGCAAGGACGGCAAGGAAGTCGCCTCTCAGACCATCAAGACTGCCGGAGCCCCCGAGAAAATCCGCCTCTCCATCGACTACAAGGGCAAGAATACCACGTTCATCACTGCTGAGGTGGTCGACAAGGACGGTAATCTCTGTCCCTGGGCAGAAGATCAGATCGTCTTTATTGGCGAGGGTACAGGTCGTATCATCGGCACCGACAACGGTTGTCAGACCTCGATGGAGAACTTCAAGTCGCCCTATCGCAAGGCCTTCTTCGGCAAGTGTATGGTGGTTGTCACAGGCGAAGGCTCCATCACCGCCAAATCCCCGACGCTCCAGCCCGACGTCATCCAATTCTAACAATAATCCCCGCCGGATAGGCGGGGATTGCTGTCTCTGTGGAAATCTGTGTCATCTGTGGCTAAAAAGGCCCATACCCCATACAACTCGTCGTGGTGATGGCCGTCAGAAATGCCGTGAGCGCGGCTACTACGACCTTCACCGCAATCTCAATCATACGCTTCTTCATACGCTAATCTCCTTTCTTCTAGGGATTTCTTGTCTAAGGAATCTTGGAATATAGGAATCTTCCGGTGCTTTGCACCTCTCTGGCGCAGCAATGGCACAGGGTGCCACCATTCCTAGATTCCTTGATTCCTTAGACTAAAAAAACTCCTTAGCCGTTAGTTTTGGTCCATTTCGTCACCACCTTCACCCTTGGTGAACAACTTGCTTGCAACCTCACTCGAATCACCGTCCTTAATGGCGATGGCCTTCACGGTAGTCGTGTCGCTCAGGGTGAATGCCTCACTGTAGAGCGTGCTCTCAGCCGTAGGCGCACTGCCGTCGGTGGTGTAGTGGATCTCTGCACCTGCAGGGCCGCTGATGCTCACCGAGGTGGTCTCAGCAAACGGAGTCGTACCGCTGATGGTGGGCGAAGCCAGTGCAGTAGACTGCGAGCCACCGCCAGAGGTTCCACCGTTCTGGGTACCGCTGTTTTGCGAAGAACCGCCGTTGTTGCCACCGCCGTTGCCGTCGGCTGCAGGTGCCAGCAGGTAGCTGATCGGGGTCTTCTTCTGCACGCGACGCTCCTTGCCTCCGACCATGCGAACCTCACTCTCCACGACGTACCCGAGCTCGAACACACACTGCTCCTTGAAGGCTCGGCTGGTGAGTTTCTCACCCTTGATGTTCTCCGGCGTGAAGTTGATCTTGATGCCGTTGATCATCGCATCGGCACCGGCCTCCACAGCCTTCGCCAGGGTGTCCTTACCCAGCTTCTGACCATCGACAGAGGGACTGAACGTTCCCAGACCGTCGAGCTTCACGGGCTGGCCCTGTGCGAGCAACTCGCTCATGCAGTCCACCACTTGTCCCAGCACCAGCACGCACATCTGGTAGTCGGCGATCTTGCCGTGCCCCGTCATGTGCTTTGCGAATCCCTTCAGGTTCAGGGGCTCCTTACTGTCCACCTCAGCGAACCACTTGCCGTAAGCAGTGCTGGTGTCATTGGTGTTCTGACGCAGGTTAATTACCATTGGAATGTTTGATCTTGCCATAATTTTTTGTTCCTTTCTTTTTTAATTAGTTAAACATAAGCTTTTAAAATCTCTTTTGCAACCCTTCCGAGCCTCCCGCCTGCGCACTGCGTTCTTCTCTTCTGAATCACGTTGCAAAGTTAGTCATTTTTTCTGAAATACACAAACATAAATATTTCTCAAAACGCCTTTTGCCGCATTATTCAGCCTTATACTACCTTTTACCAAATTATTTGCTATTTTTCTTGCATATCTCACGGATTTTTTGTACCTTTGCACCATAACAACTATTAGTGGACAAAATTATATTAATTATTCAAATTCGTTTCCAAAACAAACCATTATGCAACAAAACCAGTGTTTAACTATGGGCCGCACTGAGCTCGCCCAACGCTATTTTCCTTACATCATGCCCAAGTCTGCATGGGAAAAACTAAGGTCACTACTCCTCGAAGACCCCGATCTCGAGCATCTCACCAGGCTCCGGCGTCGCACCTTCCTCCCTGCGGAAGTAAACATTATTTACCAACACCTCGGGCAGCCTTAAACTGCCCTTTTTTAGGCTCTTTTAGCACCTCTGACTTTACATAGACTAAACTATGGCTTTAGTTTCTTTAAACTCCGGCTTTAGGCTAACTAAACTTTCAGTTTACAGAAGGCTTTATTCCCACACTTACAGAAACCCATCATTTTGTAAAATAAAATTAACACAACGCCATTCACCATTTCCTTACAACCTTACAACCTTACAACCTTACACGACCTACTATTTTTGTCGGTTTGGTAAGTTAATAATAATATATATTATAATATATATTATTATTAAAATATTCCTTCCACATTTTTTCCTACCCTGTGTAAGGTTGTAAGGTTGTAAGGTTGTAAGGTTTTGTGTCGGAACATAATAATTTTGAGGATAATTTGCGCAATTGAAAATTTCTTCGTATCTTTGCATCATCAATCTCTACACTATGACACAAGACGAAAGATGGCAAGCCCAATATGACCAGATGATGGCTTTCATGAAAGAGAACCATCGTCGCCCCTCCAAGCACAGACTTGAAGAACACGATATGCTCAACTGGTACAAGCACACGAAGAAAATAATAGCGCGTGGCGACTATCCTGCTGACAGGATCGCCAAGTTCAAAATCCTACAGGATATTGCCGACAAATACCGCAGATTGAATCAATACATATAACTTTTTGTCTAATTTGTTGCAAACCTATCACTCGGGCCAGGCCCCAGCGATATGCTGTGAAAGAATCATGCTGTCTTTTCATTGTGTCTTGATGGTTTCCAAATCTTTCTGTATGGAGCCTTTTGCATTCCTGCGGTCGGCATATCTGAGCAAGCGTGTCTGGTTAACATCGTAATGGTTGATGGCTGTTCTGAGCATCTCCATATTCTCATAGCCGTGCAAATAATAGAAGTCTGCATCTACTCTGGTATCCACAAGCAGTTTCTCGAGCGTTGGTACAGGCACCTTGCCGTCGAGTGTCAACGGGGCCTCTGTCACCAGTGGTTTCACAATAATGTTCTCTTTGCTGAAATCGATGTATGTCGTAGCAATCTCTTTTGTTGGTGCCAGGAATATGCGCCCATTATACTTCGGAAGCAGCATATCGAATACGCTTTGAATCGTATCTCGGTTTGTCTCGACATAAAGCGTATTATTTGGCATCATGTCATGCAACAAAGGCGTAATGACATTGGCACTATATATACAAAAATCTGCAAAAGGATACTGCCCAGATAAGGAACGGTATAAAGAACGAGCCTTTGCATTGGCTTTTACCATAAAGGTATTGGCAGACTGTAATGTGTAAACACCACGGCCAACTCTTCGCAACTTGCCATTCCGGCATAATTTGCCCAGATACCAGCTGAGTTTTGCTCTCTCGTTGCTAGAAAACACATCTGCTGGTATATCATCAACAGCGAGCTGTTGCACCCCAGTTGCATAGTTCAATATTTTGTCGCTGATTCCTATCATCTTAATTTTTTTAGACGATGCAAAGATAGTCACAAATCGGCAAATTTCCAACTTTTTGCCGATTTGTGAAGTTACTTTTAATCATTATTAGCAGGTTGTATGAAATGCATGACAACCTTATCATTATACAAAATAATAAAGATCAAAAATCGATGTCTTTTTCTGATGTGGTTGACAGTCGTTTTACTGGACAAGTTGACAGTCTTCCTGACATCGTTGACAGCGTTTCTGGTTTTGTTGACATTTTTGTCTCAGATCCTCAGATTTATATCTTGCCACTATATAAATTCTCTATAGGGAAGATCAAATCCCAATCTTCACCCCATACGATATTGCCTTCTACTATTTTGAATGTTCGAAACAAATCTGAATTCAGGTACTTATTATACTGAGGGTGTGGATGCCTACGTATAAAATCGCCAATGTCAACGACATTTTTGTGACCATCGCTGAATGTCAGTTCCACACAGAGATTACCATAGACTTTAGCCGAAACAATAACTATCCTATCCTTCATCGAATTCTTAATTTTGTGCAAATATACAAAGATTTATTGGAAAAACACATTATTCTCCCAAAAATATCGTAATTTTGC
>JAEEGK010016609.1_pt1 | contig 16151 bp, 10 predicted proteins | sample 8958771 | NCBI WGS metagenome assembly JAEEGK01 (sample SAMN16246547, study PRJNA631951) | gut metagenome | biome: gut microbiome; feature: rumen; material: SC-attached | host: Bos | place: Iran: Karaj | collected 2018-10
GTCAGGAATGTACTCTCTAAGTGCCCAAATCTTATCAAGGTCTTTCAGAAAAGAGTTCGAGAACAGTTGCGCTGGGGGTACAAGAGATTTTTGCAAGTCATGTAATACCAGCGGGTTATATCAACAATCTCTTTACTTGAGCGTTAATTTACCCTGGCAAATTCCTTGTTTGCCGTTATTTGTTAATGGCTTTTAAACACATTTGGGGCTTTCGATGAATGTTTGAGTCTTTGCCGGTGCCCTTACCCGTAGCCACTTTGTCCTTTTAAAAAATCATAAATCATTGCATATTGTTAGAATGAAATGTTTTGGTCTGCAATTATTTCTTTATCTTTGTGGTCAGAATTTGACAAATGCCGAAAAAGTACGTTCTGTAACGTTGCATCAGAAATGAGGAACCCAGATATGTCACAAGTTCTTCCAATTAAAAAAAAGGTCAAGAATCAACTGCCAAAAGAGAAAAAGCAGAATGATAAAGTCGTATTGACAACCTCTGACGGCAAAACAGTAGAGGCGTTTGCCCCTGTAATTGTTTCGGCCAGCAGAGCCACAGACATTCCTGCGTTTTATTCAGACTGGTTTTTCAAGAGACTGGAAGAGGGATATTCTGTATGGAAGAACCCATTTAATGGCGTACCATCATACGCAGCTTACCAAAACACACGCTTCATTGTATTTTGGTCAAAGAATCCCTTCCCATTGCTCACTCATATAGATGAATTGGAGGCACGAAACATCGGCTGCTATATCCAGTACACTCTGAATGACTATGAGGCAGAAGGGTTGGAAAAGGGTGTCCCGCCTCTTGCCTTCAGAATTGAGACATTCAAGAAATTGGTGGACAGATTGGGAAAAGGACGTGTCATCTGGCGTTTCGACCCCATGATATTGACTGATGCCATCTCTATTGACAGCTTACTGAAGAAAATCGAACGTATAGGCGACCAATTGGTAGGCTATACAGAGAAACTTGTCTTCAGCTTCGCAGACATACTGAGCTACCGAAAGGTGAAAGCCAATCTCAACAAAAGCCATATCTCTTATCAAGATTGGACGGAGCCTCAAATGCTGGAGTTTGCTGAACGCCTTGCTGCTCTTAACGAGAAATGGGGCTACACTTTGGCCACCTGTGGCGAGAAAATCGACTTAAAACAGCTTGGCATTGTAAAGAATCGTTGCGTAGACGACGAGCTTATCATCCGTCTTTCCTTCGAAGACAAAGCCCTCATGGACTTCCTGAAAGTCGCCATCCATCCCATGCCCGCTGCCGACCTTTTTGGCAATGTTGAGCCACTTCCCTCTGATGCCATTATCCTCCCCAACGGCACCTACGCCACTCATGGTGACAACCGAGACAAAGGCCAGCGCCAGTTCTGCGGATGCATCAAGAGCAAAGATATTGGCGAGTATAACACCTGCCCCCATGTTTGCGAGTATTGCTATGCGAATGCAAGTAAAGAGGCGGCTCTAAATAACTATTCCACTCATAAATTAGACCGTTTCGCAGAAACCATAACAGGATTGAAAAGAATATGAGAAATTCATTTGTAGAGGAATACGATGATATGATTTGGTCCATAAAGAGCATCTCATTCAATAAAATAAGAGCCATTGCGAATGATTTCGTCTCAGAATTAACAGAAGATGAGAAAGATGAATTGTGGAAAATATTAAATAGAGGAGTTGCACTTCTGAGAACAGATGCTGAATTGAAATACTATTTATATGCATACGGTAAAATGCATCAACAGAAAATGAAGGTTGCACTATATCATTTTTCTTGGGAAGACTTTGAAAATCGACGAATACAGATTGTGGACTGGGGATGCGGCCAAGCATTAGCTACTATCTGCTTTTTTGATTATCTGAAAAGAAAGGATATTAAGTGTGAAATAGAAAAGATTGTTCTGATTGAGCCTTCAAAAGAAGCATTAGATCGAGCAACGACTCATGTTTGTGCCTATGATAATTATGTATGGGAAGAAACAGATATTAAGACTTTAAACAAATGTATTGATCAAGTAAATCTATCAGAAATCGAGTCAAATGCAGATTTGACTATACACTTTTTTGCTAACGTATTAGATATTCCGAATATAAATCTAAGTAGACTTGCTAGAATAGTCAAGAAAGCGTCAGACAATGAGACCTTTGTCATCTGCATGGGACCCAACAACAACTTTAACAAGCGGATTGACAAATTCTTTTCATGTTTTCACGATTACGAACTTCTATACGAAGATGAGCATGACGTGACTAACGAATACGACTATACTGCGAAGTATTGTATATTCGCATTGAATAAGAAAAAAGAAGATTTTGATTTCGATGATAATATGACCGTAAACGAATTCTTTGAACGGCACAATGTTGATAAGAAACTCTTTATCATAAAGACAAAAACAAATGACAATGGGGAAAAATTTAAAGTTGTAGGGTTCGCTAATGGAAAGAAAGATAAAGATGGACATGTTGCATACACCTACTTTGTTTTGCCCCGAAAAATCGAGTTTGATAGTAATGTGGAAATCAAGCGTTATTTAAGGGCGCACAAAAAAGATGTTCGACTTATCGAACCACCAATAGGGTATCGCTATGGTATACTTTTTGTTGAATCAGAATTAGAAGACTGGGATGAATTGTGACATTATGATGTAAACGTTAATAGAGATATGGACAAGAACTACATAAAGAAGCTGTTGCAAAAGGGTGAACGGATTACTGTAGAGGCAAAACTGGCTAAAACAGATGTGCCCAAGTCGGTTTGGGAGAGCTATTCGGCTTTCGCAAATACGATGGGTGGAACTATTCTGTTGGGTGTCTTTGAAAACATGAAAGAGAATGACCCGGCTAAGAGGTTTCGGATAGAAGGTGTTGATGACGCTGAAAAGATTCGTAAGGACTTCTGGAACACCATCAATAGCAATAAGGTGAGCGACAACATCCTGACGGATAGTGATGTGGAGGTGGTGGATATAGATGGGCTACAAGTTGTTTGCATCCATGTGCCGATGGCTGATTGGCGGGTGAAGCCTGTCTATCTGAATGAGAATGTCTATAAGAACACGTTCAAACGCAACCATGAAGGTGACTTCCATTGCACGGAGCAGCAGGTTAGGGCGATGATTCGTGACTCATACGAGGGTGGAAATGACGGTGCACTAATGGAGCATTACGACATGAATGATGTTGACCCAGACACGCTGCGTCGATACCGCACATTGTTTCAATTCAGGAACGAGGGACATGTGTGGAATGAAGTGGACGACAAGACTTTCTTGAAGAATCTTGGCGGCTATATCGTTGACCGAGAAACAGGGAAAGAGGGCCTGACGATGGCTGGCCTGATGATGTTTGGCAAGGGGCTTTCGATACAAGAGCGATTTGCCAACTTCAGGATGGACTATATTGACTTCTGCCATCTGATAGGTGAAGAGCGTTATAGCGACCGATTGACTTACGACGGGCGCTGGGAGAACAATTTGTATCAGTTCTTTAGCCGTGTGATTCCTAAAGTGACCTTCGACCTTCCACGTCCATTCCGCATGGAGGGTATTCAGCGAGTGGATGACACACCGTTACATAAGGCTGTACGGGAAGCATTTACGAATTCAATCATCCATGCTGATATGATGTTGGAGGCCGGCGTACTTCGAATAGAGAAACATGAAGACCGCCTGGTGTTCCGCAACCCTGGTTTGCTGATGCTGCCGTTGAAGGAGATCTATGAAGGTGGCGTGTCGAAAGCTCGTAACCCCAAGATGCAGAATATGCTAAGGATGATTGGCTATGGCGAAAACCTTGGCTCTGGTTTCCCAATGATACTCAGTGCTTGGAAACAGGCAGGTTGGGCAGAGCCTGTATTAGAAAACCGCTTGGAGGTGGATGAAGTTTCCTTGGTGCTCCCAATTAAGCGTATTGAGGGCAATGCCCCCAAAAGTGCCCCCAAAAGTGCCCCCAAAAGTGCCCCCAAAAGTGCCCCCAAAAGTGCCCCCAAAAGTGCCCTCAAAATTGGCCCCAAAAGTGGCTCCAAAAACAGAAAAAGTGGTCCCAAAAAGTTGTCACCGCAGGAACGGCTTGATATGATTATAACACTTGTTCGGAATGAACCACTAATAACACGTGAGAATATCTGTGAGATTCTGGGTGTTGGCCTTACTACATTGAGAAAAGACCTCCGAATTCTGAAAGAACAATATGGCGTGCACTATGAGGGTTCCAGCAAAACGGGTGAATGGGTGATTGATAATTAGCTGCTCTTTTTCGATAGAGTCCTGAATAAAAAAAGTAACAATGGCGAACATACAAGGTATAGAGCAAGTTCTAAAGACCTATTATGGATATGACAGCTTCCGGCCATTGCAGGAGGAGATCATCATGCATACCATTGGTGGTGGTGACTCGCTTGTGCTGATGCCTACGGGTGGCGGCAAGTCGCTTTGCTTTCAGATGGCGGCATTGCTGACGGATGGGATGGCAGTCATTGTGTCGCCTCTTATCTCGCTGATGAAAGACCAAGTGGAGGGATTGCGGATGAACGGTATCGCTGCTGAGGCTCTGAACAGCAGCAACGATGAAGGGTATAACCGTGACATCATCAATCGCTGTGTCGACGGGAAGGTGAAGATGCTGTATATCTCTCCAGAACGGTTGGTGGGCGGCGTGATGGCGATATTACAGCATGTGCATGTGTCGCTGTTTGCCATTGACGAGGCTCATTGCATCTCGGGTTGGGGTCACGACTTCCGGCCGGAATACACACAATTAGGCCAGTTGAAGCAACTGTTCCCACATGTGCCGATGATGGCCCTGACGGCTACTGCCGACAAGATTACCAAGGAGGACATTCTGGCACAGTTGAGTATTCAGGATGCGAAGACGTTCATCAGCAGTTTTGACCGTCCGAACCTGAGTCTTGACGTGAAACGAGGCTATTCGGCAAGGGATAAGTTGCGCTCTATAGAGGAACTGATTCGTCGTCACCCACAGGAGAGCGGCATCATATACTGTCTGGCTCGTAAGACCACAGAGACGCTTGCGGCAAAGTTGAAGCAGGATGGCTTTTCTGCAGGTGTGTATCATGCTGGACTGCCTAACTCGGAGCGCAGTCAGGTGCAGGATGACTTTCAGAATGATTGCGTCCTGATTATCTGTGCCACGATAGCCTTTGGCATGGGCATCGACAAGAGCAATGTCCGTTTTGTGGTACACTACAATCTCCCCAAGAGCATTGAGAGCTTCTATCAGGAGATAGGGCGCGGAGGGCGTGATGGTCTGCCATGTGAGACGGTGTTGTTCTACAACCTGCAGGACATCATGACACTGCGCAAGTTTGCTGACGAGAGTGGACAGCAGGAAATCAACCTCGACAAGCTTCAGCGTATGCAAGAGTATGCCGAAGCACAGGTTTGTCGTCGCCGCATACTGCTGAATTACTTCGGAGAAATCAGCGAGAAGAGTTGTGGCAACTGTGACGTATGCCATACACCGCCACAGATGTTCGACGGTACGACCATTGTTCAGAAAGCGCTTTCGGCCCTTGTCCGCACTAAGGAGAGTATCGGTTTCACGCTGATGGTTGACATCCTGCGTGGAACGTTGTCGCCCGACGTCGTCAGCAACAAGTACAACACGATAAAAACCTTTGGTGTCGGGCGCGATATTTCTGCTCGTGACTGGCACGACTATCTGTTGCAGATGCTACAGATGGGATTCTTCGAGATAGCCTACAATGAAGACCGCCATCTGCACATCACACCGTTGGGTAAGGAAGTCCTCTATGGAAAGCGCAACGTGCAACTGGCTGTTATCAATCGTGAAGACTTTACGGTTAGGTCACGCAGAAAGAAGCTAAGAGAGGAAAGGGAGAAAGAATGGGCTACCATCGGCCAAGGACAATCAAACGACCTGTATAGCCGTCTGCGAGAGGTGCGCCGACAAGTGGCAACAGAGATTGGCAAACCAGCATTCATTGTCATGTCCGACAAATCCTTGCAAGACTTGGTGCTGAAACGTCCTACGACGTTAGAGGCAATGGCTGATGTTTATGGTTTTGGCGAATATAAGGCAAAGGCATACGGCAAGCCATTCATCGAAGCCATCAAACAGTATGAAGGCGATAGTGCAGACCTACCATTCCCTAATGCCGTCCCATCTGTTACGCCTTCAGAACCATCCTCATATATGGAAAAACAGAAACAACTCCATGCCAATGCGTATGCAAAATGGGATGACGATGAAGACAAAAAACTAACAGGATATTACAGGCAGGGGCTAAGCATATCAGAGATTGCGTCACTGATGAATCGGAATATTGGGGGAATAACGTCGCGTATAAAGAAACTTGGCCTCATGGATGATTCGGATTCCACATCGGTTGTTTTCTCTTCGACAGCTAAGAAAGAAAGAGCCAATGAATATAGGCAAGAATTAGAAAAGCTTGTTGAGATGAAAGCTGAGATGGACAAGAAAATAGAAGAGCTACGCAAGAAAATGGAGGAGGACGAAGGCCTGATGTAATTATTGTGGAATTTGAAGACCTCTGACCGCAATGGGTCAGGCAAGATTGGTGAACTAAGACGGCCTTTTTATATACGAACGACTGCCTCCTAGTAGTGGACCTGCGGCACTCTTGTTGTGGAAGGATGGCGTCTTTGTAATACAAGGAGGCTGTCGAGGCACTTCTAAAGTGCCGTGTTTGGTTGGCAACACAACATCTTTCACTATTATCCAGATTAGATTTGTATGTACACATCTGTAGTTTTTGCAAAAGTTAATATCACAAATATCACCAAGCTATTAATATGCTTTGCCACAATAGGTTATAGTGTGATATTAGTGGTGATATTGTGATATTAGAATCGCGAAAATGGACAAAAAAGGTCTTGAAAAACGTCGGGTATATCGCACATCGGCCACGAGCAATTGCAAAATGACGGCATTGCTAAGTGACGGCCTTATTACTCCTGTCAATAAGTATATAGTTTACGGTGGCTAACTATATGACTTACAATGGCCAACAATATGACTTATGGTGGCTAACTATATAGCTTACGGTGTCCAGGCTTCGCTCCCACCATCGCTACACATCTATTATCCTACTACTAATGAGAATCTGAGTCCCAAGGCATTGGCAATGAGCATGAACGTAGAGAGCTGCATGTCGGTCTGTCCCTGTTCAAGGGAAGAAATATACTCACGCTTCTTGCCAATACGTTCACCTAACTGTTGCTGGGTCAGTTTCTGACGTTTGCGCTCGTCACGTAGCAACTCTGCATAGTACCAGGCTTTTGCCTTTGCTTCGTATTCCTCACGGCTGGGAGTTCCTTTCTCACCATATTTCTCTGCCAAATGCTGTGAGCCAGTTTTCAACTCGGCCAGCTTCTTTTCATCAATCTTTATCATCCTCTTGTCCTCCTTGAATAAATTGGTTCAAAATTTGTCGGGCTTTTTCTATTTCGCCCTTATATTGTTTGGTGCTCTTTTTTAAAAATGAATTCAAGAATAGCACCCGTTTGCTTTCTATGAACGAAAAAGAATCAATAGCAAAGACTATCGTACGATGTTCATTGGTAGCCACAGAGATTCGCGCCTCATAGAATTCCGTTCCTTCGAGATTCTTCACAAACTTCTTGTTGACAACGTATTGGGTCTTTATTATTGTCTCCACGTAGTCGTACTTCACCTTCGTCTTCTCATCAAGACTGGCATAATATTCATCGTATTCCGCAGAGTGAAATGTTTCTCTTATATCTTCATTCATGCCGCAAAAGTAAGAAATTTCTTCCAATTGACAAAACAATTGGAAGAAAAACATTCTTTTTCTAATACTATTTAAGCTTTCGGCTATCCAATTAACGATTCTGGGCAGCCACGTTTGTGACTGCCCAGAATGTTTTGAGGTTTAGTAGCCGGGGTTCTGCTCCCAACCTACGTTGAGGTCGAGCATCTCCTGCTCTACGGGGAAGATGCGGTGACGCTTGTCGAAGTTGGCATCGGGGAAGTTCTTGTAATGGGGGAAGAACTCGTCCTCGAAGTGACCGAAGCGGATCATGTCGTTGCGGCGCCAGTTCTCGTCGAAGAACTCACGGCCACGCTCGTCGTAGATGTCCTGCAGGGTGGGCTCTCCGGCAATCTGCGGTGCACCGGCATAGGCACGGATCTGATTGAACAGGTCGCGGGCTCCGCCCTGTCCGAGACGTGCGAGTGCCTCAGCCTTCATGAGGAGAATGTCGGCATAGCGGAAGAGGGGCAGGTCGTTGGACTGGTTGCGGCCGTTGTTGTAGTCAGCAGGCGTGATGAACCACTTGATGGAATGTGCTCCCTGCTGAATGGCATTGTCATCATTGCCCACGTCGATGGTGTTGTCCTGCTTGATGAGCTTGATGTCATCGGTGAAATGCACCTGCTTGCCATTATACATGAACGGCTCGGAGGTGGGCTTCAAGGTCTTCGGGTCGCGGATGTAGACATCGCCACGCAGGATGCAGAGATTGCGGATATCGCCGTCGAGGCTGAAGAGCTTAACGAACTCAGGTGTCACGACCATGTTGCCACCAAACGACTGTGTGAACTTGTCGGTTGAGCCATAGACGTTGGGAAGCATGTTCTTCAGCTGCTTGAACGAGCGCGGACGGGCATACTGGAAGCCCTGACGGTCGATGGCATCGTAAGGCATGACATAGATGAAGTCCTCGACCTGGGGACCATTGTCGAAGGAGAACTTGTGGAGGTAGTCGACGGAGCCGAGGTTGAACTTGCCGCTCTGGATGATGTCGTCGCAAGTGGCAATCACATCGTCGAGCTTAGGATTGGCAGCGGTGGCAGCATCGTACTGGTCGACTGACTCAGCCGTGTAGACAGCCCAGTTGATGTAGAGCTTGGCCAGCAGAGCCTCAGCCATCCAGCGGGTGGGCTTGCCATAAGTGTTGTCGGTCACGTCCTCGGTGAGGTAGGGAATGATTTCGTTGAGCTCACTCTCAATCCACGCGGCCACTTCCTTACGGGGTGAGCGGGCAACGACCTCGCCTTCAGCAGGCACCTTCTCCAGGATAGGAGCATCGCCGAAGCTGTCCATCAGAATCCAGGTAAAGAATGCACGCATGGCACGGGCGGGAGCCTTCATCTGCTCTGAGGCACTGGCACCAAACTCCTCGAGGATGGTGTTGGTTTTGGTGATACCTGAAGTCAACTCTGAGTACCAGTCGAGGGAAGCATCGGTGGCCTTGCTGTTATGAAGAGCCTGGTGAGCGTAGGTGCCATCGTCGTAGTAACCTCCGTCGAAGGCCAGACCAGTGAACTCATCGGAAGCGAGACACTGGGCTTCCATGTAACGGCGGCCGAATGTTCCTGCCAGATGAAAATAAACATCTGACATCTTGGCCTCGACCAAAATCATAGGATCAACACCAGAATTCTCACCGGCATTGTAAGTGTACTGAGAACTTGGCTTGACATCCAAGTCTGTACAACTGGTCAGTGCTACGGCAAACAAACCAGCTGCTAAAAATACTTTATTAAGTTTCATATGGCGAAATTTTTCAATTATCAATTATCCATTTATTACTTTACGGTCACGATAGCGATGCGGTTGGAGTGGTTGGTGTCAGCACCCTTTGCGATGACACGCGACACGTTGACACCCTTGTCTTTCAGATACTTGGCAACAGCATCGGCACGATCCTGCGACAGCTGCTGGTTGACATCTTCGGGACCCTCGGGCGATGCGTAGGCAACAATCTCAACGTTAGCACCACTGGGAATGCCATCAAGCTCCTTCTTGTTAACGATCTCTGACGAGTTCACGGCGAATGTCACGACGTAAGTGGTCTGAACGAGCGTCTCCTTGTCCTTTCCGGGAACCTCCTTGACTACTTCGACTGGTACTTCCTTGACTACTTCACGATCGACATACTGAGTGGTAGCAGCCTTCTTAGCCTTGCCACCACCGAAGTTGATCTTCACGCCAAGCATGAAGGTGCGTGTGTGGGGATAACGGCTCCAGCGATAGTCAATACCGGGATCGATGCCACCAAGGTTAACCTCGGGATCGAGACCCTTGTAGTTGGTGATGGTGAGCAGGTTGTTGGCTGTGCCATAGAGGGTGAGGTCCTGAATCCAGTCGTTGAAGCAGTTGCGGAAGGTGTAGCTCAGCGAGAGTGACTGCAAGCGGATGTAGGTGCCCTTCTCGATGAAACGATCGGAGGGGAGTGAACCGGAAGCGTCGCCAGCGGGGAAGTCGAGGAACTCCTTCAGCACGTTCTTGCCGTCGGAGAACATCTGTGCACTGGTGTAGTGGGCACGCGGTCCGTTGTAGACATCATTGCCGAAGACGCCGGTAATGAAGGCATTCAGGTTCCAGTTCTTGTAGCGGAGGTTGTTGTTCCAACCTGCGTTGAGCTTAGGCTGTGCACAGCCAGTGATGGAGCGGTCCTTCAGGCCGGGATTGTTGGTGGTTTCACCTGTGCGGTTGCCGTTCTCATCGAGCACATAGTACTCGGAACGTCCGTTTACGGTACCGGCATACTGATAAGTATAGAAGGTGCCAAGAGGCTCGCCTTCCATGATGCGCTGGGTCCAGCCGTTAGCCGAGACACCGGCCACCATCGGGTCACCCTGGGTGAGGTTGGTAGTGTTGAACTGCTCGTTCTGCATCTTGTCGACGGTGTTCTTGTTGTGCGACAGGTTGATGGTGGTCATCCAGCTGAAGTCCTTCGTGCGGATAGCATCGATGTTCAAGGTCAGCTCGATACCCTTATTGGTCATCTCGCCCACGTTGGCATCTAACCAAGGATAAATATATTTTGTCGTAGGAACGGGATAGCTCCAAATGAGGTCCTTGGTCTTCTTGTGGTAGACCTCGATGGTACCGTTGATGCGGTTCTTCAGGAAACCGAAGTCAAGACCGATGTTCAGCATGCCTGTCGACTCCCACTTGAGGTCAGGGTTGGGATTCTGAGTGGGAGCGTATATGCGATAAGTCTTGCCGTCGTATTCGAACAAGCCAGAGGCGCCCCAAATGGCTAATGAAGAATAGGGATTGAAGCCCATGGCGTTACCCGAGACACCATAACCGGCGCGGAACTTCAGGTTGGAGAACAGGTTCTGGTTCTTCATGAACTCCTCCTCGGTGATGTTCCATGCAGCCGACACTGAGGGGAAGGTGCCCCAACGGTGGTTCTCGCCGAATACCGACGAGCCGTCGCGACGGACAGTAGCCTGCAGCATGTAGCGGCTGTTGAACGAGTAGTTGATACGACCGTAGAAAGAAATGTTGCGAATCTTGTCCAGAACACCACTCTGAACCGACAGAGGAACATTGAGGAGCTGCTGAGCATACGCCATGTTCATCCATCCCAGTTCGTCGTTATAGTAGCCTTCAACGCTGAGGCCGAAGCCGTCGTTGGTTTTCTTCTCTTCCCACGAGTAACCGGCCATCAGGTCGATCTTGCTCAAGCCAACCTCGAAGCCGTAGTTCAGGTAGGTCTCGAAGGTCTGCTCACGTCCGAAGTAAGTGCTGCGGGTGGCCTGACCGTTCTTGTTGCCGATACCCTCAAGTTGTGACTTGCGGGTGTTGTAAGCGCTGTAGGTGCGCTGGTAGTTGCTCCACGAATAGTTCACATTCCAGAAGAAGCCCTTCCAGAGCTCGAGTGCAGTCTTGCCGATAAACTGGTTGCGCTTCCACACGTTCTCAGAGGTATTCTCTTCCATCAGGGCCAGCGGGTTGTAGTTCTTCGAGCCGGCGCCTACCGTCCACGATCCGTCGGGATTCTTGATGGCGTTGGTGGGTGAGTAGTAGTTCATGGCATCGAGCACAGATGCACCTTCATTGCCTGTGGGAACGCCAAAGTGCTTGCCATACATGGAGTTCACACCCATCGACAAGGTGAGGTGGTCCTTCAGCACCTTGGTAGAGACGAGCGAGCGAATATTGAAACGATCCATACCCGTCATCTTGATGACACCCTCACGCTTCATGAGGTTGCCGCTGATCATATAGTTGGTACGCTCGTTTCCTCCGCTGATGCTCAGGTTATGGTTGTGGCTGATGCCTGTGCGGAGCACTTCGTCCTGCCAGTCGGTGTTGGCACCGCCGTCCTTCAGGGCAACGCCGTTGGTCTTGGCATACTGGCGCAGGTCGTCGGCCGTGCAGACGTCGTAGGTCTTGAGGATCTTGTCGAAAGCCACATAGCCGTTGTAGGTCACGTTGGTCTTCTCCTCAGCGCCTTTCTTCGTGGTGATGATGATCACACCATTGGCAGCCTTCGAACCGTAGATGGCAGTAGCGGTAGCATCGCGCAGCACGTCGATCGATTCAATGTCGTCGGGGGCAACGATCGAGATGTCAACGCCAGGAATACCGTCGACTACATAGTAAGGCGACATAGCACCTGTACGGAGCGTGGAAGCACCACGCAGCGTGATGGTAGGTGCACCGTTAGGGTCGGCTGTTGAGGAGATGACCAGACCGGGAACCTTTCCCTGGAGCATCTGACCTGGGTCGGTGAATACGCCTCGGTTCAGGTCTTCGGCCTTCACGGTGGTAATCGACGAGGTGACGTCCTTGCGGCGCATGGTGCCGTAACCCACGACCACCACTTCGTCAATCAGCTGGTTGTCTTCCTGCAGGGTGACGGTCATGCCGTTCTGTGCCCTGAGTGTCTGCGGATTGTAGCCGATGTAAGAGAACTCAAGGTTAGCTCCTTGTCTCACATTGAGGGTGAACTGTCCGTTCATGTTGGTAGTGGTGCCGTTGGATGTTCCGGCCTCTTTCACGCTCACGCCAATGAGGGCTTCGCCCTTAGCGTCTCTCACAGTACCGCCGATGCGCTGTTGTGCCCAGGCGACGGTTGTCACCATCAGGAGCAAGGCCAGCGTCAGGGTGCGGCTGAATGCTTTTCTTACATTTTGCATAACGTTTGTTTTTTAATGGTTGTTTTTAATTATGTTTATTGTTGTTTTTTTGCTTGTTTAGTCTAGTCTCACTAGTGCTCCTAGTAATCCTAGTGCTCCTAGTAGTCCTAGGGATCCTAGTGCTCCTAGTCTCACTGCGACAGTTCACCGGCAGTCTTGTTGACGAAGTTCTTCAGGCGGTGGACGGGGTTGAGGGTCTTAGCGGGATACTTCACCTTGCCCTCATAGTTGGCCAAGTAGCTATTCACGGTGAGATTGTCGATGTTCACGCCTGTAGCCTCCTCGATGTACACGCCATAGACGCGGCCGGTCACGAACGACTCACCCTTGCAGGGGCGCTTGTCGTAGATGCCGTTGGCATAGGTGGTCTGCCGGCGCAGGTTCAGCGTGACGTTGTTCAGCGAGATGTCGCTCACCTTTTCAGGCGTGTCGCCACCGATGAAGCATCCGTTCTCGCTCGTGGCCTGGATATTGTTGAAGGTGATGCGGCTGACGGCACCACAGCGTCCCTGCGTCTCACCCTTGGGGAATCGCCAGTTGGCATCCTTGTGATTGCCGTCGGCACGCGGATAGCTGGTGACGTAGATAGGCTCTGCCTTGCCCCACCACACGTCGCTCCACAGCTGGAGGTCCATCATGATGTTCGAGAAGGTGACGTCGGTGATGGTACCCTCGTCGCGGTTCTGTATGCCCAGCCCTCGGTTGGAGGCAGTGATGATGCAGTTGTCCACCAGCACATTGTAGATGTTGTCCATGTTCTCACTACCAATCTTGATGGCACACGAGCGGCTGGCCAAGGTGCAGTTGGTCACCACGATGTCGTGGCAGGCTCCGTACTCGGCATATTCTCGGCGGTTCTTCAGGCAGATGCAGTCGTCGCCAGAGGTGATATGGCAATTGGCTATGCGCACGTTCTTCGAATGGTCGAGGTCGATGCCGTCGCCATTGCGTATCTTCAGGTTGTTCAGCAGGTTGATGCCGTCGATGAGTGCCACGTTGCAGCCCACGAGGTGCACTGTCCAGTAGGCTCCCTCATAGATTGTGACATCGCGGATGAGCAGGTTGTCGCAGGCGATGAGCGTCAGCACGTGGGGTCTCGGGTCAAAGGCTGGATCGGCCAGCGGTTTCAGTTCATAGGAGTCGTTCAGCTCCATGCCCATAAACTTGATACCGTTGCCGTGGATAGTGCCGCGACCGGTGATGCTCAGGTTGCGGGCACCTTTGGCCCAAATCCACATCATGCCCTCGCCACGATTCTCGCCGAAAGCGCTCTGCGTGTAGAGGCTCTCATCGGGATTGCAGAGCAGCGTCGCCGTCGACTCCAGGTGCAGCTCCACATTGCTCTTCAGCTCCAGGGGGCCACAAAGGAAGGTATGCTGGCGAGGCAGCAGCACCCGTCCGCCGCCTTCCGACGTACACTTGTCGATGGCCTGCTGCAGGGCGGGGGCATCATCGGTCTCACCGTCGCCTTTAGCTCCGAAGTCCAGCACGTTGTAAACACTCTGGGCTCTTGCCGACAAGGCCACTATCAACAAAAAGAGAACTAATGCATGTTTCTTCATAAGGTCTGTACAAAAATCTGGGGACAAAGATACGCCTTTTTTTTGTGAAATGCAAACTTTTTGCAAGTTTTTTGCAGTATCAATGCTTTGCAGAGTCATAAATAATGTGTATCTTTGCAGCCAGAAACTAAAATACCATCTTATCATGTCACGAAAAGTCATCTTCACTGCCATCGCCGCCATCCTGTCTCTGCAGCCTGTCGTTGCGCCCGCACAACAGCTCGACAGCATCTTCATCTACTCACCCGACTACCGGCAGGGCCTGCATGTGGCTGTGCTCGACACCACGGGCTGGAAGCACCTCGGACAGTTGTGCTCATCTGACTACGGTCCTTGGGGAGCAGAGAAACGCATGTATCATCCCTCGCTCTGTCGCGCCAGCGACGGTTCATGGCGACTGGTGTTCCAGGTCAACGACCACTCACCACTCTTCGCCGCTGCCTATAGCGCCGACCTCGTCACCTGGCGACCACAGGACTATCCGCAAGTCACCACCAAGCAATGCCTCGACCCGGTAATACAGCCCACCACCGACGGCTTCAACATCTATTACCACTCCGATCAGGGCACACGCCGCGTGTTTGCCTCTACCGACTTCAGACGTTTCTCCTCCGACATCGACATGCCGCTCTTCGACTCCAACCTCTGGCGACGCTATGCCATCACCGTCGACGGGAAGCGTGTGGAGGGACAGCCCTTTGCCATCACACCGAAGGAGACACAACGCCTGCGCAGCTATTTCCAGACGAGGGACGATGATGCCCGCCGCTCTGCCGAACGCATGCACGACGACAGCCGCACGCTCAGTCAGCTGCCGTCAACCATGCACGCCACACTCCGTATCGACACCACCCGACAGAAGGCCATCAGCGACAAGCTCATCGGCATCTTCTTTGAGGATATCAGCTATGCGGCCGACGGAGGACTTTATGCTGAGATGATACAAAACCGTGACTTCGAATACTCAGCCAGAGACCATCGCGGCTGGACATCCGCCACAGCCTGGCACTCCCCGTCGGAAATAAAGATCGCCCAGGACGCACCACTCAGTCAGCACAATCCCCACTATGCGCTCGTCGCCAGTGACTCATTGTGGAATGAAGGCTGGGATGGCATTGCCATCGAGGCCGGGAAGAAATACGACTTCAGCATCTTCGTACGGGGGAAGAAACAGATCGACGTGCAACTGCTAGCTGCCGATGGGAGCATCATTGGCAAGGGCAGGATCAAGGCCAAGGCCAATGATTGGCGCAAGTATTCATGCGTGCTCACCGCTTCACGCTCGGAGGAGGCTGCCCGCCTGCTCCTGTTGCCCAAGGGAAGCCGCGAGGCTGCTGTGGACATGATCTCGCTCTTCCCCCAGGAGACATTCCGTAATCATAAGAACGGCCTGCGCAAGGACCTGGCCGAGGTCATCGCCGCCCTGCATCCCAAGTTCGTGCGCTTCCCGGGCGGCTGTCTCACTCACGGGCAGGGCATCGACAATATGTATCACTGGCATCACACCATCGGACCGCTGGAGGAGCGTGTGCCCGACTTCAACATTTGGAACTACCATCAGACGCGAGGACTGGGATTCTACGAGTACTTCCTCTTCTGCGAGGACATCGGTGCCGAGCCACTGCCTGTGCTTGCCGCAGGTGTACCCTGCCAGAACTCTGCTGCCAATGCCAAGGG
>JAEEGK010016610.1_pt1 | contig 16150 bp, 12 predicted proteins | sample 8958771 | NCBI WGS metagenome assembly JAEEGK01 (sample SAMN16246547, study PRJNA631951) | gut metagenome | biome: gut microbiome; feature: rumen; material: SC-attached | host: Bos | place: Iran: Karaj | collected 2018-10
CCACATTTACCGCTGTATTTAACAAACGTATTTGATATAATATGTTTGTTATGTAAATAGTATATCAATTCACCCTAACTTTCACAAGCAATTTATCTGATTATTTTTGCGTTATTGTGTTAATTGTGTATACTATTTGAATAAACAAATAATACAAGGAGAGCGTTATGAAAAAAACAGCATTAGTAACTGGGGCAAGCAGAGGTATTGGAAAAGCAATAGCCTACGCATTAGCGAAAGAAGGCTATCATCTAGCACTTTTCTGCCACAACAACTTTCAATTACTGAAGGATTATGCTGCCCAGTTAGCAAAAGATTTTAAAATCGAAGTTTATGTGTACTGTGGGGACATTTCAGACAGTGAGTTTACTATCAACTCCTGCGAAGATGCCCTTTCAAAGCTTGGCCAAATTGATGTACTGATAAACAATGCTGGCAAAGCATCCATTGGACTTTTAACTGATATGTACGTAGCAGATTGGAATAGCATTATAGGCACCAATCTGTCCGCCCTATTCTACACCGCCAAAGCAATTGTTCCTAACATGATTAGCCGCAAGCAGGGCAACATCATCAATATCAGCTCCATGTGGGGCACTGTAGGAGCTAGCTGCGAGGTGGCCTACTCCGCATCAAAGGGCGGTGTCAACGCATTTACCAAGGCTCTTGCTAAGGAGCTTGCTCCAAACCAAATCGCAGTCAACGCCATCGCCTGCGGTGTTGTAGACACCGACATGAACGCCATGCTTTCAGAGGAAGACAGGGCCTCTCTTGCAGAGGAAATCCCTGCAGGCAAGTTCTGCTCACCGGAGGAAATTGCACACATTGTGCTTGGTATTATAAATGCCCCAACCTACATGACCGGACAAATCATTGGGGTTGATGGGGGGTATATATAGAAATACTGATTTTTATTTCCCGCCGATTCTAAGCATTTTTTTAACTCCGCCTAGGCAACTGGTTGATGACTTTTCTCGCTGCGCGTTGATTGGATTATTATATAGGGGAGCATTATTATTCGGAAGAATTGTTGTCCTCTTATTACCTTTTGTGACATCTTTCATCTCATCCAGCAGCGCCGTTAGGTTTTTACCTATTTCTTCAGTATTTATCTTTTTTTTAGAAAACTGTTCATTAATTTCGCCCGCCAACTTTTTTATATCGTCCAAAGATTTCTCAGAAATATTGGCCAAAACGTATTGACGTGTATTCAAAAACTTTATAAACCCTGCATGTGAATTTAGCATACTATCAAGTCTCTCGATACCTTTTTTGATATTCTTTAGCTCCGCTGAATCTTTTATTCTTTTAGATTTTTTTTCTAAAAATGTCTTTGTATCGCGCATCTTTTCTATGTCCTGATTCAAAGAAGTTCTTAAATCTTCAATATAGTCTTTGTATGCTTTAGAACTATTCTTCTTCATTAAATTCAACTTTGCGTAGTTATCATCGGTATATCCTGTATATGTTTTATGCTTATTATCCCTTATATTTATCTGTTCTATATTTTCGGCATATATATATTCATCTTTTATTCTGCCATACATTTCTTGTAAACTGCTTTTTACACTAAAGATTTGAGCTTGATGAGATATATCTACATTTTCTTTTAATAAATCAATAAATTGTATTTGCTCTTCTACTTCTTCTAAAAATGATTTTTCATGCTCGATTGTATTAAAGCTTTCCAAGATATTTTCATACTGTTCCTGCAATTTTTTTAATTGATTATTTTGTTTTTTTACTGTAGCTATACGCGCATCATGAATATCCTTTTTGGTTTTAAAGTTACTATCATTTGGTTCTGCTAAAAGTATTTGTTCACTATCTGCATCCATTTCAGGCTCATATGAAAACTGGTTTAACTCTCCATACATTTTCACTAATTTGCCTTGCATGACAGATAATTTGTACATGTCTTTCTGGCTTTTATTTTTTGTTCTATCATGGGCGACCAAATTTATTTTAGTATTCAATAATATGCATTTTTCTTTCAAATTTTCACACTCACCACTATTGAATTCCAGTAATATTGGTGTATCAGTAGTCTGATTTATAATTGTATTAATATCTGCCATATTTTATTCTCACTTTCTTTCTCTTATTTTTTCCCTGTTTTTACAACAAAAAATGACGACAATGCCGAAATCGCATCGCCGCCCAAATTTCTCATAACATATCCCTTATATTCAATTTTAAATATTGATAACCCTCTTTCTATTCATCTGTATATCTCGAAACTTTTAGACACCCACATTATATATATCAAAAAAATACATCTACTTTTTTCCATTTCCCAAAATTTTTTTTATTTTTTTTATTAAACAACAGGCTGTTAAAATAATTCACTTGAACAATTGTCTAGACTCTGGCTTTCGTAAGGTAAACTTTTCCATTTTTAAAAATACAGTTTCTAAGACAAAAATAATAAAAAACTGTATGGTATAAACAATTTGTATACGTTATAAAATATTTGTGGTATAGCTATTCAACATTTTTATTACATTACGCATAAACATCTAACTCAGATAGAGTAATCACACGTTCTTAAGACTCTGAAATCATTTCATACAGTTTTTTGAGCATTTTCAAAAATAAAACTGTATAATCACAAATCAAGAGTTATTTACATTCCCAGCAGTGCGAGGCAATCCAACTTCTTCCGTCTCCAAGACGCATCTCGCTTTTTATTTACTATGATTAAGGTGTCAAAAGGGTAAATATCATTTGATATATTAATTTTACTAAGAATAGATATTTCCAAGTAATGGAAAAGCGATGCATTTCTGCACCGCCATATTTCGAAAATAATAATATTTATATAGCCTCAATTATACCCTCCAGGTAGGTCTTGTAGGCGTCAGCCTCAGATTGTGGGAAGCATACAGTTGCTCCGATTCCAGTGAGCCATCCGTAAAGCTGAGGGCTAACTGCAACGTGAACTCGGGCTCTGAGGTAGTCGTCACCATCTGAGCGAATATCCACTTCGGTTCCAAACTTATCGATGACTACTCCAATAAGATGCTTCTTGAAGCGAATTGTTATAACTCGCTCCTGACCTGCAAACATGCTGATATGCTGCTTGGCATACTCATGGGGATTGAGAGCCTTTATTTCATCTTTGCCCAAGCGCTCCTTTTCGCTCATGGCTGCTGAAAGGATTTTGTCAATGCGGTAATGTCTTATTGCACCACTTTCCTGGTCGTATGCTACAAGATAGTAGTTTTCATCATTCCTAAGGAGAAATGCCGGGCTAACATGGTAAACCTTGCCACCGTGGCGTGGACGCATTTCCTTGCCAAGGGTCCATTCCTGGTATTTAAAATCCATCTGCCTGTCATTATCTAGGCACTGGTAGATTACATCTATGGTGTAAAAAATCTTCTCATTTGCTGAGGTTGCCTTTTCTGGCACAACTACCTGACGTGAAAGCTGAGTGGCATCATCTATGCTGGCAAGGGTTGTTATCTTATCCACAAGCTCTTTCGTTTTCTTTTGAGATATAAACTTTGACGCACCCACAGCGTCAACAAGTAGCTTAAGTTCAGCAAGCTCAAATACGCGGGAAGCAATATAGTAACCCTTATCTCCCTTTACTACGTCTACACCGGCCTCCATCAGCGTTGTCATATCCTTGTAGATGCTCTTGCGCTCTGCAGGAATGCCTCTTTGCTCAAGACGACGTGTCATTTCAATGGCATTAATCTGATGATTCTCATCGCTTTCTTCCATAAGGATTTGGTATTCATTGATTATTTTGTATTTCTGACCCCCTACGTGTGGCATTTTCCCTCCTCATAAGCTATTCGTAAGATATTTTATTATGCACTTTTTTATTATATCATTTTATATAATAATAGAAGTATCAAAAGTCTATTAATAGTAGAAGGAATTATATGAGCAGACAAGATTTTTATAGTGAATGCAGAAGCAAATTTCCTACATTTACATATCAGGATTATTCTTACACACTTTCAGATGATGAGATTTCAATTACCTATAGTTTTTCAATTGATGGTCTTTCGGAGTTTCATCCAACCTGGAAGATTGCTAGAATCAATAAAGTTGACTACGAATTGAATCCGGCTCTTATCGATGAGATGGTATTTTCCCTTGGAATGGTTGAGCTAATCAGCTACTGGAAGATAGCCTGCCCACCTAAAGTTTCTATAAACAATCATTTCTTGAGCGATAAACAGATTGATTGGTGGAAGAAGCTTTACTGGGGTGGTCTAGGCGAGTTTTATTATACCAACGGGATTGAGGATTCTATTGATTCATTTATGAAAATTGAGGTAAGCCACAATGCCCGCCCTTACAATGTTTGTGAATCAGCCTTGAAGCATCCAACAATGGACGGTAACACCAAAGTTATGATTCCAATCGGCGGCGGTAAGGACTCTGTTGTCAGCATTGAGCTGTTGAAAAATAAGGCAGACAGATATTGCTATATTATCAATTCACGAGGTGCTACCGAGGAGACGGCTAAGGTTGCGGCACTTAAAGATAAAACAATTTACGCCCGTCGCACTTTGGATAGCAGCATGCTTGATTTGAATAAGCAAGGATACTTAAATGGTCACACTCCATTTTCTGCTTTGGTTGCTTTTTCTAGCATCATTGCAGGTTATCTCAACGGCATTAGCTACGTTGCTCTTTCCAATGAAAATTCTGCCAACGAATCTACTGTTGAGGGCAGCTACGTTAATCATCAATACTCTAAGAGTTACGAGTTTGAGGAGGATTTCCGTAACTACGAAAAGGAGTTCATCAACTCCGGAGTTTATTATTTTAGTTTCCTCAGACCTCTTTCAGAGCTACAGATTGCCATGCTTTTCTCTAGATTCAAAGCTTATCACGGCGTGTTCAAAAGTTGTAACGTAGGTAGCAAACAGGACATCTGGTGCGGGCACTGCCCTAAATGCCTATTTGTCTACATTATCCTTTCACCTTATCTTTCACTTGAGGAGTTGGATAAGATTTTTGGCAAGCGACTTTTTGAGGATGAAAGCCTCAAGGATGATTTTGACAAGCTATGCGGTGTCATTCCTGAAAAGCCTTTTGAGTGCGTAGGCAGTCGAGACGAGGTCAATGCCTCCCTTACCGAGGCAATCAGTCAGTATGAGGCAGCAAACATCACATTGCCAGTGCTTTTAGCCCACTACAAGGCCATGGCTGTTCCTACTGCTATTCCATTTAAAAACTATAAAGGACAATTTGCATCAATCCACGGCTTGAACGATTATTTTGCCAAGATTGTTCACGATGCAATCAATGAATAATGAAAGAGACAATTAGAAATTTAGTTAAAGATAAAAAAGTTTTAATCCTAGGCTTTGGTCGCGAGGGACAGTCTAGCTTTAGAATGCTGCTTTCTGTTGGCGGTTATCAGTGCCTTGATATAGCTGATGCCAACGCTGTGAGCTCTGACCTTACTGCCACTCACAATGTTATTACTGGCGCGGCATATTTGGATTGCTTAAATGACTATGATGTTGTATTCAAGAGCCCAGGCATAGTCCTTCCAAAGGACATCGGCGAATACAGGTGTCAGTTTACATGTCAGGCTGATTTGTTTATGCAGGTATTTGGCGCCCAGACAATTGGTATTACTGGTACTAAAGGCAAGTCCACAACATCTTCACTTTTATATCATATACTTAAATGTTGTGGGAAGGATGTTTTATTCGGCGGCAACATTGGTCTTCCAATTTTTGATATCATAGACCAAATTCACCCACGTACAATCATTGTTTTTGAGCTTTCTTGCCATCAGCTTGAGTACGCTGAGCATGCACCAGCCAAGGCAATTTTGTTAAATCTTTACGAGGATCATCTTGACCACTACGGCACAGTTGAAAAATATTGGGCTGCCAAGAAAAATATTTATAAAAATCAGGATTACGGCGACTATTTATTCTGCAATCCTGAGTGCCTTCCAGCGTCAGGAGAATGCAAGGCTGCAATCGTCAAAGTTAAGACCGGAGATTTACCTTTTGCCTCATTTGAGGATGTTCCTGGGGTAACTCTTCGTGGAACTCATAACCTTTTTAACACAGCTTTCGTGTATGATGTTTGTAAGCGATATGAGATTTCAGATAAAGAATTCATGGATGCATTGGCTTCCTTCAAGACTCTGGCTCACCGCCTTGAGTTTGTTGGCAGCCTTGATGGTATCGATTACTATGACGATTCCATTTCCACAACAGTTGAGTCTGCTATAAGTGCTATAAAAGCAATTCCAAATGCCGGCACAATCCTTTTAGGCGGTATGGATAGAGGAATCGACTACAATCCTTTGGTTGAGTTTTTGCCTACCACTAGACTTGAGCACATCATCTTAATGTATGACAGTGGAAAGGTAATCCTTGAGAAGCTTATAAATACTGCCAGTCCAGCGTTTATGGAAAAGGTGCATTATATACAGGATTTGGCTGACGCCTGTACATTTGCCAAAGCAAACGCAAGCAAAGGCACCGCAGTTATCCTTTCCCCTGCCTCAGCAAGCTATGGCGTATTCAAGAATTTCGAACAGCGCGGAGATTTCTTCAAGGAACAAATAGGACTTTAAAAGTTAGGAGAATGTATATGGATCATTCAAACAATACTTTTTTAGGTGAAGATGGTCATCTTAAAAGGACCTGTGCTAAGTGTGGCTGCAGAATCCCCGTCAGTTCACCTTATGACACCTGCAAGGAATGCATCAAAAAGGAGCTCTTCCCTAAGGTAAAAGAATTTATAAATGAAAATTATGATGTTAACGAAATGATTGTGGCTCAGGAGTTTGGCATAGACCGCTCGATTATCCATGAATGGGTACAGGAAGGTCATCTGCAGTACCGCAAGAGCCCTAATAATTTCTAATATTAATGCCTGCAGTTTTACTGCAGGCATATTTTATAATCGGCTATCGTGGCAGGTAAAATAAATTGTCTGCCTATCAGCTGCTATTTTGTGAAGGAGCTTTAGTGACTCCTTTATTTTGTTGTCATCCAGATTGGTGAATGGATCATCCAAAATAAGGATTGGCTTTTCCTCTGGATAGAGCACATCTACCAATGCAAGTCGTGAGCACAGTGCTACCAAATCCTGATATCCCTGAGAAAGATACTCGGCGCTCTTGGTGCTTCCAGAATATGAAAGCTTAATATTCAAATCCATATCCAGCTCAAAGTCATCTACTGCATAGCCTGACTTGGTGCCGTTTGGACCATCTATCAGACTGAGATACTTGTGCAATCCATTTTGAAGTGGCTGCATATACTTTGCCTGGAAGCTCTCTCTTGCTTTTTGAAGCAAGTCCTCCGTCTTTGAAAGCAGCTCAGAATTTTTCCTGTATTCCTTCTCCTGAATTTCCAAACGCTCAATCTGCTCATAAACATCAGACAGTCTTTCCACTTCTTCAAGTGCCTGGGACAAGTTGTCCTTTTCCTGGTGAATTTGCTTGGTTAAATCCATTATCTGATCATCCAGAAGCTGTTGCTGCTGTTGTAAATCATCCACAGACTGCACCTGCTCGTTTACATCGTAAAGCTTTTCAAAGTTGGCTATCTCTTCCTTTAGGCCAGCAATTCTATCTGATATAGTCTGGTATTCTTTGCGGTTGAGACCTATAGATTGAATCTGCTCAGCTATTTCTAATGACTTATCCACTGGAAACTGCGACAATGCCTTTGCTATACCTAAAGATAAAGTCTCGATAGTAGCTTCATGGGCCTTAATCTCCTGCTGAGTCTCTAAGTATTTGCTGTAGCGCTCCGCATCCTTTTTGAGATTGGCTAAAAACTTATACTCATCCAAATCATCATATAGGTTGAGACCATAGTGAGTTGCAAAAGGCTGAATCTTGGTGTAGAGCTCAAGCTGCAAATCTGCAAGCTTATCTAAAGTACCTTCAGCATCGATGTGTCTGGACTTTTCCTCTTCTAAAAGATGTCTGTACTGGTCAAGCTTACGACGGATTTCGTAAACATTTTCCTGCATAGTATCAGCTCTAGTAAGAAGGAAGTGCGATAGGAACTCCTGGCATTTTTCCTGATACTCGCGAAGCTCTAGCTTTGTGATTTCCTGGTCAGATTCCTCATCCGCTATTCTATCCTCGTAATCAGACTGAAGCCTAATCCTGTCGACGTGTGCCTTTCGCCCAACGACAATAAGCGTCACCACATCTACTACTATGGCAACAGCACTAAATATTTCAACGATACGACCAGTCTCATTGCCAATATATTTTCTAAACAAAAGACCTATGAGAACAAAAACAATAAGTAGCACTATTCCAAGTACATACCAAACTCTAATATTGCTTTGGCTGCTGTGCTTAAGCTCTGCTTCCTTCTCAGCCTTAAGCTTATTTAGCTTGTCCTTGCTACCTTCTATACGTGCCTCAAGGCCAGTAATAAGTGTAGTCTCATGCTCAATATCAGCAAGCTCTTCATCTGTAGGAAGCTTCTTGTCAAAGAAAAACTTTAACTCTGAAAGCTGGCGATTGGACTCCTCAGAAAGCTTAGAATGCTCTGCCTTGGCTCTCAGTTCAGCAAGCTGTGTGGCCATTTGGTTCCATTCTTCAAAGTTTTCCTCGCTAGGAATTCCATTTTCAAATGGCGCTGCAAAAATAGGCTGCTCCTTATTTTGCTCCTCCTCAAACACGCTAAGAGCCCTCTTGTGAACCGCCAAATCACGCTCATTCTGCTCTAATTCTGCTATATAATTATCATCTGGAATGCCCGCTGCAAAGAAGGTATCAAGCTCGGATAACTTCTCCTGCTCCTTCTCAAGATTTTCCTTGTGGGTCTTGTAGGCACCCAGTTCCTGCTCACGCTTGCTCTGAAACTGAATTGTCTCAGCAAGCTTCGCCTTTTCAGCTGTGAGCTTATCAAGGTTATCCTGCTTTTCCTCAACGAGACCACTCATTATCTCCACGCCTTCCTCGATGGCTGGGAGCTTTTCGTAGTCCTCTTTTAATTTATTAATCTCAAGCTTTACTCCATAGAGCTTACCCGGATTAATCTTGCTGTTTCTTGTGTAGCCGACTCTGGCTTCCTTAACACTCTTGAGCGCCACGTCGAAGTTGCTAATATCATCCTTTGCTGCTGCAAGATTTCCCATCTTGGCATTCAAAGAATCAGTCATGGCTGTGGCCATGGCAAGCTGTGGAATATAGACACTCTTTTCAAAGGAATCCCTGTCCACCCTGAACAATTCCTCGCCTATATCCTCGGTATAATCCTTAGACTCAAGGCCTGTTGTGTTGTTGTAAAGCACAAAGGTGTCGTCCTTATCTGTCTTTCCAAATGTACGCTCTATTCGATACTCCTTGCCCTGCGCTACAAAAACGATATTGCCGCCACAAAGACTTCCATCCCATGGAAGATAGTGATTGCGCTCCAACAGCTTCTTTTTGGTGTTTGGTGAGTACTCCAAGCCATAAAACATGGCCTTCATAAATACGGAAAAGGTAGTCTTGCCCCATCCGTTTTCCTCTAAAATGGAATTGAAGCCCTCATCAAAGTTATATGAAAATTCTTTTATCTTGCCAAAATGGGCAATGTAGCACGAAATTAACTTCATTCGATATCCTCCCCCATAATGGCTCTTATGCCAATTTCAATAATCTTGGCCTTCTCTTCCTCGTCCATGTCCTGGGCCTGAACCAGGCGCACAAACTCACCCTTTAGTGACTTGTCATATTGGAAACTATCATAATCGACTAAAGTCTTGGTCCTGTCGTAGCATTTTACAAAGAAATATTTGTTTTCAAAAAGTCTTACAAATCTTGTGATATCCAAGTCATCATCAAGCTCTCTCTCACCTGTGATAACAAATTTAACCAAATCCTGTGGATCCACGTCATCTAGCAATTCTCTGGCCTTTGCAACAGTAGCCTGAATGTCCATATCTGCTGTGACCTCCACCTCTATCTCGTGGAGACGACGCTTTGCAAATGGAATAAACTCGGAGGTGATTTTGCCATCCTCAATTTCAAGGACAACAAAGCCCTTGTCCCCAGTCTCGTCAAAGCCTCTACCTTCGAGACAGCCAGGGTAACAGTATACGCCCCTGTCATCAAGCTGCTCATAAATATATTTATGAACATGCCCCAGGGCCAAATAGTCTATGAACTTACCTTTTAGTGAACTTGTGTTGATGATTTCTGCGCCATCCTTGCCATCGTAATCCGACTGCTGACCGTGGAGCATAACGATGTTGGTAGCGGCAGAATCCAGAGCCAGACGCTGGGACATGGTGCTGATGTTGGAACCATTGATTTCCATGCCTGTGATAACTACATCCTCACAGTTGTAGCTAGTCCATCCCTCGTCTGTAAAGATATGAAAATTGACAGGCACTTCGTCTATGCCTGATTCCATAAAATCGCATCTATCGTGATTACCCTTAAGGTAATAGAAATCTATCTCAGGGTGAGCCAAAATTTGCTCCACCACTCTCTTTTTAACTTCTTTTCGAATATGAGTCTTGTCAAATAAATCTCCTGCAATAAGAATAGCTCTCACCTGATTGTTTACGGCATAATCTACCATACGCTCATAGGTTTCAATCAACTCTGAGCGTCTGAGTAATGCCTGTTCCTTATCCAGATTGCTTTCCATTTTGGAGTCTAAGTGCAGGTCTGCACAATGAATAATTCGCATACAATCTCCCTAACATTTCTCCCCAAACTTAACTCCTATATTTTAGCACAAATGTGTCCGAATTGGTGCTAGAAATATAAAACTAAATTATTGCTCCACCTGCTTAAGAAAGATATTCTCAATTGCATTGATAATCTTGGTTTGCATAGGTGGCTTTACAAAATAGCCTGCTGGTTTGAGATCAAGAACTGCATCAACGTGCTCCTTGTCAGCAATACCTGTAAGAAAAATCACAGGGATATCCTTGTAGTCTGACTCGGCACGAATCATCTCTAGAGTCTGCTTGCCATCTACAACTGGCATCTCATAATCAAGAATGATTAAGTCTGGCTTGTCCTGGCCCAATGTCTTCATGCACTGAGCGGCAGAAGTTGCCAAGGTAACTCTATATTTGTCCTGAAGCATGTTGCGCATGTTTCTAAGGAGAACTGGGTTGTCGTCAACAACAATAACGTGGCGTTTTTCTGTCTCTTCCACCGTATTTAAAATAACATCTGCATTCATATTAAATTCTTTACAAATTTCTCTAATAATAGTCTCTCGATTTGGCTGTGCAATATGCTTGCATTGGCCTGTATAATAGTAGGAAATAAATAATTGCTTTTTCTTTTCACGACCATAAGTAAGCACAGGAAGATGTGGATCATACTCCTGTATAGTCTCGAAAACATCAGCATGTAAGTGATCAAAGCTATCTATATCCATCAAAACCATGTCAGGAATATATAGCTTTAGCATGCTTTTCACTATCTTGGCGCTGTTGGTGCACAGCTGTGTATGGAAGTTGGAAGATAAATATGAATTTACCTCTGAAGCCTCATTTGTAAAATCTCCAACAATAAGTATTTTCCGCATGTGATGTTCTCCTTAAGTAACTACTTTTGCATTTCCTCTATTATCTCTAGTGCTTCATCTGCCTCAAAATTAACAATACTGATATTTAACTTATCAACTTTGGCCTGTATTTCATCGTCATAGGAATAAGATGCAATCTGCTTCATAATCTGGTCTGACTGCTCTGACTGATTGACTATGATTGCCATCTTTAGCATCTCAAGCAAGGCAAACAGCTCATCCATATCCTCTAGCTTTGGTTTCTTTACCTCCGATGAAAGGACGTTTAATCGTTCCTTCATTGCCTGCAATTCTTCTATGAGAATTGGATTTAAAACTTTGATGCGCTCTACCAGTCCGTCTCTTGCTGCATACTCACACATCTTTGCCAGTCCTCCAAGAGCAGTAGCACCGATTGTGTTGGCCATACTCTTTACGCCGTGGACTTTTATTCTGTAATCTTCTAGTGAAGAATCTGAACCTAGCTCGTCATAATATCTTTGCAGCTCTTCTATCTCGTAGCCAATTGACTCGTAAAAATCTACTGCTGTCTGATACACCATGTTGCTATCTGGAAAATGAAGCAAAGCGTAGTCCCAATCTATTCCTTCTACCTCTGGAAGTTCCACTTTTTTGATGCGGTTCTTTCTAGCCTCATCCTTGGCATCAGCTTCGTGATACTCAAGCAAATCTTCTGGAAGAAAATCACGAATCATTTTCTCAAGCTGTGCAGGAACAACCGGCTTAGAAAGGAACCCGTGGAATCCAATTGTAAGGTAACGTTCCTTTGCGCCTGCTATGGCATTGGCCGTAAGAGCAATCACCGGTGTGCCAAGGCACTTATTTCCTTCTAAAGATGCCATTGCCTTAAAGGTCTCTACGCCATCCATACCCGGCATCATATGATCAAGGAAAATCATATCGTAGTGCTGCTTGGTGATTTTATCTAAGCACTCCTCACCACCGGAAGCTTCATCGATATTAACCCTTGCTTCTTTTAACAATGCAACAAATACCTTACGATTCATCGCGTTATCATCCACAATTAAGAAATGAGCGTTTGGTGCCTCGAAGCTGGTGCTATATTCATAATTGGATGTGAGCTGATTGAGCTTTTGCTGAAAATCCCCTATTGGCTCAGGGTCAGCAACCTCTTGGCTGATTGAAAAAGAAAAGGTAGAACCCTCTCCATATACACTCTCAACATTCAATGTGCTGCCCATCATCTTTAAGAGATTTTGCGTAATAGTCATTCCAAGACCAGCGCCCTCGATGTTTCTGTTACGGCTAACCTCAAGGCGTTCAAAGGAATCAAACATTCTCTTAATATCCTCTTCCTTTATGCCAATACCCGTATCCTTTACAGAAAAAGAAAGGTCTACAAAGTTTTCAATGGTCTTGTGACTACTAGCACTTATTTCAATATATCCTTCATGAGTATATTTTAACGCATTTGTAATTATATTTGTTAATATTTGTTTGATTCTTATATCATCCCCAAGCATATTGCAAGGAATGTCGTTTGCTATGTTTAATCTAACCTCAAGGTTTTTCTCTTTAGCCCTTAAAGTTACATTATTTAAAACATCGTGCATGAGACTCATAAAGGCATATTCTCCCTTTACAATTCCCATCTTGCCAGATTCGATTTTGGTAATATCCAAGATGTCGTTTATTAAAGATAGAAGGTTTTGAGAAGCCGTCTTGATATCCAAGGCATACTCTTCAACTACCTTTTCAGATGTCTCTCTTAAAATCATTTCATCCATACCCATGATGGTGTTAATTGGAGTACGGATTTCATGTGACATGTTGGCAAGGAAATTACTCTTTGCCTCAGTTGCACTCTGTGCCTGCTTCTGAGCCTTTTTTGCCTGCAAGGTTTTTTCCAACAGATCATCATTATTAATAGACGCCTGCTTATAAAGTTTGCTATAAACTGACTTTTGAAACTTTACAATAAAACCTATGGCAAAGCCACTGACTAAAAGTGCCTGAACAACATCAAAGTATATGCTCTCTGGGTTAGGAAGTTCGATTACATATTCCGGATGAATATAAGCAATAATATAGCAACCAACTATAATGGCGATATCCGTCAAAAGCATAAATAAGAAATCCATGCCGTCTAACAGCATGAATATAAAAACTATGCCCATGCAAAACCAACAGGACATACCACTATTTATACCACCAGTCACAAAGAACATTAATGGAAAAAGCGCAATACTAACTACAAAGCAAACTGCAATCGTACTGTTCTTGAGTCTGTTCTTTCGATTGGCCATATAGATGCAAATAGCATCAATAACTGCAGCCACCACAATAACGACTGTCAATAAAATTGACGAGCCGTTAATAACGTTGAAAGGGATTGTAATAACCGCCCCTATAAATCCTGTAATTGTTATGATGTTAAATAAGACCAGTTCTGTTGGTAAATCTGAACCAAAGAATTGTCTATTTAGTTCTTTAAATTTTCCCAACGTTTTCCCCCGTTTTTGCTGCCTCTATATCCTATTATGTGCAAAATCCACTAATATAAATATAATTGAAAATTAGCAAGTTCTCAACAAAACTGACAGATAATTTCGTGAAAAATTTGTGATTTATATGTTTTCTATCTGCCAGTCAATTGGCTCTAATCCTTTGGCTTTTAAAAACTCATTTGTCTGACTAAAATGCTTGCATCCAAAGAAGCCTCTATAAGCTGACAAAGGACTCGGATGTGGCGCTTTTAAAATCAAGTGCTTAGGGTTGTTAAGCTTTGCACATTTCTTGGCTGCCGGCGAGCCCCAAAGCAAGAATACAATAGGTCTGTCCTGCTTATTTAGCACGTCGATTGCCGCATCTGTAAACTGCTCCCAGCCAATGTTTGCATGGCTTGCAGCCTGATGCGCCCTAACAGTCAAAACGTTGTTAAGCATTAGCACTCCCTGTCTAGCCCACTTCTCAAGGTAGCCGTTGTTTGGAATATAGCATCCCAAATCGTCGTTTAGCTCCTTGTAAATATTTACAAGTGAAGGTGGAGTCTTTACCCCTGGCTTTACAGAAAAACAAAGGCCGTGAGCCTGTCCTGGCTCGTGATATGGATCCTGGCCGATTATTACAACCTTAACCTTAGATAGAGGTGTAAAATCAAAGGCATTAAAAATGTCGTCAGCAGGAGGGTAAACTACCTGCTGATGATACTCTGACTTTACTGTCTCATATAGCTTCCTGTAATAAGGCTTCTTAAATTCCGGTGTTAATGGTTCTAACCAATCATTTGAAATCGCTGACATTATGCCTCTCCCTTTTTATCTTACTGCAAAATCCAACTGTCTAGTGGTAACCAATAGCCCTTGGCCTTTAGCTCTTGTTCAATAATGTCTAAGGACTCTTCGCTGTCGGCACTGATGGTGTGATAGTGGTATCCGCTGGTAGCTGAGCTAAGTGACTTAGACTTACCAGATTCGATGGCCTCCATAAACTCCTTAGCATCTTTTCTTGAGTGAACATTAAGTGGTGCCTCCAAGCGATTGTAGTATCTGTGATTGATGATGATATTTTCTGCACATCCACCATTGTCTACAATTGTAAAAAGCTCATCTAAAATCTGCTCATCAGTATGACGACACTTGATTACTCTCTTACATTTATGATTATCCGTATTTACGATATATCCTCGATTAGTAGAAATAATATCTATTCCATTTGCCCTGATGAGAGCAATGTCTGTCACAACCACCTGACGGCTGACATTTAGTTCAGAAGCAAGGGTTGTACCAGAAACAGGCTTATCTGATTTTGCGACTAACTCTACTAGTTTTTGTCTTCTAGTTTGTCCGTCCATAATCCCTCCTAAACTGAATGAAGATTCTTCATTGAAATATCAAGGATTGGTGCTGAATGTGTAAGTGCACCGCTTGATACGTAATCTACTCCACTGTCGATAATGTTTGCAATGTTTTCCTTTGTAACATTACCAGAGCACTCTGTCTTTGCTCTTCCGTCTATGATTTTAACTGCTTCTTTCATGGTTGCTACATCCATGTTATCAAGCATGATTATGTCTGCTCCAGCTTCAACAGCTTCCTTGACCTGCTCAAGTGTCTCAGTCTCTATTTCGATTTTACGAACAAATGGAGCATATGCCTTGGCAGCCTCGATTGCTTTTGTAATAGAACCGGCTGCACCAATGTGATTATCCTTGAGAAGGATTCCATCTGAAAGGTTGTAACGGTGGTTCTGTCCGCCACCACATTTTACAGCATATTTTTCAAATATTCTCATATTAGGTGTAGTCTTTCTTGTATCAAGAAGAACTGTCTTGCTGCCCTTTAAAAGTGAAGCAACCTGATTAGTGTATGTTGCAATTCCGCTCATTCTCTGAAGGTAATTAAGTGCCACACGCTCACCTGATAAAAGTACTCTGATATCACCCTTTACCTTTGCCATAAGCTGGCCATTTTTAACCTCATCCCCATCCTTAACATATTTCTCAACAACTGTATCAGGGTCAAGAAGCTTGAATGTGCGCTCGTAAACATCCATTCCACAGATGATACCATCCTGCTTACAGATAAGGTCAACCTCCCCTGGCTGAGCCTCTGGCATAACAGAATTAGTAGTTACATCTTCGCTTGATATATCTTCTCTAAGAGCCATTTTGATAAGCTCAT
>JAEEGK010016611.1_pt1 | contig 16150 bp, 12 predicted proteins | sample 8958771 | NCBI WGS metagenome assembly JAEEGK01 (sample SAMN16246547, study PRJNA631951) | gut metagenome | biome: gut microbiome; feature: rumen; material: SC-attached | host: Bos | place: Iran: Karaj | collected 2018-10
TTTTTATTTATATAATTAATATAATTTCTCTTTTCAATTATATTATTGAATTATTTTTGGTGATGGGGATTGGGGATTGGGGATTGGGGATTGGGCCCAATCCCCAAGCCAAAAATAATTTCTTTTAAATATTATTTTAATTATTTTTTGAAGAATTAAATTATGTTTTTTTTGAAAAATATTTTAAATTATTTATAATTAAAAAAAAATGGAATTTTTTGAAAATTTGAAAAAGATATTATAAAAAATATTATACAAGGATTGTCTAATTTAAATTCACAAAATATAATTAATAGAGATTTAAAAACAGAAAATATTTTATTTAATTATAATAATAATGAAGATTTATTAATTGAAAATATTAAATAAACACAAATTAAAATAATTGATTTTGGTTTTTGAAGATATTTACATAATAATGAAGAAACAAATCCAATAATTTTAAAATATATTACTAAAGGAAATAATTATTTTCATACAAGTTATGATAAAAAAAATAGATATTTTATCAATTATATTATTACTTATTATATAATAATGGGAAACTTACCTTTTATATGTCATACATGTGATAATTTATTTAAAATTATTCAAAAAGAAAATATATTTTATCTAAAATATCTGAATTTCTTATTATTACTAAAGGATATTTAGATTTTATTGATAAAGTACTTAATATTGATATAAATTTAAGACCTTCTCCTGAAGAATTATAATTAAATGATAGTTGGATTAATGATAATAATGATAAATTTGATCTTGAAAGAAAAAAATGATGAATTAACTAAATTAAAAGAAGAAAATGAAAAACAAATTATAACAATGAATGCTCAATTACAACATTTAAAAGAAACAAAAGAATCATTTAATAATTTAAAAGAAGAACATGAAAAATTAAAAGAAGATAAATTAAAACTTGATGAAGAATTTATGAAATTAACAACAGATTTTCAAGTTAAAGAAAATGAATTTGTAATAGAAAAACAAAGAAATAATGAATTAGAAAAATATAATCAAATGCTTTTAACTGATGTTCAACAAATTCCAAAATTACAAAAAGATAATTGTTATCTTTCACAAATTGTAACAAATCTTAATAATAAAGTAAATAAATTATCATATGATAATAATTATTTAAAAGATTATCAAGAACAATATGAAAATATTACAAGAGAAAATTTAAATATTAAACAAATTAATAATGGATTAACTCAAGATAATAATTTTTATCTTCAGCAAAATGATAATTTAAAAAATATTTTACAAAATTTACAATGTGTTGAAAATATATAATGATAAATAAAGTATAAATTAAATTTTTTTTTTTTTTAATTTTTAATAAATAATAATTATTATTTTTATAAATACAATTTTTTTTTAATTTATTTTTTTTTTTTTTTTATTTTTTTTTGAAATTTTGGTTTTTTAAATTATGGGGAGAATTAGTTATGAAGAAAGTACTTCTTTAAAAGTTTATTTGGCTTTAAGAAATGGAAGTCATTATTTTTTATTTGCTTTTTTAGGAGGATTAATTTGGACAATGACTTATTTTCTTTTATTTTCTTATAAAGAAATTTTAATGTATTATTTAAGAAGTAATGAAAAATATGATGGAAGAGGTTATTTTTATAAATTTATTGAATATAAACCTCATATTAAAAATTTATATATTTTTAATATTGCAATATTCATTTTTTGGATTGCTATTTATTTAATTAGTGATGAAGATTGGAGAAATTATTGTTTAATTAGTGGATTTCTTATATTTATTTTAGGATATGTTATTTCATGGAGTATATATTATAAATTTTATTCATATAGAAATGATTATTTAGATGATGTTAAATTTTTCATAAAATATTTTAAAGAAAAATTCTTTAATAAAACACAAATAAAAAAAGAAAAAAATGACTAATAAAAAAATATAAATAAAGTTATTTTTTTTAAATACATTATTATATAAAACTTATTATTATTTTATATATTTTTTACATTATTTATTAAAATATGTAAAATAAATAATTTAAATTAATCACAAAATTTTTCAATAGCATTATTTATTACTTCAACCCAAGGAGATATATCATATTTTTCTTTACACATAAAACTATAAATTCTTTTAGGAGTTTTTAATAAAAATTGATTACTTTTAACAAGTTCAGCATTACATGATTTATCTAATAAAATAGTACCTTTTAAAATTTTTGTATTAGGTTCTAAATAATCAATTCTTGGTGTATCATATAAAACAACTTTTCTTAAATCATAATAATAATATGGACTTCTTTTTTTTAATAAACCTTTCTTTAAAATTTTCCCACAAAAATTACCATTATATATTGAATTATTTGAAGTAATTGATTCTTCTTCTGTCATTTTTGATTTATTTGTTTTTACACTTCTTATATCATGTATATTTGTTTTTAAAACTTCAAAAATTGATTGTTCATTATTTATATCTTTAATAAAATTTATTTTTTGACTTTTTGATTTTAATAAAAGTGATTTTCTAATTACATTAATATCAAATTTTGAAGGATCAACAAAGAAAAAAGGATGATTTTTTAATATTTGATAATCATAACCTTTTATTTCATCATAACCTATTCTTTCTTTAGGATTAACTTTTAAAATATTTAATATTAAATCTTTTGCATCATTATCAATATCTTTTAATAAAGATTGATTAATTTTTCCTTGAGAAATATTTTGAAAAATTAAATAATCAGTTTTATCATTAAAAGGTGTTTTTCCAGTTAATAATTGAAATAATGTTATTCCTAATGACCAAATATCAGAATATTCTGCAATTTTTATATTATTATTTTTATTACTATTAAAATTTATTATTTCTGGTGGCATATATTCAACTGTTCCTACAAATTTTTGTTTTTTTAATATTTCTATTGTATTTTGATCAGTATGTGATTCAAATTTTAATTTATTATCTAAGAAAAATGATTTTTTATTTTCAATATTTTCTTTTTTATCTAATTCACTTAAATTATTATTATCATTCATTTTATTATTTACAAATAAATAATTATATGATTCTGTAAATGTTGGATCATTTATGAATCTATTTTCATCAATAAATTGATAATTTTTTTCATTTAATATTTTACCTTTAAAAGTTGATGTACCAAAATCAATTAATTTAATAGTAAAATTACCATCAATCATAATATTTTCTGGTTTAACATCTCTATGAATAATTCTTAATGAACCTAAATATTCTAAAGCTAAAACAATTTGTGATGTTATAAATTTAATTTCATTTATTGATAAATCATCATTAATTTCAATATATTTTGATAAATCTCCCATTTTACAATATTCTTCAACAAGATAAAATTTATCAATATCTTCATAATAACCATAAATAGAAATTATATTTTTATTATTACATAAATTTAACATTTCATTTTCTACAAAAATTTGATAAGTTTTATTTTCTCTATCAATTTTTTTCTTATCAATTATTTTAATAGCGTAAATTTGACCTGAAATTTTATGTTTTGCTTTATATACTTCAGCATAAGCTCCACTTCCTAAAGAAGATAAAATTTCGAAGTCTTGTGATGTAAAAATATTTTTTGAAGTTAATTTTAAAGAATTATTATTTGATAATAAATTATTTAATTTATTATTATCATTTATTGGACCAAAATAATCTATTGAACTACTTCTGAATAAATCATCGTCGTAAATTGAAACATTTCTTAATTCTGAAATGTTTCCAATATTATCTATATTATTATTTTGAGATATATTTTCATTTAGTAAATTAAATATTGATGTTGTATTATTATTCATTAATTTTAATTTTTTTTTTTATATAAATAATTTGGTTTAATTTTTTTAATTTTTTTATTTAAATTAATTTATTTTAATTTCAGTAAGATGTGATTTTATAATTTTTTGCTTTTTTTTTATTTTTTTATTTGTTTTGATTTTTTTCATATCAATTCAAAAATTTGAAATATAATTACTAAAATAAACTATATTTTACAATCACAATATATATTTAAAAAATACTTATTTTTATATTTTATCCTACAATAAAATAATTAATTAATTATTTTAAATGAATTTCGTCTTTATCTTAGATACATCAATTTCAATGTCTCAAACATTTGATGGAATATCATATTTTGATAGTGCAAAATGTGCAATAAAATATTTTGTATTTAGAAGAGATTATACAAATAGTAAATTTCAAACAAAAACAGATAAATTTTTTTTAATAACATTAAATGAATCATTAGAAGATAGTTTAATATGTAATTGGAATTCTTCAACAGAGCATTTTTTATATCAATTAAATTCATTAAAAATAAATTGTGATTTCACAAACTTTGATTTTGCATTTAGAAATGCATTTAATATGGTAAATCACATAAGAAAAATAGGTAATGAGAAGCATTTTTTAGGAAGATTATTTAGTAAAATACAAAATTCTTTTATTATATTTATAACAGATGGTGGAATATTATCAAATTCAAAAAAAATAATGAAAGAACCAAATGTTTCTTTAATGGATATTTCTAATACAAATTGTATAATGAATTATGAAAATGTGACTAATATTCCAGAAGATAAATTACCAAAATTATTTAATGAAATATTTAGATGGGATCAATCAATTTATGGAATAATATTAAATGATTCATCATTAAATAATTCAAATTCTTCTTATGAGACTTTAAATAGATATTGTAAATTATGTGGTGGTAGAATTTATAATGCAACAAAAATGGAAATTTTAATAAAGACAATGAATGAATTAAATGATAAAATATTACAATATAATAGAGTTTATGTTCAATTTTTAATGAATTCTAAAAATAAAAAAATGATTACTCCAATTGAATATCCTTATAATGAAATTATACAAGATAAATGGCCTTTTCCAGATGAAATTTTAATTAAGAAAGAAAATAAATTTTTACCTGTTAAAAAAGCCATTCCTTTATATAAAACTTCATCTACTATTAAATTTAATTTTGATATTTTAAAAGATTGTTATGATGAATATGATATAAAAGATAAGAAATTTATTATTAATTTACTTGCAACTTCTGATGCTACTGTTAATTTATCTATTTTAACTTTTTTAGAAAATTATAAAGATAATATTTATTTTGATATAACTACTAATATTAATGATATGGAAATTTATAATAAACCTTTTGCAATTATTAAATGTTCTTTTGATAAATTATTAATTGCTGAAATATTAAAAATTGAAGATAAACAAAATACAAATTTAGGAATGTTTTTTGAAAAATTAATAACATCTCAAAATGTAAATTTATTAACTAATAAAATTAAATGTAAATATTATAATTTACCTTTTGATTATAATGAATTTAATAATCTAATAAATAAATATAAAAACGGTAATAAAGCAGAATTATTAATTCAAGCTGATAAATATTTTAAAAATATTCCTTTTTATTATAAATTTTATGGTGCTCTTGTTTTAAAAAATAAAAAAATATTATCATATGATAAAGATACAATAATGAAACAAATAGAAAAAGAATATGTAAGTAAAAGTATTTTAAATGAATTTAAAATTATATTTCATAGAGATTTTATTCAAAGATATGAAATAAATAAAATGTTTTTATTAAATAAATCAGAACATCAATGCATTCAAAATTCACCTTGTTGTAAAAAAGAAGTATTATATAAAGAAGAAAAAACAGATATGATAAAAAATTATAATATGAAAAATGATGAAGAAGATTATAATAATTTCTTAAATAAATGTTTAAATATAAATAAAGAAATACAAAATAAAAATGATAATCAAAAGAATATAATATTAAATCAACAAAAAGATTTTAATAATTATTATCTAAATTATCATGAATATGATATTGCTTTCATGGGAAATTATAGTGAAATTTACACAAGACCAGGACATCCAAAAGATATAAGAATAAAAGATGAAGAAATAAAATATTTTATATCAGATTTATTTGGTAATCAATTTAGAAAAAGAAAAGAAACTTATGCAACAAATTCTAATTCAATAAATAATAATATTGTATATAATGAAGATAGTATTTATAATCAAGAATTTTCACCTGAAACAAAAGAAGAATTAAGTATTACTAATAATAAAAGAAGTAGAGATGATTTTGAAATTAATAATAATAATAATAATAATAGTAATAATAATAATAATAATAAAATTATGAATACTCCTTCTACTAATGATAATCAATCTTTAAGTGAAAATGAAAATAATGTTGAGAATTCTATTCCTTTAATTGAGGAATTTAAAGAATTTTCTTTTGATAATATTATAGATAATAAAAAAGATAATGTTATTAAATTAACTTCTAAGTTTTCTATTTTTAAAGATGATTTACAAAAATGGAAATTTAATCGACAAATACAAAAATTTTCTAAAAATTTTATTAAAAGCTTAAGTGGGAGAGATGATTTAATCAAAAATGTAAATGATATTTTAAAAAAAGAATATTTGTTTGATTCAAAAGAAAGAAAAATTGAATTTTTAAAAAGATTATTTTCACTTGGTATTAATTATTGTGTTGATAAAATTACTTTAAATAAATTACAAGATTTAATTAATTCTATTAATGTATAAATTTGAAATATTAATTATAAATTTATTAAAATTAATTATTTTGAAAAGTAATTTTTTAAAAAAATAATTATTTGATTTAGTAATTATTACTTTAAACAGTTTTTAACATTTTAATATTAATTACTATTATTTTTGCTATTTATTACTTTATCCACACAATTATTTTATTCATTTACTTTAAATTATTATAGTCTGTAGAATTCTTTTTTAAAAATATTTTTTTATGAAAAAAAATTAATTATAAAATAAAATATTTTTTATTTAAAATACCTATAAACATTAAAAATAAAAACGAAATGTTAAATACAAAAAAATATGGAGATTATAAACTGATAAAAAAATTAGGAAATGGTGGTTTTGGAGAGTAAAAAAAAAAAAATATAACTATATAAAATAATAAAATAGTGTTTGGTTAGCAGAAAAAGACAATAAAAACTATGCATTAAAATTCATAGAAAAAGACAAAATAATAGAAAATGACTTAGAAGAAAACATAAAAACAGAATTAAATTTAATGAAAACAATAAATCACAAATACATAATAAAAGTATATGAAATATTATCAAGTACCCAAAAAATAATATTTTCAATGGAATACATAGAAGGAGGCGATTTATTCGAAGAAATAAAAAATGGTAAAGAAGAAAAATTACCAGAAGAAAAATCTCGATATTACTTCCAGCAAATAATAACAGCATTAGAATATTGTCACAATAAAAATATAATCCATCGTGATTTAAAGCCAGAAAATATATTAATAGACAAAAAAGAAAATTGTATTAAAATATCAGATTTTGGTTTAGCAACAATTTTAAAAGAAAAAAATGAGAAATTAAATGATTTTTGTGGAACAACAAATTATATAGCACCTGAAATAATAAAAGAAACAGGAGGTATATTTTCAAATGGAGGATACGAAGGACAACCTGTTGATATTTGGAGTAGTGGTGTTATATTATATAATATGGTTTCTGGAGAAAATCCTTTTTATCATAGAAATAAAACTGTTAGAATTAATAATATTTTAAATGCTAATATTAATTATCCTAAATATTTTTCTAAAGAATTAGTTGATTTACTTAAAAAAATTTTTGTTACTCAACCAAAAAATCGATTTACTATTAAAGATATTAAGAAACATTCTTGGTTTAGAAAAAATTTTGTTGATATTAATCAAATTTTTGATTATGGAAATATCGTTAAAGTTAATTCTGTTAATTCTAAAAATTTTGATATTGGAGAAAATAATATTAGGAAATTAAATTCTTTTGAATTTATTTCTATGATTGCTGGAAAATGGTTAAATAATATGTTTATTGATGATAAAGGAGATAAAAGAATTTGTTTTGAAAATAAAGATAAATATAAGTTTTTTATGAAAAATACTTTTAAGGAATTAAGTAGTTTTTTTATTAATTTTTTTCAGAGTTATAATGAAGATATTCATTTTTTAAATGTTGATAAAGGAAAATGGATTTTAAAAATTAAATTTAATACACAAATTAATTCTTCTATTTCTGAATTGATTATTTATAAATTAGGGAATAGTAATAAATATATAATTTGTTTTAATTTTTTAGAAGGAAATAAAATTTCATTTATTAGAATGATAAAAAGTTTATATAATACTAAAAATGATAATTTATTATATTTGTGATTGTGATTGTAATTGAATTAATTTCTAAAATTATTATTTAAAATATGTAAATTAATTATTATTATTAAAAAAAAATAAATGTAAAAATCAAATTTAAAAAGATATAATGAATTAATCATTTTTTTTATTTATATTTAATATCTTATTTAATGTTTTTTTTATTACAATTTATAAAAATATATAATATATATAATAATTAGTCTTGTTAATGTTTTTTAGTTATTTTATGATTTTTTTTAATTTTAATTTGAGATATTATCTAAAATAAAATTTTTCCAATTTAATTCATTATTATTATAATTTGTTTTATTTAATTCATCTTTATATAATATAATATTATTAAATTTATTATTATCTGTTATATTCATTAAATAATCTATTTTAAAAGACAATTCACTAATCTTTGAAACAAATTCAGGAATTTCAATTTCTTTAGTATTATTATTATTTACAAAATCAAATCTTGATTTTTCTCTTAAAGAAAATAAATTATTAATTAAATTATTATTATTATTAATATTATTATTATTAATATTATTATTATTATTATTATTATGAATATTATTATTATTAATAGAATTATTTGGTATTTCAATTGATTTACTACTTAAACTTGAAGTTAAACAATTACTTGTAGTTATTGTAGAATTTGATGTTTCTAAATCACTTAATTTCATAGAATTAATAGGAACTCTATGAATATTAATAACATTTTCATTTTCATTATTTTTTTTTTCTTTAGAAATAGACAATTTATGAATTTTTTTAATTTTCGGAGTATTTTCAATGACGATTTCGTTTTGATAAATTAAATAAGGAGAAGGAAAAATAGTATCATCATCTTTATTTTTTTTAGAAAACAATTTTTCTTTAACAATAGGATTATAAATATCAGCTAATTTAATAGCATAAATTTGTTGATTAAAAAAATAATCTGGATTAGAACTTAAATCTTCTCTATTAATAATATCTTCAGGATTAGCTTTTTCATGAAGAAAAACACAATTTTTATTAGGACATTTATTTTTATTTAAATAATATTGACAATATTTCGTAGTACCAAAATTTGCTCTAATTAAATGATTATCAATCATAATTTTATCAATTGAAAGAATTGCAATTGAAGCTTCACTTGGTTCATTATATGTTATATAAGCACTGTAAGTTGGACCAAATTTACTTCCTTGATTATATGCTTTTTTCTTATTTATTATTATTTTTAAAATTTTACCATATTGACCAAGATATTCATATTTCATTAAAATATTTTTATCTGCCATTGATTCACTTAATCCTATTATATATACTAAATTTTTTGCAATTATTCGGTAATTTAATTTATTTTCTATTGGTGATTGTTGGGTTTGTTCTCTTTTAATTGAATTTTGATCTTTTGAAAACCGAATTATTTTAGACATTATTTTTTAATGTTTAATATTTATGAAAATTTAATTTATATATTAAATTATATTGTATCATTTTTATTTAATTTAGTTTGGATAAATTAATTATTTTAAAAATTAATTACTATATTCAAATTTTAAAATTTAAAAAATTATATCATTTCTATTATATAAAATTTTTTTTATATATATAAAATGAAATAATATTTTAATTTATTCTAGAAAGCTCTAAATAAAAATTTTCAAAAATAAAAAAAATGTAAAAAATCAAAAAACTATAAAAAATTTAAAAAAAAAATAAACTTTCTAAAAAATTTTATTGATTCTCACATCTAACTTGTCTAGTACCACCACTACTTTCTTCATTATCTTCTCTTTCATCTTCTTTCCCAGTAGCATATTTATTAGATTCACTTTCTTTATAATCAGTCATAGGATATTTTTCAGTAATTTTATCTTCATCTTTAATAGTAGAATCTCCCATAGGAAACAAATGTTTTAATTCTTTTCTTTGTTCTTCATTTAAAGTCTTAGGAAAAATAATATTAAAATCTAAATATAAATTTCCAAATCTAACAGGACTTTCATAAAAAGGCATTCCACAATCAGAAACTGTTTTTAAAACACCAGGTCTAATAATTTCTCCTGGTTTAGTTTTAATAAGAATTTTTCTTCCATCTAAATGAGTAATAACAATTTGAAAACCAGTAAGAGCTTCTAATAAAGTAATATCACATTTATAAATTAAATCAGCACCTTTTCTAATAAATTTCTTATGATTTTCAATTTCAATTTCAATAACAACATCACCAGGTTCACAACCAGGAACTTCATCACTTTCACCAGATAAAACATATCTTTTACCATCAGGAGCACCTTTATCTAACAAAATTTTAACTAATTTACTTTCTCTAACAACTTTCCTTCCTCTACATTCAGGACATTTATCTTTAATAATCTCACCTTCTCCTCTACAATCAGGACAAGGTTGTTGTGTTTGTATCATACCCATTGCAATTCTTTGAACAACCATACGATAACCTCTTCCATCACAAGTAGTACATTTTGTTTGTGCATTAGGATCCTTTGAACCAGAACCTTTACATTTTTTACAAATACGATCTCTTTTAATTTCTAAATATTTTTCTTTTCCAAGATAAATATCTTCTAAAGATACTTTCATTTGTTGTAATATACTACGAGTCTTCTTTTTACCACCACGACGACGTCCACCTCCATTTAATATATCAAATATGTCTACTCCTGCTGGTTGATTATCCATTCCTTCTTTTATTCCTTCTTCACCATATTCATCATATACTTTTCTCTTATTTTCATCACTTAATACATCATATGCTGTTTGAAGATCTTGAAATTCTTTTTCATTTCCTCCTTTATCTGGATGCATTATTTTTACTAATTTACGATATGATTTCCTTATTTCATCTTGAGTGGCATTTTTGTCTACTTTTAATATTTCATAGTAACGCGTTGTGTTTACGTTTTTTTTTGGTTGGGGTTTACCAAATGATTCGAAACCTGAACCGAATGGGAAGCCATCAAAGAACATTCTTAGAATAAAATAAATTAATTATCTTTTTTTTTATTTATTTTTTTTTTTTTTTTTTTTAAGATAAAATATCATAATTAATATTTATAAATTATATAATTTTTGAATATATTTTATAAAATTAAACAATGTTATCTGAAAAGGATACTTTAGATACTTTAGAAGAGTCAAATGATGAAAGTATCCCAACATTGAAAAAGAATAATGTTCATATTTTAAAACTTACTAACTTGGTTCAAATAAACAGTAATCAATTTTCAATTTCAATTCCATTATATTTAATGAATTTAATTTATACCAACACTTTGAAAATAGATTTTAATGTTAAAATTAAAAAACAAAAAAATGATATATATACTTCAAAATTTCCTCCTAAAATTAGTATAGGAGATTTTGTTAATAAAATCATAAAATTTTCAAAAACTTCTGAATCAACATTTATTCTTGCTTTAATTTATTTGGATAGATTTTGTAAATTAAATGATTATATATTAACAGATTATAATACACATAGATTATTTTTAACATCCTTATTAATAGCTAAAAAATATAATGAAGACAATTTTTATTCTAATATTTTTTTTGCTAAAGTTTGTGGAATTAAACTTAAAGAATTAAATATTATGGAATATAACTTTTTAGTTGATTTATCTTTTACTTTATATGTTAAAAATTCTATAACAGATAAATATAGGAAAAAATTATTATCAACAATATAAATTAACTAAATAAAAGAAGGCGTAATGGAAATATGAAATATTTTTAATATTTCTAATTCCATCCTCTTTAAATTTATTATTGTTTTCTTTATTCATTAATTTAAATAATATTCATTATTTATAAATATTAAAGATAGAATATAATTTAGAAATATTTTCAACAATATTATTTTATATAATTCTTTTTACTATATTATTAAATAATAATAACCTAATAATTTTTATTTTTAAAATTTTAAGTTTTTTAGATTTCCACTAAATAAAAATATTATCATTATTTAAATAAAAATAACTAAAATTCAAAAATAAATCAAAAAAATAAAATTTTAACAACATCCTTTCTTCCCATCATTAGTATTATTTTTCCCAGGTTTTAAAACAACTTTATCATCAATATTTTTATCCCCACCTTTATCAACATTATTAAAAATAGCCTGAGCAGACAATCCAAAAGCTTCAACAACATTATAAGCAGTTTTAGCAGAAGTTTCAAGAAACATTAAACCATTTTCCTTAGCAAAATTTTCTCCTTCTTCATAAGAAACTTGTCTCCTAAAAAATTAAAAAAAAATAATGTAAATAAAATAAAAAAAAATAATAAAACAAAAAATAAAATATACTTATCTTCCATATCTTTTTTATTCCCAATTAAAATAATAGTAATAGATTTAGAACTATTAGATCTTACTTCTTCTAACCATTTTTTTAAATGAGTAAAAGTATCTTTTCTTGTTATATCATAAACTAATAAAGCGCCTTGAGCGCCTTTATAATAAGTTCTTGTAATTGCTTGAAATGCTTCTTGTCCTGCTGTATCCCATATTTGAATTTTAACTGATTTTCCATTTAATTCTATTGTCTTTGCTCCAAATTCTACTCCTATTGTTAATTCGTGTTGATGTCTAAATTTATTTTCTGTAAATTGGAGAAGGATACATGATTTTCCAACAGCTATTTTTTTATTTTAATATTTTTTTTAAATGTTTGGATTTATATTTTTTATTTTTACCCATGTCTCCTACTATTATATAACGAAATAAATAATCGTAATTATTGCTCATCTTTTTTTTTTTTGTTAAATAAATTATTTTTTTTTTTAAGGTTTTATATTAATTTTTTGTGATTGAAAATTTAAATATGATTTTTTTTTTTTTTTTGATTTGAAAAAATAGAGATTTTATTTTTTTATTAGATTATTTACTTAAAGGTAATATATACATTAATAATAAAAATTATTACCTTTGATTTTTTTTACTATATTTATAAATAAATACAAAATATCAAAAACATTTATTTATATACTAATCAGATTACTTTCAATTTTTGTTAATTTTTTTATGAATTTTAACAAATGGTAAACAAGATTCATGACAAGAATTGGTTTTTTCAAGTTCTTCTTTTTTTAATAAACCAATTTCTTTTTGAATTTTTATTTCTCCAATTTGTTCATTTTGTGATTTTATTTTTTTTATTTTAGGTAAATTTAATTCATTATTTTGTTTTAAATACTTATTATTACAATTTTTATTTTCAATATTTAATTTATTTTTTTTTAAAGAAGAAACTTGATCTATATCATTATATTCAAAATTTATTTTTGATTGTATTATTTGATATTTATTATTATTACATTCTATATTCTTTTTTTTTGAATTTATTTTATTTATATTTGATTCAAAATTTATTTTATTTGAATTATCTTTTTGATTATTATTTTTATTTATTTTATTGTTTTTTTCATTTGAATTTATGGAAGTTTTATTATTTATATTTTGTTCAATATCTATTTTATTTGAATTTTTAATTAGATTAATTGATTGTTCACTTTTTGTTTTATTTGTATTTTTTTTGATAAATAATTGTCTGTTTGAAGATGCAATATCTTTATTTGTACCTTGATCCAATTCCATAATTAAATTGTCCATAATTATATTTGATCTTTCATTATTTTTTTGATAAGACACACAAGAACAAAATGTTTGATTTCCCATATAATCAAATTATTTATTTATTTTTTTTCTAAAAATAAAAAATTAAAATACTTCAATAATACTAAAATATTGGATTATAATTTAATAATATAATTTTTAATTTAAAATATTTTAAATTAAAAATCATGAAAAATCAAAAGAAAAAAAGTACAGAAATACCTCCAAGAGTAATAGCTTTAGGGAATTTTAATGTTAAATATTCTTTGGAATTAACAAATGAAGAAATTAAAAAATTTGGATATGAAAATTTAAATGATATAAATAAAATTGAAGAATTATCTTTTTTGTTAACTTTTAAATATTTATGGAATAAAATTAAATTAATATCTGATAATAATTTAATTGATTCTTTTCTTTTTATTAATAATAATTTAACTTCAGAAAATAATAAAGCTTTTTATGAATTTGTTTGTTTAGAAAATCCAATTTATACAGAAGAAGAAAAAAAATATGAAGAAATGTTTGATACTGTAAATCAATTAAATATTCTTTTTTTAAATAAAAATCCTGTTTATAAAGAAAAATCAAGAAAAATTACTTTAATTCTTAAAAATAATGATCAAAGTAAAGAATTTATATTTGGAAATGGAACATATGATGAAGGATTAAGTTATAAAGAAAAAGAATCAAAAGCAGAAAAAAATTCATCAGAAATTAAAAAAGAAGAAAACAAAGAAGAAAAAAAAGAAGAAAACAAAGAAGAAAAAAAAGAAGAAGAAGATAAATTATTTAGTAATATTACTTTAAATTTTAAAGTATATGATTATTTTATATGTCATTTAGAAGAATTATTAGATATAAATCCATTACAAGATTTAATAGATTTTATAACAGAAGTTAAATTAACATATAATGCAAATATAATAATAAAATATAAAGATGTAACATCAAAATTTCCAGATTCAAATTCAATGATGAAATTAAATAGAATATTTTTATTAACAGATACATTTTTATTAGAAACTGATTCAACATTATCAAATTTTTCACATCATTATTCACTTTTAGGAACAAAAAAGAAAAAAAATGGAAAAATGGAAGAAACTGATATTAAAGATTATTTTATTCATACAATTGCATGTAGTGGTGAATTAAGTATGAATTATTCAAAAATTGCTTTTTTATTAAATGATAATATTTCAAAATTTATTATGATTGAAGTTCCAATGGGAATAAAATCAACTTATCTTAGTTATGATATAAGACCTTTTCCTAAAGTAAATCATACTAATGTTAATTTAGTTGATAAATATAAAAATGAATTAAAACAAAATATTGAATATTTAAAAATGATTTTTTTCTGTTCAATTTTATCAAAATTATTTTTTAATAAAAATAAAAATAAAGGAATTGGATTTTTATATACTTGTAATATTGTTTCTAATGAAGTTTTAAAAAGAGCATTAGAATTAAAAGTAAATAATGCAGAAATTCCACCAAATTCAAAATATTATTCTGTCAAAATTAATAAAAGTGAAATTGATGAATATGTAAAAAAATTAGAATTAGAAAAAAAAGAAGGAAAATTTATATTAGATTGTACAAATATTGAAAAATCAAAAATGAAATTTTATGTTCCTTTATTTGATGAAAACTTAAAATCTTATTTTAAAAATCAAGTTATTCATAAAGAATTAGTTAATAAAGGATTTATTAATAAAAAAGGTTTTATTAATTATGATCCTTATTATAGAGATTCTATGAAAGAAGAAAAAAAAAGAGCTGCTTCTAAAGAAGGAGGAAGAGTTGGGAGATTTCAAAATAATAATAAGGAGAAAGAAAGAGTTTTAAAATCTGTTTCACCACAAAATAGAAAATTACCTGGTGAAAAAAATAAAAAACCTCAAACTAAAAAAAATGCTAGGAATAAAAAATAAATTTTTTTTTAATTTATTTTTTGTTTTATTCTTTATATTAATTTATTTTTTTTATTATTGTTTTTTTTTTTACTAAATTAATTATTTATTTATTTATTTCATTAATGGATAATTTAAACAATTATAATAGTGAAGAAAATAAAGATAATAATAACAAAAAATTAACTTTTCTTACAGTTTTTTCGAATTTAAAATCAGAAAATTTAGATAACAATAAAAATAATATTAATAATTCTATAAAAGATGATATAAAACAAAATGAAATAAATTTTACTAATTCAAAACAAGTTAACATGCCTAATAATAAT
>JAEEGK010016614.1_pt1 | contig 16148 bp, 16 predicted proteins | sample 8958771 | NCBI WGS metagenome assembly JAEEGK01 (sample SAMN16246547, study PRJNA631951) | gut metagenome | biome: gut microbiome; feature: rumen; material: SC-attached | host: Bos | place: Iran: Karaj | collected 2018-10
AAGAAATAGTTACCAGGTCTTAATTCTGTAACGTTCATCTTTTTCCTCCAAAATCGATAAAATTATATCTAAATATTAGATATTTTTCAAATAAGCGTTATATTTCTTCTCTCTATCAAGACTTGTGCATGCACCATGTCCAGGATAGACTTTAATGCCATCTGGCAACTTTTTTAACTTTGCTAAAGAAGATTCAATAGTTCTATTTGAGCCAGTTGGAAGATCTGTGCGGCCAATTGTTGTGAAAAATAAAGTATCTCCACTGAATAAGGCATGTTCAGATTTAATAAAATAACAAACAGAACCTTTTGTGTGGAAAGGAGTCGCAATAACTTCAATCTCAAAGCCGGCTTCCCTAATGATTTCTCCATCATTCACCTTTATAAGGTGAGCAGGCACATAAGTTAGAGCATGATAACCATCTTCTAAGACTTCAGGTTCTTCTGAAAGATTAAAGCCTGTATTAGATAAGAAATCAACCTCATCACTTGAAATATAAACTTTTGCGTTAGGGAATTCTTTACAAACTTCCTCTAAAGCGTGAATATGGTCAAAATGACCATGTGTAATAAGAATAGCGACAATATTGACGCCGAGTTTCTTAATGTGCTCAGTTATTACTCCTTCTGGATTGCAACCTGGATCCACGAGAAAACCTTCTTTATTTTCGTTATATCCAATAAAGCTGTTTGCTCCGACTCTAGAGTAATAAATATCTATCATAAATAAAAAAATAAGGAATTATCCTTACTTTTTCTCCTTGTGGACAGTGTGTTTTTTACATCTTGGACAATATTTTTTAATTTCCATTCTCTCAGGATGTTCTTTTTTATTTTTGTTTGCGATGTAGTTTTCTTCACCACATTCTGTGCACTTAAGTGTAAAATGATCTCTTGGCATAGGTATTCTCCTTTGCTTTTGCGACAAAAATAATACCACATTAGTTAAAATATATCTACAACATATTTTATGTTTGTTATAATCTTGTTATGAAAATGCACCATAGAAGCGAGACTAGAAAGATAAAAATTGGTCGTTATTACCTTGGCGGTTCTGAACGCGTTTTTATCCAATCAATGTGCAATATCAAGACTTCAAAAGTTGATGAAGTTGTTAAACAAATTAATGAATGCGCCTTTTTAGGCGCAGATTTGATGCGTGTTTCAGTTTTGGATGTGGAAGATGCTAAAGCAATTAAAGACATTGTTTCACAAATTAACATTCCACTAATCGCTGATATTCACTTCGACTATAAGCTCGCAATTGAATCAATTAATTCAGGCGCGGCTGCTGTTAGACTAAATCCTGGAAATATTGGTTCAGAAGAAAACGTTAGACAAGTTGTCGAGCTTTGCAAAGAAAAACAAATTCCAATTCGAATCGGAGTTAACTCAGGTTCAATTGATAAAAACATCAATAACAGCACCGACAAAGTTAAGGCCAAGGAATTAGTCGCAAGTGCTGAAAAGATGGTTAAAACTCTCGAAAAGTATGGTTTTTATGACATTGTCATATCTCTCAAAGGTTCTCATGTTAAAGAAACCATTGAAGCTTATCGTTTAGCGGCTGAAAAATTTGATTATCCATTACATTTAGGAATTACTGAAGCTGGTCCAAAAGACATCGGATTAATTAGATCAACGGCTGGAATTGCACCACTTTTACTTGATGGAATTGGAAACACAATTCGCATCTCATTATCAGATGAACCTCAAGAAGAAGTTAGAGCATGTCGAAGATTGCTTAAAGATTTAGACATTCGAAACGATTATCCAAATCTTATTTCGTGCCCAACATGCGGACGTACTCAAGTTAATTTAGTTCCTCTTGCAAAGCAAGTACTTAAATACCTTGAAGAAAATCACATTAACAAAACCGTCGCTGTTATGGGTTGCATTGTTAATGGTCCGGGCGAAGCTAAACGCGCAGATATAGGTTGTGCAGGCGGCAAAGGCCAATGGGTAATATTTAAAAAAGAACAAATTATTAAAACTGTTCCAGATGAAAAAATATTTGATGAACTTGTAAACGAAATCAAAAAATTATAAGAAAAAAGACTCTTAAGAGTCTTTTTCATTATCTTCGTCTTCTTTAGAATTACGCTTCCCTGTAAATGTATTTCCGATTGATTTACCAAGGCTTGCAAAGGCGTGCCCTAATCCTTTTCCGGTTTCTCTCCAACTACCATCATTGAAGACATTTGATTCTTTATCACCTTTGACATCAACTGATTTATCTTTCTCTTCGTTGCATTTATCATCAGCTTTATCAACGACAGTTCTTGCACTTTTTAAGAAAGTTTTGCCAAATTGTTTGAATGAACTGCCGAGTTCTTTACCCGTTTCTTTCCAGTTTTCTTCGAAATTACTGGTTTCTTTCCAATCCTTGAATTCAGAATTTCTTAACATTTCAATTTCAATCTTATATGGAGGTTTATCGTCTACATATGGAGTTTCAAGAATTTTTGGAACATCCTCGATACGTGGATTATGAACTACTGCATTAAGTGCTTTAAAACCAATTTCACCATAACCAAGATTTTCATGTCTATCTTTATGAGAACCAAGTGGGTTTTTCGAATCGTTAACGTGGACAACCAATAATTTGTCTAATCCAACTGTGTTTTCAACGTTATCTAAGATTGCATCAAACTCATTAATATCGTAATTATTGTCACTAATGTGACAAGTATCAAGACAAATACCAATTCTTTCTGGATAATCGGTCTTCGAAATGATCTCTTGCATTTGCTCAAACGAAGTACCCATTTCAGAGCCTTTACCCGCCATTGTTTCGAGCGCAATTTTGACATCTGTTCCATCTTGGGACAAAACCCAGTTTAGAGCTTTTACGATAGAATCAACCCCATTTTCAACTCCAGTATTGACATGACTTCCTGGATGAAGAACTAAGATTTTACAGCCAAATCCAGCGGTTCTTTTAACTTCATTTAAAAGCACCGATTTTGCCATCTCGTAATTGCCTTCATTGAGTTGGTTGGCAATATTAATAATGTATGGAGCGTGGACAACAATCTTGTCTTCATCAAATCCATGCTCTCTAATGAGAGCACGTCCTTCTTCAATTTTAAGTTTTTCAAGTGGTAGTCTAAATGAATTTTGAGGCGCACCTGTATAAAACATGAAAGTTGTAGAGCCATATGAAATAGCTTCTTCAACAGACCCTAAATAATATTTAGGTGATGACATTGAAACATGTGAACCAATTAATAATTTATCCATTTTGATTCTCCCTCTTATAGCGTTCTACTCTTTGGCGTCTTATATCCTTACGGATAATTTCACGTCTATGTTTTTGTTTAACCTTTTCAATAGCTTCTTTTTGTTTTTTCTTGTAGCCAGGTTTAACTTTTTTATCTTTTGATCTAGTTTGAGCTTTGACTTGTCTAATCTTTGACTCAAGTTCTTCATCTTTCTTTCTTTTGGTAGGATGAGATTTTTCAATACCTTTTCCTACGACAAGTTCTTTATCTCTAAGTACTAAGTACTTAAATTTAACACCATTTTGAATTAAGGCTAATGGTTTTGCCGTTTTATCGTTGTTATAGAATGTGTAGCAATTACCAGTTTTATTAAATCTTCCAGTTCTTCCTGCACGATGATAATAGAATTCGAGATTGTTTGGAAGATCGACGTTAATAACGTCACTTACATCTGGAATATCTAGCCCTCTTGCAGCCATATCTGAACACACAAGAATATAAAATTCGCCATCTTTAACTCTTCTAATAATTGATTTTCTTTCGCGAGCATCTAAATCACCTGTAAGTAAGGCGGCTTTATATTTTCTCGCTCTTAAGCCCGCATAAAGTTCATTAGCAGTTTCTTTTTTAGACGCAAAAACAAGTAATAAGTAAGGTTTAATAGCCTCAATTACTTCAATCAATGATGTTATGACATCATTATGCCTAATATCAATAAGATAATGTGTGACATTAGAAGCTGTCATTGTTTCTTCGTTAATAACCGGAACATTTGGTCCAATATAACGCTCAAGTTCATGCGCTAAATTGCTTTCTAATGTGGCTGAATAAACTAAGAATCTTGGTTTATTTGTTTGTTCGACAATCTTATCAATTTCACCAAAGAAACCTTCTCTTAAAAGCATATCGGCCTCATCAAGAACGACTGTATTAACTCCTTTAAGACCGACTTTACCCACTAAAATGTCGGCAAGTCTACCTGGAGTTCCAATAGCAATATGCGGAGGAATTGAAAGGCCTTGTGAGCTTTCTTCTCTTTCGATACCTGATTTGAATAATTTAATTTTAAGTGATGGAAATTCTTTCACAAAAGGAATTGCGAAATCATAGATTTGTTGAGCAAGTTCTCTTGTAGGAGCAACAATAATTGCCTGAATCGATTGATTAAATAAATCAATCTTTTCAATAATAGGAACTAAAAATGCTAGAGTTTTTCCGGTTCCAGTTGCAGACTGAACCATCAAAGTTTCGCCCTTTAAAGCCTTTGGAATTGATCTAAGTTGAATTTCAGAAGGGTTAGTAAAACCTTGTCTATTTAAAGACTTGATCATTTGTTCTGATAAATTAATTCCTTTAAATGACATAATTTTTCCCGCGCCTAATTATACACGAAAAATTGGAAATGTGGTATTATAGGACACGTGAAAGTAACAGTTTTAGAACCATATGGCTATTGCTCTGGCGTTGAACGCGCTATGAAAATGGCAATTGAAACAAAAGAAAATAACTCTACTAAAAATGTGGTTGTTTTAGGGATGCTTGTTCATAACGAGGATTCTTTAAGAACACTTGAAAAACACGGAATAAAGACGATTTACGACAAAAATTGTTCTTTAGAACAACTCGTCGATAAGATTTCAGAACCTTCAATCGTTATTTTAACAGCACATGGTCATTCAAAATCTGTCGAAGAGAAGCTCACTGAAAAAGGTCACATGATTATTGATGCCACTTGTCCGTTTGTTTCAAATTCATTTAAAGAAATTAAAAAAGCTTTAAATAAAAATTCATATGTATTTTATGTTGGTGTTAAAAATCATCCAGAGTCCACTGCCGCTTTATCTATTTCTGATAAAGTTCTTTTTATAGACTACAAAGCCCCTGAAATTCCAAAAATTGACTGTAAATCACCTTTGGTGATATCGCAAACTACTTTATCTCAATTAGAAGTTTTTGATATTTATATGAAAATCGAAAAAGAATATCCAAAAGCCAAAATTTCAAAAGGAATTTGTCACGCCTCCACAAGTAGACAACTCGCACTTGGAAAACTTGATGCCGATGTCGATCTTATTTACGTCGTTGGCGGAATCAATTCTAATAACTCAAGAACGTTATTTAATATCGCAAAAGGGCTTTATCCAAATAAAAAGGTTGAACTTATTCAAAACGCTTCTGAAATAAATAAAAAAGACCTTCAAGGTCTTTCTCATATAGCTATTTCCTCTGGGGCATCAACTCCTAAAGAGGTTATTGAAGAAATTAAATCAAATTTACTTAATTAATTCTGGAATTACTTCGTGATCGATTATTTCTACCTTCAAGGTTGAGTCAATCTCATGAAGTATTTTTTTCATTTGAGGCATGAAAATTCTTTCGATTTCGTGGCTCACGTCAAGGAAATTGTAATGCTCCGATAAAACATCTCTTCTAGCATGATGTGGAATATCTCCAGAGATGAAAATGTCATAACCTTCGTCCATTGCAATTCTAAATTCTCTTGAACCGCCACCTCCGACAATTGCGACAGTTTTAATCTCGTTTTTCCCACCATGAATAAGGTGAGAATACTCAAGATTTAAACATTTATTTGCATATAATGCAAACTCGTGGATTTCCATTGTCTTTTCTAGCTCACCACCACGCGCCATTCTGCACTTTTCCAAAGAGCGAACATTTTTGAGATTTAAGGCTTCTGCTAAAGCATCATTCATGCCATCGCGACCTGTGTCAAAGTTTGTATGCATTGAGTAAACAGGAATACCTAATTTATCGATTGCTTCACAAACACGACGTTTAGTTTCGTTATGATTTAAGACAGTCATTCTTGGACCATAAATAAATGGATGGTGAGTTAAGATTAAGTCTGGTTTTTTATCCATTTTCTTAACCATTTCAAGAACAAATTCATCGAAATCAAGGCAAAGCAAAATATGGTTAATATTATCTGGTAGTTTTCCAGTCATTAAACCTATTCTATCACCACGACTTTTGATGGATTTTGGAAATCTTTTAGCAAGTTCTCTAAATAGTTTAATTTTTTCCATACTTTCTTAATCTCTCATTCATTTTCATTAGTTTTAAGACTTTGTCTTGCATGTTATCTAAATCTTTGATTTTTTCGATTGTTTTATTGTTTGTTTCAATTAAATAATCACGATATTTTGGCCACAATTCATCTTTGTATAATTGATGTCCAATTTGAAGAGAATTTTCGCTATAATTATGTACTTTTTCAGACCTTTTAAATTCACTTACGACATAGAATTTGTTTTGTTCAAACACTATTTTTTCGCGAACAATTCTAAAACCATAATTTACGATAGTTCTTCTAGCAATTTCGATGTCTCTATGGGCATCAATAACGATTTTTTGTAGACCTTTAACTTTATCTGGATGAGCATTTAAAATATTTTTAATATTTATTCCGCCCATTCCAGCAATTACCACTGTCTTTGTTTCTTCATTAACAGAAGCAATGCCATCAGATAAGGAAAGTTTTATATTTTTTAAGCCTTTTAAGTTATTTTCAAGAATCTTATATGGGCCAATTTTATTTTCGACAGCTGTTATGGTTATATTTTGATGCTTTGCAATCAAATATAGTTCCAAAAGACCATGATCTGCGCCGACATCGACGACAGCATCACCTTTTCCAATAAAATCGCCAATAGTTTTGATTCTTGTGGAAACAACCATTAACCTTTAATCTCTCTATAGTCACCTAAACGTGAAACACGTTTACGAGTTCTTAGTTTTTTAATAGCCTTAGCTTCAATTTGACGAATACGTTCACGAGTAACACCAAAGACTTTACCGACTTCTTCAAGTGTTCTTGGGTGATTATCAATAAGTCCATATCTAAGCTCCAAGACTCTTCTTTCTCTATCGGTAAGTTCTAACATAACTTCGTTAAGTTCATCCTTAAGAAGTGATTTGGTTGTGTAATCACTTGGAGATTCAACTTCCTTATCTTCAAGGAAATCACCTAAGTGAGAATCATCCTCTTCACCGATAGGAGTCTCTAAAGAGACTGGTTCTTGATTAATACGTTGAATTTCTCTAATTCTGGCTGCAGATAAAGCACCTTCAAGTCGATCAGAGATTTCTTCTGCGGTTGGATCTCTACCGAGTTCTTGAACAAGTTGTCTTTGTGCTCTTGTAATCTTATTAATTGTTTCAACCATGTGAACTGGAATGCGGATTGTACGAGCTTGGTCAGCAATTGCACGTGTGATTGCCTGACGAATCCACCAAGTTGCATAAGTTGAAAACTTAAATCCCTTGGTATAATCAAACTTTTCAACTGCTTTAATTAAGCCCATGTTACCTTCTTGAATAAGATCAAGGAATGGCATGCCACGGCCAGCATAACGTTTTGCAATAGAAATAACTAAACGCAAGTTTGCATTAATTAATTCTTGTTTTGCATCTTCATCGCCAGCAATAATTCTTTGGGCAAGTTCAATTTCTTGCTGAGCATTTAAAAGTGGGACTTTTCCGATTTCTTTAAGATAAATCTTAACGGAGTCATTTACTTTAACGTCACCAATAACAAGTTTTGAGATGTCTTGAAGTTCTTTTTCGTCTGGAACATCTTCGTCGTCCATGTCCATGGAAACACTGTCTTCGTCAAATTCGAGTTCTTCAATGCCTTCTTCATCTTCATCAGAAATGACATTGATATTATTGGATTTAAAGTAGTTAATTAATTCCTCAACATCCTTATCTTCCAAATCTAAAAATGAGATAGCGTCTTGAATTTCAGCTTGTTCAATTTCGTTACCATCAGCTTTTGCTTTCTTAAGTAAGCGAGATTTAATTGAATCTAATGATTCAATGTCTTCATCATCTTCACTAATTTCAGCAGACTTAACCTTCTTTTCCTTCACTACTTTTTTGACAGCTTTGCTTGTTTCCTTCTTTGTAGTTTTGGTTGTTTTTGCTGTTTTTGTTACTTCTTTAGCCATTTTTTATCCTCCCAATTTGACGACTATTTCTGTTTCTTTTTAAGATACTCTGCGATTATACGAGCTTGTTCTTCTGGAGATTTGCCTTCGCATTCTTGCTTCAAGAGATTTTTTTCGTAAATCTTAGTTCTCTCTTCATTTATAACGACTTGGCAGTCTTCTAGAATCTTTTTAGAATACTGTTCCTTGTCTTTTCTAAAACCAATAGCGGTGATTTCAGAAATAATTTCATCTTTATTTTTAATATCAAGCGTATTAAGTTCATCAATCATTGCTGATGAATCGATATCTTTAGCAGATCTATGCTGTTCCAATATGAAGTTTGCAATAGCACGATAAACTTCGTTATAGAAATACTTAATATCTTGCTCGTAGAACTTAATTGCCTCATCAGACACAAACATTAAGTCAAGCACTGTTCTTTCTGCCAAGGTGAGTCTACGAACATCTCGATCAATTTTCTTTAAATTAAGTGAAGTATCAACTTCTTCATTAACAAAAGTTAATGCTGGAGCGTTAGTTGTAGTTTTTCTTCTAAATTCTTTAAGTGAATTTCGGATTGCTTGAGAAGTAAATCCTGTCGCCTCCGCAAGTTTATAGATGTAATCATCTTGAACAAGTAGACTATCTAGTGACGCAATCATTGGCATGAAGTGATGAATAACTTTCTTTTTATCTTCAATAGAACCGAGTGGCGAAATGTTTTGATAATAGTTAAGTGCGAAGTTAAATGGATCAACTAATGAACTTACATAAGCTTTAAGCTTATCTTCACCATCTTGTTTAAGAATTTCATCTGGGTCACGAACTTCGCCAGGGACCGACACTAAACGGTATGGAAGACGAGCTTCATCAAGTTGTGCCATAAGTTGCATCATGGCGGCTTGACCTGGTTTATCTCCATCTAAGCAAATTCTAATTTCAACACCTAATTTCCTTAATAATTCAATATGTTGTTTTGTTAATTTTGTCGACATTAAGGCCACACAAGAAGTAATTCCAATCGTGTCGAATGCAAAAACATCCATAAATCCCTCAACAACATAAATATAACCATCGTGTCTTGCGTTTTGTTTTGCAAGATAATAGTTATATAGAATGTTACCTTTGGTAAAAATGACAGTTTCAGGTGAGTTTACATACTTTGGTGCTTCTGGATCATCGTTAATCTTACGAGCAGAAAAACCAACAACTTGTCCGTTTGCATCTTTAATAGGGAAAATTAATCTTCCTTGATTGTTATCGCTCATTCCGGAGGTTTGAGCTTTACAAATGCCTGTGTTTTCGATGTTCTTTAATGAGAATCCTTTTGCTTTAAGATATTCAATTGTCATGTTGCCGTCTTTAAAGGCATAGCCAACACCAAATTTTGCACATTGTTCTTGGCTTAATTTACGTTTCTCGAGATAGTCTCGAGCAGCTTTTCCCTCATCGGTTGTTAAAGCATAAACATAATACTTTTGAAGTTCGTTAATACAGTTATAAACTGGTACTAAGTTTTCATCGATTTTTTTAGCGTAAACTTGTTTATGTAATCGTGGATCATCAAAACCAATAATATCACAAACTTTTCTAACAGCTTCTTCGAAGCTACATTTGTCATATTTTTGAACAAAGGTGAAAACATCACCACCAGTTTGACAAACGAAACAATGGAAAGTTTGTCTTTCTTTGCTTATTTGCATTGATGGATCATGATCATCGTGAAAAGGACAAACAGCAACATAGCCTTTGCCTTTCTTTTGCACGGTTGAACAATAGTATGAAATTACATCAACAATGTCAGCACGTTGTTTAATTTCTTTTACTAAATCGAAATCAATTGCCATTAATTATTCCTCAAGTGCTTCTTCCAAATAATCTTTGACTTTGTCAATTGGAAGTCTAACTTGTTTCATAGAATCTCTTTCACGAATTGTGACTGAGTTATCATTTTCAGTATCAAAATCGACTGTAATGCAGAATGGAGTACCAATTGCATCTTGTCTACGATATCTTTTGCCAATTGAACCGGTATCGTCATAAACGACATGGAACTTCTTGGCGAGTTTAAGTTGTAATTCTCTTGCGAATTCCTTTTGTTGTTTTGAAAGTGGAAGAACTGCTGCGAGATATGGAGCAAGATTTGGTTTGAAGTGCATGACGACTCTAGAGTCGTTTTCTAATTCTTCAACATCATATGCATCAGTTGCAACCATTAAGAAAATACGATCAACACCCATTGATGGTTCAATACAATATGGAACATATTTTTCATTTGTTTCTGGGTCTAAATATTCTAAGGATTGTTTAGAAGCATCCATATGACGTTTGAGGTCATAGTCAGTTCTATCAGCAACACCTAAAATTTCACCCCAACCAAATGGGAATTTATATTCAACGTCGCATGTTCCTTTGGAATAGAACGCTAATTCTTCTGGTTCATGATCTCTATAACGAAGGTTTTCTTCTTTAATTCCAAGAGATTCAAGGAACTTTAAGCTATATTCCTTCCAATATTTAAACCATTCAAGGTCTGTGCCTGGTTTACAGAAGAATTCACATTCCATTTGCTCGAATTCACGAACACGGAAAATGAAGTTGCCTGGAGTAATTTCGTTACGGAATGCTTTACCAATAGCACAAATACCAAATGGGATTTTTTTACGAGATGTTCTTTGAACATTTTTGAAGTTAACAAACATACCTTGAGCTGTTTCAGGACGTAAGTAAACTAAGGATTCACTTGCTTCAGTAACACCGATATGTGTTCTAAACATCATGTTAAATTGTCTAATGTCTGTGAAGTCAGATTTACCACAAACTGGGCATTTAACGTGATTTGATCTAATAAATTCCATCATTTGTTCTTGGTTCATACCGTGAACATCTACGTCTGGATATTGTTCTTCAATTAGATTGTCTGCTCTGTGTCTGGCGTGACATGACTTGCAGTCAATTAATGGATCTGAGAAGGTTGCAACGTGTCCTGTTGCTTTCCAAACACCTGGATTCATTAAAATTGCGGCATCAATTCCAACATTAGTTGGAGATTCTTGGACAAACTTCTTCCAATAAGCTCTTTTAATGTTGTTTTTTAATTCAACTCCCAAAGGACCGTAGTCCCAAGAGTTTGATAATCCGCCATAAATTTCTGAATCTGGATATACAAAACCACTTGTAATCAAATGATTTACAATTTCATCAAATTTCTTTTCCATATTATAAAGTCCTCATTAAAAATGATAGCAATAAATATCCTACTTTTTCTATGTCTTGTCAACCTATTTTAAGTGTACTTATTATATTTGCTTTAACAAAGTTAGAGCTTTAAATTCAATTTGAGAGACAAAATTTAGGAACTCGCAAAGCTCAAATATAATTGCTTTACATTCATCATTGCTAAAAGCAACTTTTGTAAAATTAGGAACATCTACTTTAAAGATGTAACGTAATATTTTTAATTTTCTAGGATCAGTTTTGACGTGTTTAGAAGCATCAAAACAATTTTGACAAATAAATCCTCCATCTTTATAAGATAAGGCAGTTATTGCGTGTTTTTGACCACAAATTGCGCACGAATCAACATCAAGGCCATAACCAGATGCTTTCAAAACCTTTGCAAAATATATTAATAGAGCGGTAAGTGGAGAAAATTCTCCATTTAAGCACTCTAATGTCTTTTCTAGAAACTCATATGTGTCTTTCGCATCGCCACTTCCGATAAGTGAATTCGTTATTTCTGAAATAAAGTCAAGAATAGCGAGTTTTTCAAAGTCTTTAGTAATGTTTGGATAGGAACAAATAACTTCTCCAACTCTTAACCAATCTCCTTCTTCACCATTAAATGTTTGGAATCTAGATTTTGTGAATAAATTCACACTTGGTGCATTCTTAGAAGTAATCTTTAAAACACCTTTCGCTAAAAAGGATCTAATTCTATCTTTGGTTAAAACACTTATCATCGCCGAACCTTCTTTATATGAAGTAGAGCGAATAACGATACCTTCAAATTCCATTATTTATAACCTAATTCTTTTAGAATTCTTGGATTATTAAGCCAGTCTTCTTTAACTGAAACGAATAATTCTAAGAAAATGCGTTTATTGTAATATTCTTCTAAATCGGTACGAGCTTTCATGCCAATAGCTTTGATTCTTTTTCCGCCTTTGCCAATGACGATTCCTTTATGAGATTCCTTATCAACTATTACAGTTGCGCGAATATAAACAGCCTCTTTTTTGGATTTAATCTCATCAACACGAACAGCAAGGTCGTGTGGAACTTCATCTTTAAGCAATTTGAGAAGTTTCTCACGAATGACTTCGCTAATCATGAAAGAAGAATCTTTATCGGTGACTTGATCTTCGGCAAAGTATCTTGGGCCTTCTGGAATAACAGCTTTAACTTCTTTAAGAAGTTCTTCGATACCAAAGTTCTCAATTGCAGACGCTTCCAAGATTTTTGCTTTTGGATACATTTCTTGATATTTTGTTTTGATTTGTTGGACTTCAGGCAGTCTCATTAAATCAATTTTATTGATTACAATGAATAAAGGAATGTCTTTAGAAAGAGATTCATTAATAAAGCGATCGCCTTCATCAAACCTTCTAGAAGCATCCACCACTAAAACGTTAGCATCAACATCTTTAGCAGAATCTAAAGCTTCTTTATTCATAAATTCACCAAGTGAGTGATTTGCTTTATGAATTCCTGGAGTATCTATAAAGATAATTTGATACTCTCCATCATCGTAAATTCCTTTGATAGAATTACGAGTAGTTTGGGCTTTTTCTGTGACAATTGAAAGTTTTCGCTCTAAAAGAGCGTTTATAATTGTAGACTTACCTGCATTTGGTCTACCAACAATTGAAACAAAGCCACTTTTCATTATTTTAATGCGTCTTCCGAAAAGGCAAATGGGAGAAGCTCACTAATTGTAGTCTCTTGTACATCGCCTTTTAAATTTGACATATAGATAGGAGCATCTTTTGGGAAAAGTTCACTAAGAACTTGTCTACATGCACCACAAGGTGAACATGGTTCGTCAGTGTCTGCCGATAAAGCTAAAGCAACCATTTCTTCTTTCTTAACGCCATTCATTTTTGCCATATAAAGTGCGTTTCTTTCAGCACACATGCAAAGAGGATATGAAGAGTTTTCGACGTTTGAACCAACAAAAACTCGACCATCTTTACACAGTAAAGCGGCGCCAACAGCAAAATGTGAATAAGGAGAATATGAAAGCTTTCTGGCTTCTTTTGCTCTTTCAATAAGTTCTTCTTTTGTCATTATTTGAGACCTCCCAAAATCTTATCTTGTAATTCAAACATTATTTTTTCATCAGCTTCATTCATGTGGTCATATCCAAGCAAATGAAGCATGCCATGAACAAATAAGAACACCATTTCTCTTTTAAGAGAATGTCCATATTCTTTAGCTTGTTCTTCAGCTTTTTCAAAAGAAACAATGATTTGCCCTAAGTTAACAGGACCACCTTTTAGTTCTCTTTCAGATTTTTCATCTAAGAAAGCAAAGCTTATAACATCGGTTGGTCGATCAACGTTACGATATTCACGATTAATTTTATGAATAGTTTTGTTATTAACAATTGTAACGTCGGTAATATATTCGCCTTTTAATTTTAGTTCATCAAAGATTTTAACGTAATAATCGTTAAACAATTCTTCGTAAGAATCGTATGTCTTTGGACCTTGGTTCAGAAAATCTATTACCATATTCTTAAGGAAAAGTATTATATCATACTTTCACTTCAAATATCTATAAATTACATGAATCAAAGAATCTACGTTCCATTTTGGCATTTTCTTTCCTTAAGGAAAGGTTATTTAACAACTGATTGTAAGAAACAAAACCTGCATAATACATTACAAAGTGGAAAATAACAAAGTTACATCCAATGTTTTGTGTCACAAACATCATCGCTACTGCAAAAGCAAAAGACAAAAAGATGTAAAAGATTTCTTTTATTCCTTCTTTAAACATTAGTTTATCAGCCTTGAAGCTTGCCTCGAGCGCCAAGTCTTTTACTGAACTAGCATCTTTGAATGCTTGATTTTCAAGTTCGGCTATCCTGTTTTTAGTCTCTTCACCACTTTTTGAAAACATGATTAATTCTAGGAGTTTAAATAAAATTAAAGCTAATAAAACAAACACATTTCTAAAATCATTGAAGCAAAGCAAAAATGTAACAGTAAACGCTAATAAAATCGATGCTAAAGTTTGACGATTGCAGGTGAAAAATTGTTTTTTAAATTCATTAAATTGAATGTACTTATCTTTAGTACAATTTTTCTTTAATTCAAAGTATTTTGGAATATACTCCTTATCAAAAGTATAAACTTGTTTATAAAGAATACATTTTTCTGCTATTTGAGTGCACACAAACAGAACAAGAAATGCCAATGAAAATAAGAAGTTTTCACTCTTGTTGAGTAGATAAAAAGCCGCAATTAATAGACCTGCCGAAAATAGAGAAACTAATGAACTGAGTAAATTTAGTTTTGGAGAAATAACATATTGTCTATATTTCTCAATTTTAATTACATTTTCAGGATTTTCTGCCTCCAGCACAACACATCTCCATCTTCTTAAAAACTCATCTTTCTTCATTTTTACTACACCACGACCAGGGTCATAAATGATAAGACTCTTTTTCTTTCTTTTCTTCACCATAACAACGTGGTTATCGTCAATTAGAGTTAAAGATGGAGTTCTAATACAATCGAAATATTCTTTTGTGCAACCACTTCCTTCTAAAGTCACTCCATAAGTTTTACTTATTTGCACTAAATCATCGAGGCTATAATATTCGCGCTTTGTGGGCTTAGGAATAAAAAGATATGATTTGTCTTTAGCAAGTGTAGCCAAAAGCATTTTTAGTGAGGCAAAACCACAATCATGGTCGTTGCCTTGATAGATAAAGTACTTCATAAATACTTCCCCCTTCACTATATCTATCCACCTAAAAAATGACTTTCTGCTATTTTGACCTTGTTTAAAATATTTTATTTATTAAAATTTTTTAATATTTTTAGAGGTCGTAAAAAACAAAAAAGGAACCATTTCAGATTCCTCTAGTTTAATTGGTCAAATTATTTCATATTTCACCTTGTTAATTTTCTAGGACAATCTTAGAAATAAAGGTGTTTAATATTTCATTAAATATTGCTAAAATGATTTGTAATTATGGCTATAGAAAATAAAATAACAGCATTTTTAAACAAAAGAACATGGATTATTCCTTTGTTATTCGGACTTATGTGTCTGTGTTTAGTCTCATCACTTCTCGGTGTTGAACTAAAAGGCGTCAGAAATATGGATCATTTCTTGGCATTTAATACTGGCGCGGAACTGGCAGCAATATTTGCTGGGGTAATGGTAACGTTTTCGATTTTGCCATCTTATAAAAGACAAAGCGGCTACACTCGAGTATTCGTTTCTTTAATCGCAGTGCTTTGCTTTTTAATGGCATGCGATATTGGAGAAGCCCTAGTTGATAAGATTCCTGAATTAACATGGTTAAATAAAACTTTTGCGACTTTAGTATGGGCAAACGAAACAGCTGTTTGGTTCTTTTTCTTTGTTTATTGTACGCACGTATTAAAGAGCCAGGGAAAAACAATTTCAATTTCTTATTTGATTGGTGTTATTACGCTTGTAATATTTGTTTTAATTCCTGTTGTTACAGTCGGAAATCCACTTTATTTTAAAGTTATAGACGGAGTCTATTATCGTAAAGCAGCTGATGATCACTACTTATGGTACATTTCTCGATTCCCATCAGTCATTTTTAGTGCTTTAACAATCATTGCTATTTTCCTTTCTAAAGAAAAAATTAGAACAAAGATTATTATTTCTATTTTCATGGGACTTCCACTTGTTGCAATGGGTTCAGGCGGATATAAAACAGGCGTTGCCGTTCAATATGTCACAATGATGATATCTATTGTATT
>JAEEGK010016616.1_pt1 | contig 16147 bp, 16 predicted proteins | sample 8958771 | NCBI WGS metagenome assembly JAEEGK01 (sample SAMN16246547, study PRJNA631951) | gut metagenome | biome: gut microbiome; feature: rumen; material: SC-attached | host: Bos | place: Iran: Karaj | collected 2018-10
ACATACTCCAGATAGAAGTGCTTCAGGCAGCGATACCCAGAACCATGAAACAATATCATGATCAGCATGACTTCTGCCTTGGAAAGCGTCCCGTCACGGTGATATGGACGCTTATTGGGGGCTTTTATAGTATATTTTGCCATCATTGCATCATAAAATTTGCAAAAATCATCTGCAATACAGAAAATTTCAGTAACTTTGTCCTCGGTAAACATTAGCGATATCTTTTAGTTCAACTTTATGGGTGGTACTACAAAGTTACTAAAAATATCGCTAATTACCTAATAATCAAGCAATTATTTTATAATTATTTTCGTCGAACTCACGTTATATTAGAACGTTAAGATGATGAAAGAGACCATCCAAATAGCTAATAGAACTTGTACCATATACAAGTCTGAGCAGCCGGAATACCTACTGATTCAGCCCATAGATGAGCATGATTTAGAGGTATTGGACAACGAGGTGGCAACGGTTCAGTCCCTGACCAATAAGTCCTTCACGCTTGTAGCCTTTGAGATCAAAGACTGGCAGAGCGAACTGACACCTTGGACGGCTCCAGCTGTCTTTGGGAAGATTCCCTTTGGGGATGGAGCAAGTGCGACACTTTCTTTCATCAAAGATATACTGATTCCCCAGTTAAAGCAAATGCAATTGTTTGATAAAGATAAGATGCGATGTGTGTTAGGCGGCTACTCTCTGGCAGGCTTCTTTGCCTTATGGTCAAGTTATCAGACAGAAATCTTTGATGGTATCGCAGCTGTATCGCCATCCGTCTGGTACCCTCAATGGATGGAGTATTCAAAGGACAATAAGCCCATGGCAACCTGCGTTTATCTCAGCCTCGGTGATAAAGAAGAAAAGACGAAGAACCCAACAATGGCACAGGTTGGCAACTGCATTCGCAAGCAACAGGAACTGTTGACAGCACAAGGCATTAACACCATTCTTGAATGGAATCCAGGCAATCACTTCCAGCATTCCGACGAAAGAACTGCCAAGGGATTTGCATGGCTCATCAATCAGAACTGACAAGCAAGACTGTCAATGTTTAACTGAGTTTAAAGAATTGGCAGCAATGTTTACCGTAGTTTAAATTCCGTGCCATTCTGGCCTTCGTCGATTGCCACTTTGTCATTCGGCACGTAACTTGCTTTTAGGTGAGTGAGAGCCGGAGCTCAAAAGGCAAAGGCACTCAGAACATACGTTAAACTAAAAGTATAATTAGGAGGTATTGATTATGTTACCAGTAATGTTTAAAAACAGTTGGTTCCCAACAGTATTTGACGATTTCCTGAACACTGATTTTATGCCTCGTGCCAACAGTACAGCACCCGCAGTCAATGTCAAGGAGGATGAGAAAGCCTACACGATGGAGCTTGCAGCCCCTGGCATTAAGAAAGAATATTGCCGTGTGGCCATCAACGACGAGGGCAACCTCACCATCGCCATCGAGAACAAACAGGAGCACAAGCATGAGGACAAGCACCATCACTATCTGCGCCGCGAGTTCAGCTACTCGAACTACGAGCAGAGCTACACGCTGCCTGATGATGTGGTGAAGGATCAGATTTCTGCCAAGGTCGAGGACGGCATTCTGACCGTCACCATGCCGAAGACCGAGCCGAAGCAGAAGGTCACCAAGGCCATCGAGGTCTCATAAGCCTTTCATGGCTTTGTCTACAAAGGATTGAAACATCTAAAAACAGTTGGGAGCAGCATCCATCGCGGTGTTGCTCCCTTATTACATTTTGTAGTGGTTGAACATTAAATGTCAGGCCAAGGCTCGAACTCCAGTTCCAACTCTACCCATTCCGGTTCCTCCTGTGGTGTTACGCTCTTTTGATTTGACACTCCCAAGCCCAACAAACGGATGGGGTGGGAGTGGAACTCTACACTTTGCATTAGCTGTTTGGCCAACGGCAGGATCTCATCTTTGGTGCGAAGAATATGGTCAACAGTGATGCTGCGTGTGATTTGCTGGAAGTCCAGGAATTTCACCTTCAGCGTCAGTGTACGTCCCTCAAAGTCGTTCTTCTCGATGCGTCTGACCAGCTCCAGCACCGTGTGATACAGATGGATGGTGACAGCAGCATTCTCGCTGATGTCCGAATCAAAGGTCTGCTCACAGCTGACACTCTTCCGCTCCCACTCGCTGATAACAGGCCGGTTGTCAATGCCTCGCGAGAAGTCATAGAACACCTGGCCCATCTTGCCGAACTCCTGAGTCAGTCGGCTTAGCGACATGTTTCTCAGGTCAAGGCCCGTGAAGATACCCATGTAGTGCATCTTCTCAGCGGTCTTCTGCCCTACGCCCCAAATCTTCTCTATCTTCAGTTGTGCGATGAAGTCCAATGCCCTGTCCGGATGAATCACTGTCAGCCCGTCGGGTTTGCGCCAGTCGGAAGCAATCTTCGCCAGGAACTTACAGTAACTCACGCCAGCCGATGCCGTCAGCCCTGTCGTATTACGGATGCGTTGCTTGATTTCTCGCGCTATATCCACACCCAACTCAATGCCTTTCTTATTCTCTGTCACATCGAGGAAGGCTTCGTCGAGTGAGATAGGCTCTATCAGCTCAGTATAGTCGTGGAATATCTTGTGCAACTGTGCCGACACCTCCTTATACTTTTGGAAGTGCGGCTCCACGATGATCAACTGTGGACACAGACGCTTGGCCACCTGAATGGACTGAGCCGAATGCACACCAAACCGCCTTGCCTCGTAGCTGGCTGTTGAAACCACACCCCGTTCAGCATCATGGCCAACCGCTATCGGCTTGCCACGAAGCTCTGGATTGTCGCGTTGTTCCACAGAGCTGAAGAAACTGTCCATATCCACGTGAATAACCTTCATGCGTACAAAGATACGAAGAAAATATGTAAAACGCGATATTTTACATGATAACGCTGCAATTAGATAGTGTATTTTTGACATTTATCATTGAAAAGTGTAGTTTTTGGAGGCAAAAAGTTATTGAAAAGTGTAGTTTTTGGGCCCCAAAACTACTCCGAGAAGATTTTTTCAATTGAAATGAGCTTTTTTCTTTGCTAAGAAAAAAGGTTTCATTTGGCTATTGTACCTTTGCGGCAGCAGGAAGAAAACCTGCGAAAACCTGAAAGCCGCTTATCCTGATGTAAGCAGGAAAGCTGGCAAGTTGTTGAATAGAGCAAAGAAAGATTTGGAGGATTGGGAGAAGAAATAACAGTTTTATCTCAAACCATCGCAAAATCCCAAAGCACAATCATCATACTTTGGGATTTTTCTCTCTTTTTGCCCGAACCTCGTATCTTTGCTGGGAAATTCGAGCCTGATGGTCTATCGGCGTGACTTCGGCTTCTTCTTTCTGCGTTCCAAGTACGCCGCCAATTCATTGATGGCCCAGATGGCTGACAAGACAAAGATCGGCATAAAGGCCATCGCCCACAGGAATGTCATGGTGTCGTTCAGATGGTACTTGCCTGTGTAATAGGCAAGGACTGGAAAGACGACCAGTGCCACCTTGTCGGCAAGATGATAGGCAATAGGGAACCACTCCATGCGCGAGGTCAGGCCGATGAGATGACCCTCTGCCTTGTCGCGGATGATCTCACAGGCCTTTTCAGCACCATTCGCCATAGCCTTGTCAACCTCTGACAATTGCCATTTCTCGCGGTCGGCCTTGGCCAGATCGTTGACGTAACGCTTCATGAGGCTGGAATCATGGATGTTCCTAGCCACCTGATGAAGAATATCCTCCGCAAACTGGTTCATCTCTTCCAACGGCACGACGTCCATGTCCTGATTGAGGAGTTTGTTGCTGTTGTTCCTCATCACATCGAGGGGAATATTGCCCAGAAACGTCTGCTGCACTTTGAGCATTTCAATAGCCTCGTTGGTTGACTTCACAAGGAACTTACCTTTCAGCACGGCCTTTACGCCACGCTCAAACTCCTTCTGTTCATAGAGCGTCGCACGTTTATGATCGCCATGAAAAAAAGCCTTCAGCTTGTTAACAACTTGCAGGATGGTATGCGGCTTCTCCTGCTTACGGGGGCTTTCCTGCCGTCCCCCAGTCTCACTGTTGCCTCCCTGCATCTGACTATCGCCAGAGGGAAGCATGCTGTCGTATTTATTTTTCATTTTCATAAAGAAGTTATCTCTTTCGTCCTCTATTATAATGCTGTCTGATGAAGCCGTTCTTCTTCCACCAATACCATTCCTCGTCCTTCTTTTTCGGCAGGTCGTTATTGCTCTGACCGTCTCCAAGGGACGGCTGCGTTTCTGGCAGGGCAAGATTAGCAACGACGTCAAGCATAGCTTCGGCAGCATCACCCGCACGCTCGGCACTGCATTCAAACTGATCAAGCAGTTCCATTGCAGCACTCTTCAGGCTGTCATCGTTGAATGATGAACCTTCACGCTCTCCTATATCGATAGCGTTTGCTACGATGCCTTCTGGCAGGATGTCCTCCTTGTCAAGCGGGCTAAACTCCGTCCTGAACGGACTCTTCACAAAACGTTTGATAGCATTCAGCGCAAGCCAGATGGCTGTCCGACGGTCTCTCTCGGCCTCCGTGGACTTACGGGGAGCAGGCTCTGTCTGCTTCGCGGGTGTCGGAACCGCTGGTTTCTCAGCGTTCTTCCTCTCTGCCGCCTCCTTAATCCTCAATAGTCGCAGATATGCATCGTCATCATCCGACTGCATCGATCTCATCGGTTTCTGTGGAATCACCTCTTCCTGCCGATTCTGCTGCCAGCGATAGCTCTCCGTCCGCGCCTGTTCCATCTCAGGATGCAGCTTCTGCCAAGTGCCATATAACTTCGAAACCGTCAGGTCGCGCCCATGCCCGAAACCTTTGGCCGAAGCCTTGTACATTACAGTACTTGAGTAGTTGCCGTCGAGGTCGTACAGCCTCTCGCCGATGGAGTAGCCACGGCAAACGCCCCTTGAGTCGTATGTAGGCTCCACTTCGAAGCCGTTCCTGCGCATCCCGGCAAAGTACGCCTCGATATCCCAAGCGTCCATTCCCTTCAGCACGTTCATCGCAGCCGAGTGAATCCGCTCCATCCGCTTGTTCTTCCTCTCCTCGGCCTTCGTCCAGCCGTACTTTTCGGCAATGATGTTCGCAGCCATCTTCGCACGCTCCTTGCATTTGTGCGTGTCCTGCATCTGCCCGTCCATCGTCAGGCGGTTGGCTACAATGTGTACATGCGGCTTGCCCGTATCAAAGTGTACAGTGGCTACATATTGGCTGTTTGCCAATTGTGTGTGCCTGCCGCTTACCTTCACCTTGGGTTTTCCTGTCCGTTTGTCGATGACAGACCTGCCGTCCTTGTCCTTCAACGCCTCCCGCTTATAGTCGGTAGCGTCCAGCACCTGAACGCAGTCCTTGCAGAATCTGTCCCATTGTGCCATCGTCCAGTTCTGGCAGACCTCCTGCGGCGGACACAGTTCGATGCGCCAAAATGGCTCATCTGCCTTGTGCCTGGAGGTTGCCAGTAGGAGTTGCATGTCCATCAGCACAGCCACGGGCGAGTACGGCTTACCCGTCATCGGGTTCAATTCGATGTTGTTGGCGGCGAGGAAGACAGGCTTGTCCTCCTTCCTCGCCTTCTCCTTGTCGAGCACATAGTTGATGGCGTTGGCGGCATGCGCCCCGTCTATCGTATCCATCTTGATGACCATACGCTAACCTCCCATGTTTAACACATTGTCCCTCATCCTGTCAAAGAACTCCAAGGCAGTGATAAGGTGCTCGCGCCACCAATCATACGACCTCCCGTTGATGACGAGTTTCATACGCTGCTCAGCGGAAAGGTGGGCAACCTCCTCAATCATGGCATTGAACATAAACAACACGTCGGCACGCTCCTTCTTCAGGTCACGAAGCAGTTCCACCTCTTCAGGAGAGAACGCTGCACGGGGATGCTTGCCACTCAGGAGCGTCGTACAATACTGAGAAAGATTCTGTCCGCATTTTTCTGCATTCCCGCGAAGTTCATCCAGCAGTCGTTTCGTCACTTTCAGGTGCAGCATCTCTGTGGCAGTCCACTTGCGGATTCGCAGTCCTGTCCGATTCTCACGCAGCACCTTGTCGATCAGGTCCACGCGATGGGCATCCAGCTTGTAACTGCCAAACAACGTGTACCGCTGTCGGCTGATGGGCTGGTCCACCTGGAACATGGTGTCGTCAGCCATCCGTACCCTGAAGTGCATCTGGCACTTGCCGTCGTTCTCATCTACCCACAGGTCGCCGACTGTCACGGGTTCCCATGAGAACTTGGTGTGCCACTTGTCATCCTTCTGTGAAAAGCACCGCTCCTTCGACTTGATGAAGAAGCCCTTCTCAAGTCTTGTTTTCTCTATGAGCTGCGAGCCTTGGAATATCACTGTTACGTTTCTGTCTACTGTCATAAATATACAATTATTAAAGGTGTGAGCCAGCGAACGCCTCCCCAATGAGAGCCAGCGAGCATTGCCAGTTCGGTTCGGCTGCCAAAAGAGCCATAGCGATTTTGGTAGCACGAAACTCCAACTGGCATATCTTAAGGCAAGTTTCGGTTTCTACCGGCATTGTCTGTACGACAAGAGTGTCCCAGACCGTTGGGAACGTTCTGTTTGCCAGGCTGTAATTACAGGATGTCATCGATGTTCCTCTGCTGATTAATGACTGCACCGTGCTTCTGCTCGTAGCGGGCGATACCGTCCTTCAGATACTTCTCCACGACGTCACGAATTGAGAAACCTTCCTTGTGTGCGATGGCCTTCACCTTGTCCACGATCTCTATGCCACAGATGAACGTGAAATGCATCCAGTCTCGCTTGCTGGCGTCGGCCTCTTGGGGCATCTTCTGCTCCTGAGGTCTCGCCTGCTGCTTCTGGGATTTCGGCTGTTGGGTGATGCTCTTGACACTGCTTTCGAGATCATTGAAATCACCAAGGGGAAACGTCTGCTCGCTCATATCCGTTACAGTTTAATATGTTCGACAATAGCGTTAAAGGCGTGTTCAACCGCAGCCTTCTGGTACTTGTCAAGTGCTGAAACGGTTGAATAACGCTTGATGACTACACTCTGCTTGATCCTCGGTGTGACCCTGCCGATCCTGCCAAGAATTTTTACCGTTTCCTCGCGCTGCTTCATCTCGTCGGCACGGTTCTCGGTCGTGTTGATTCGGTTGGGCAGGAATACAAGTTGGATGTCCTTCACGCGCTTGATGACCTTGATGAAGATACCAGTGGCATCGATGGTGTCGAAGTCGTAGGAGATAGGCACCACGGCGAGGTCTGCTGCCTTGTACAGCAGGTCGAGGTTGGCGGCATTGAGGGTTCCCGGCATGTCGAAGAGAACAACACCGTCGAACTCCATCGCCTCCTTGATGGAGGACTGCAGGCTCTGGCGGTCTGTCGTATCAACAGTACTCACTTCCCATGGGATAACCGCATCCGGGTTGGCAGCCAGTTCCCTCTCCCTGTGACGGGACAAGGATGCCTGAATGTCTGCATCCAGGACCTTCACGGAATAACCATTCTCACACAGATACTGCGCAAAGAGCGCACAACAGGAGGTCTTTCCTACGCCTCCCTTAATGTTGGTGAATAATATAATTCTTCTCATAATTTTACTCTGTTTATTAAATACATTGTGTACATTTTTGCCATTATAGACCTTGTGTACTCTGTATATCGCGAATACAGTTTATCCATTATCGCCATTGTAGACTCTTTATACACTGGTTCCGTTGAATACTCTGTATACATTGTCTTCATTGCAGACAACATACACATTGCAGACACTGTAACCGTTGTATATTCTGTAGCCAGTGTAAACGCTGTATACACATACACTGTGGCCATCGTAGCAACCGGATACACTGTGGCCATTGTAGCCATTGTCTTCAGTGCATACAACTTATACACACAATACATTGTACACTCAGTCCTGTCAGACATGTTACCAGTCACGCTTGTTGGGTTTACGACGATGGGACGAAAGGATGGCATCATTCTCTTCCTCGGTGGTCAGGGGTACGGCATTCTTGCGCTTCACCTCCAGCCACTTGTCGAGTTCGTCATTGAACAAGACCCAACGCTTGCCGGGCTTCGATCCTGGCACCTCGCCCTTCTGCAACTTCATGTAGAGGGTGTTCAGGGGCATACGGAGATAGTCAGCCGCTTCCTCCACGTTCATCGTGCGACGCACACGTTCCAACTTCTGCTTGGTTTGGCTTTTCTGAAGGTCAAGCAGTGCCACCTTCATGCCGACGACTTCATCCCGAAGCTCGGCAACGACCATGGGCAGGTCGTTGAACGTCAAATCGTTCTTATTCATTTTTACTTCGTGAGACTTTTGTATCTCGCCGACAAAGGAACGACATTATACTTGCGTTACGGAAGATATGATGCGTAATGCACGGATAATAATGGTATAATGTGGATAGCGGTAGTTCTACACGGTATTAGGTGGTAGTAAGTGGTTGCTGATAAAGAAATGCAGAGAAATGTGAGACTTATTCTGCCAACCATGAGGACATAAAAATAGCACTGTACCGACTCTATCCGGGTCAGTACGGTGCTGAAAGTATTGTATGGTCTATTAGCTGATTGTCAGCTTGCCTGTTTCATCTGCTCATCCCTGAAGTGGAAGGCGATGGAATGAGGATCAGGCTTGTCAATCTTGATGAAATCAGTCTCCCTCTCTTCCAACAGATTATTGGCAAGATAATCTTCGGTACATTGTGATCTGTCTCTCTTAAGGCAGAGTTCGGGGAACATCGTCTTGATGAAACGCCCGCACGTTTTGGTGCTATAACCTTTATCCATGCCCATACGCTTGGCGATGTTCCAGGTCAGGTGGCGCACATCACGGCTCGTTACTTTTTCCTTCCATTTCCACATCCTTGTCTTGGGCTGGTAGGTCGGACTTTCTATCCACTGCTTATATTCCAGCCATAAGGCCAGCAAGTCGGATTCATCCAGCAGTGGTGCAACTGCCCAATATACATACTCCTCCATAATCTCCTTGCGCATCTCGATGAATTGCGTACGTCGCTCCTCATTCTCCTTGGCACTGCGGCTGATGATTTCCATAATCTTATCATCCCTTTCAACTGAAGGCTGAAGTGCTGGTGATGTGGGCTCGGAAGCATAACTTTCTTCTGCCGCCTTTTCTGGAACGAGTTCTTCCTTAACTGATTCTACAGGAACAGGTTTGGTTTCTGTGACTATGACAGGAGCAGGAATTGCTGTAGCCGGTTCGATTTCTTTCGGTGCAATCGTGACGGGAGCAACGCTGTTCTCCTGAATGTCTTTTCGGTTCTTCTTGCTCTTCTTGTCAAGCAGACTCCCAATCCCCGACATTCCAGTGATAATAGAATACAGCACGACCTCCAACAAGATAAAATTGCAGGCGACAAGGACGGTGTAAGGTATGACAGTACTTTCGCCGTACCAATATCCGGCCACGATAAATGAGATAAAGAGGTTTATCGCACTGATGGCGATACAGATGGCGGTAAAGAACCGCTCGAATCCCGATAAACAAATCTTTGTGTACATATTTTATTGTTACTTTTTAATGGTTGTCCACCGTTGTTGATGGCTTTCGGGCTGCAAAGGAAAGAAAAATATCTGAGAAATGACCCCGAAAAAAATAAAAATGAAAATTTTAACATTTCCGGGGCCTTCTCTTTTTAACATATCCTTCGTTTATCACCTTTTTTTGCTATTATCCAATCTTCATCTGGGCGATTTTGGCGGATTTCAATGTAATCTTGTCTACGGACTCGCGCTTGCTCTCGTCGGCCATAGCGGCATAGATCTGTGTCGTCGAGACGTTCTTGTGGCCAAGGATATGCTGGACGGTATAGACACTGGTGCCAGCCTCTACTTGCAACGATCCTAGGGTATGGCGGCTACAGTGGTAGGTTATGTGCTTGGTGATGCCCGCCTCCTTCAGCCAGTTCTTCAACGGTGCCTGGGTGAGACTGTCGTTGAAGCCGACGAAAACCTTGTCTGTCGGCTTGCGGTTCTCATCGCCGTCATTGAAACCTATCAGCTCCAGGGCCTCGTTGCTGATGGGATTGTTTACCAGTTCCTTTGTCTTCTGCATACGGAGCGTGATGTACATGCCACCGTCACCATAGGGCTGGATCTTGTCCCAGGTCAGCTGCTTGATGTCGCTCTTACGCAAGCCTGTCAGACAAGAAAAGAGGAAAGCCTTTTTCAGCACCTCAGAGGAGCAGGGCGTATTGGCGAGGTTGACAAGCTCCTGACGTGACAGGTGCTCCTTCTCCGTGGGGATGGTGTCGATGCGCTCCAAGAATCCGTTCGGATTCTCCATAATCTTGTGCTCACGATAGGCAGTATGAAGCACGGCACGGAAGGTGGACCAATACCCCGCCACACTATTGATGTGCAGCGTCAGCTTCGTATGCTTCAGCTGGTGGGCGGTCAGCAGGTACTCGCGGAACTTGTTGCAGAGGTCAACGTTGATTTCGTCGAAGCGGCACTTGCCCTTGGTGAACTTCTCGAAGTGCATGTAGACGTTCTCCCACTTGGTGTTCTTCTTCTCGGCCTTCTCCTTAAAGTAGGCAAGGAAGTCACCCTTCATCTTCTCCTTGTCGAAGAAGTCATAGCGCTCATTGACGATACTCTCGAAGCGACGGCAGCGCAGGGCCTCGGCCTTCTCGCGCATGCGGTCGTTGTAGTCGCGCTCGCGCTGGTTCTTCGGCTTGGCATAGATGTAGATGCCCAACGACTCATGGCGCATGACCTTCATTGTCGATTCATCACGATAGCCTGGGTAATAGTCCAGATAGTACGAAAGCTGTTCCCCGCCTTTGATTTTCCGTGTGCGGAGGGTCACGGTCTTACAAATGTTACTCATATACCTTATTATTAATTAGTGAATATTCATCTGTGAAGTGTATCTTCACGGCTGCGAAATTACCCTATTATCCTTGTATGGTGGCAGATATTACGCGTAATGTACCCGTAATGCACAGATAATGTTGGTTGTTCATATCAGAAAATATTGTAGCTGCCATATTGGGCCAGTCTTTCCGCCATAATCCTGTCGAAGTCTGCCTTGGGAATAAGATTCTTTACGCCCACCTTGATAGTTGCGATGCTGTTCTTCTTGGCGATGATGGCAACATTAGCCGTACTCATGCCATACTTATCTGCGGCTTCCTTGGCAGTGTAGTAACTGTCATTATTTACAAGATCAGTTCTTCTTAGTGCATCCAACTGCTCTTTGGCATAGTAGGTCTGCCCATATTCGCGCTTGGTCGGGATATGGTGGCGATAGGCACAAGCATGCAGACCACTCGGTTTCATGCCGTACAACGTTTCTGCCTCCTTAGCTGTTATCCACTCCTTCACCTCGCTTGCCTCTACGGTCAACCCAAACAGAACGTCAAGATGCTTACGGCTGTAGTAGTTTGTCCCTGCTATCCGGCACACTGGCACTTGGTTCCTCTTTGCTGTCGTGTATAGCCAGGTCTTCTTCACCTTATATATACTCATGACTTCCTCGCCCGATATGTAGTCAAGCACCTCGCTCTCCTGTTGGTCTGTATCAACTTTGGAAATGCTCATGCTATTCTTGGCCTTGACAGATTTCGTCATAGGCTCCTTGGTCTTCATTGGCCTGCACGTTGGCAACACCCGATGATACGGATTACCTGCCAGCATCTTCTCAATGTCAGCCTTACGGATAAACGCCATCCTGCTACTGATTCTCGATGCCGCCAGCTTCCCCTCGTTTACCAGCTTATATACATATTGCCGTGAACACCCCATCAGTATCGCAGCTTTGGCAAATGTAAGGTACTCCTGATTCTGCAACCCAATGACTGGCTCCACAGCATTCATGAAATCCTGCTGCCGTTTCTTCCTGGCCTCCTTTGCTTTCGTTTGGCACTCCTCACAGCAATACTTCTGCGATCCGCTCCTTGGAACGAACTCTTTCCCGCAGTACTTGCACTTTCTGACTTCCTTCATTTTCAACACTTTTTGATGGTTCAACAATCATTCTCTTTTTCCCTCTCGTTAAGACAACCATGCTTCACATACGTCAACCTATGTCAACTCCGTCCGCATCGTTGCTCTCTCAGAATCCGTCCGCTCCGTTTTGTCACTCCTTGCACCTCATCGTAACCCTTTGTCAACCGAGTCCGCAAAGTGACGATTTCGAAGCTTCGTAAATTCCTCGCGGTAGAAATACGTTGCAAAAATATACTGAAATTCGGTAACCACCAAATTCCAACCATCAAGTGTTAAAAATTTAAAGTGCCTGAAAATGAGTGTTTTACAAACAGTTAGTATTAGATATTCCTAGTTGTTCGTACCCTTTTAGATACAGCCAGAGAAAGCATCAGTACCAATAGACGTCACACTGGCTGGGAGGCTGATTGAAGTTAAACCAGTGCAACCGTAGAAAGTATACTCATCAACAGATGTCACGCTTTCAGGTATGGTTACTGAGGTAAGTTTGGGACAAATATGGAACAACTGCTTACTCAGTGATTTCACGTTGTTAGAGATAATCGCCGAGGTTAAGTTCTTGCATCCAGCAAAAGCCCCATCACCAATTGTTGTCACACTATTCGGGATGACCACGGAGGTTAATCCGGAAGCGCAAAAAGCAAAAAGGCCGATGTTAGTTACGCTATTAGGTATATCAATAGAGGACAAGGCGGTGCAACCTTCGAAGGCTACTGCACCAATAGAAGTCACGCTGCTGGGGATGGTCACAGCAGTCAGAGCGCTGCAAAAATCAAAGGCATAATCACCTATCGTGGTAACACCTTCTTCGATGACCACTTTCTGAATATTATTGCTATAATCGTCGCGCCAAGGAGCCCTATTGGAACTATAATCATAGTTGGGCATAGCTCCACTACCGAAAATGGTAAGGGTATGTGTTGCTTCCTCATACTTCCATGTGAGATTGTCTCCGCACTTACCATAGACTGCATCATTCACAGAAATAATGTTCTTGAAGTTCTTCCAAGGTTCCAGACTCTTATATAGCTCTATCATTGAAACTGGGACATAAAGGGAAGCTTGCTCAATAGGTGAACCTTGGAAGGCATCGGTAACAAAATCTGATCCATTCACCATCAAAGGCATCTCTTTGGCATAGCAATACACATCCGTCAGAGCCTTACAATTGGCAAAAGCCATCGTTCCAATGTACTCAACGCCACTGCCCATGACTACAGAAGCCAGGTTGCTGCAGCCATAGAAAGCCCTATTGCCAATAGACGTCACACTGAGAGGAATGGTTATGGATGTCAGTGCTTCACAGTCCATGAAAGCATCGCTGCCAATAGTCTTCAGGCTATTGCTCATCACAACAGAGGTCAGACTACTGCACCCCTTGAACACAGATGTTTCAATCGTAGTCACGCTATTGGGAATGACAATAGAAGTCAGGCTCATGCAACCAGAAAAAGCCTCCGCTTCAATCGTAGTCACGCTATTGGGAATAACAATAGAGGTCAGGCCAATACAATGACGAAAAGCTCCCGTTTCAATTGTTTTCATGGTATCGGGCATGTCTATCGAAACCAGACTTTTACAATCTTGGAAGGCATTGGCGGCAATGGTTGTCACCCTGTTGCCCATCGTAACAGAGGTCAGCCCGCTACAACCCACAAAAGCAGATTCCCTGATGTATTTAACGTTGTTGCCAATCGTGACAGAAGTCAGCTCTGTGCAACCTTCGAATGCTTGAGCTCCTATACCCGTCACACTGAACTTCACCCCATTGTATGTAATATAGTCGGGGATAATCACACTACCCTGATAGGCTTTCTTTGCCACCTCAGCCGTTTTATCATAAACAGTAAGATTGTAATTAATGCCATCAATCTCTATTGCACTCGCTGCCAAAGGCAGGAGTATGAATGCAGCCATAAAAAGAAACTGATAAAATGACTTTCTCATATTCATTTGATATTGATTCTAAACTTAAAATATTGATTATCTGAATAATACAGCCGCAGCTCTGAGGCTGATACTGTATAGGTTTTGACATCGTGTAAATGTTCTAAAAAGAATTTATCTGGGTCAGAACCCACAAGATAAATGGCAGTAATATCTCCGTCAATAATTTTAATTCCATTACCATTATAAACATAATTACCTCCCATTTCGTTCCCGTATGCACGACCAGAGTAAGTACCATCGGAATGGAAGGTTATACTATAGAAATAGCCTTTTGCCTCTTTAAGAACTTCGTTCGGTCCGTTACCATAGCTGACAAGCACCCATTCGTTAAGCAATAACGGATTGACCTCGTCATCATCGCTGCTACAACTGGCGACGAACAATGCTCCTGCCGCAAACAGCAGCAGGGGCAGGAACTTAAAGATTCTCTTTCTTTCCATAACCATTCTTGTTCGTTTCTTTTCTACTTCTTCTATTATTATAACTGTCAGGCAGCGGATTCCTTGCACCGTCTTAACATCTTTTATGCGCTTTAACGTTTCTCGACGCTATTCATTTGAAAAAGTCTGGCCGTCTTCAAAGCCTTTGTCCGTTTTTTCGAGGATGCGCTGGACTTATAGCAGCGGTGTCATATACAGCGGGAGATACACCAGTCCGTCCTTCAGTTCCACATCCTTCGTGTGCAATACATACGGTGTGCTCAGGTACTGTCCGAACTTCTTAATACACTTGTTGATAGACTTTAGCGTATAGCCCGTACCACTCTTTACCTCGATGGGCGAGATATTGTGCCGCGAGGTCACCACCTCCTTCTGAATCAAGAAGTCCACCTGCATTCGGTTTTCGGCCTCCCCCTTGTCGTAGTTAGAGTAGAAAAACAATTCGTTGCCCGATGCCTTCAGCATCTGCGCCACGATATTCTCCACAAGCATCCCCTCGTCAATCTCCAACTTATCGAACATAAGTTTCTGATAGATTTCGTTCCTTACGATGCCCCTGGCGCTGAATGCCAGCGATATTAACAGGCCCGTATCGCAGAAGTAGCATTTCAGCACCGTGCGGTCTTCGTTCAACTGTAGGCCGATATTCGGAGCCGTGGTGTTGTAGCTGATGTTTACCATCTTCGAATCCTCCAGCCAGAAAAACGCGCTGTCGTATTCTCGCATCCTCGCCTCGTCTTTCAGGGCCGACAACATGAACTTTTTCTCCTTCTTTTGTAACTGGCCGGGAATAGCATCATATATCGCACTCACACGAGCCGTAGCACCGCCCGCATATTTTCTGATGTCGTTTTTATACAGGCGCAGTATCTGTCGCTTGATGGAATCCACCTTGGTAAAGTCGCGTGAGGCAGCATATTCCGCTACCGCCTGAGGCATACCGCCCACAATCAGATACTGGCGGAAGTAGTGCAGCGCCTCGCGGTGGAACTCGCCCATGGGCTGTCGTTTCTCAAATCGCCCTTGGATATACGGCATCATCACCTCGTTACCCATCGCCCACAGGAACTCCTCAAAGTCCATAGGATACATGTCCAGCCCTTCTTCCTCAGAAGGGATAAGGATGCCATCAACATTCTTCTTGATGGATATCAGCGACCCCGTTTCCAGATAGTCAAACCTGTGGTCTGCTACCAGTGTCTTGATAGCCTCACGGGCACGAGGACATTTCTGCACCTCATCAAAGATGACGAGTGACTTTCGTGGCGTCAGCTGTCGTTTGTAGTGAAGTTGGATGTTCTGCAGCAGCGTATCCACATCCTCCAGATACTCGTCAAACCAGTCCTTCACCCGTTTGGGTGCCTTACTGAAGTCGATGAGGATATACGAATCATACTCGTTGCGGGCAAACTCCTCAGCAATATAGCTCTTTCCCACACGTCGTGCACCTTCTATCATCAAAGCTGTAGTGCCGTCTTTCTCCTGTTTCCATTGGAGCATACGGTCATATATCTTACGTCTCATCATCACGTTTCCTAAGAGTTTTAAGGTCTACTTTATACACATTTCCGCGATTTCATAATCACCGAGTGCAAAATTACAAATAAATCCGCAAGCAGACAAGCTTTTTGACGTTTTTCTACTATTTTCCGTACACCTTATTGATTTCAGAGAGGGTGTCTTTGACGTTTACATCTGTGTTCAATGAGTTCCTCCTACTCTATAGACGATTTTCCAGTTCCTGCTGTAAGCGAACAGTTTATCAGAA
>JAEEGK010016617.1_pt1 | contig 16147 bp, 8 predicted proteins | sample 8958771 | NCBI WGS metagenome assembly JAEEGK01 (sample SAMN16246547, study PRJNA631951) | gut metagenome | biome: gut microbiome; feature: rumen; material: SC-attached | host: Bos | place: Iran: Karaj | collected 2018-10
TATGATTGCCATTTTCAGTATCCCGCACAGTGCCTACGGGTCGGAGTATGATTACGAGAAACAAGAAATAAAAAAGTAACCCTTCGACAAGCCCTTCGATAAACTCAGGGACCGCTCAGGGACCGTTAATTAGGTTAAATACAAAATATAAAAATTATGAAGATTAAAAGTTTTATGTTGATGACGATGGCTGCAGTGGCCCTCGTGTTTGGTGTGAGTTCATGTGGTGGTGATGATGATGTACCTCCCGTTCCGGAGTCTCCTGTAGCCGATCTGTTGGCTGGCTCCTATTCTGGTACAGAGACCATGACGGTTAGTGGTGATATTGATGAGAGTGAAAAAGTCTTTCAGTTCACCAAAGCCAACGATACGACTGTTGACATGGTGATTCCCGCCTATGGCGAAGGCATGATGACGCTCCCCGAACTGCCTGTGAAGGGTATCATCCTGGTCAAGGAAGATACAAACATTGCAGGTGCACTCCCACTGGGTTCCTATACTGGTACTGTAAAGAATGCCAAGGGAGAAGAGAAAACCTATGTCGTGAGCGATTTCATGGTTCTCTACAGTGGCAAGGACAATGCCATTATGGTCACCTTTAAGTTGAAGTATGGTAATATGCCCTTTGACTTTAATGGTTTGTTTACAGGCAAGAAGTTGTTGAAGTAAGTGGTAAGCGTGCGTATCAAAAACATTCTTTTAACTGGCATGGCGTTGTTCATGCCAGTTATTGGTGTTTCTGCACAGTCTTTCCGTGACTCTGTGGAGTTGGAACCCATCGTGGTGACGGCTTCACATACGCCTAAGGCCCTGAAGGATGCTCCTGTAGTGACACGTCTGATTACGCTCCATGACATTAAAATCACCGATGCCACGAACATCCAGGATCTGCTGATCCAGGAGATTCCCGGACTGGAGTTCGGCTTTGCCATGAGTCAGGAGACCGCCCTCCACATGAGCGGCTTCGGCGGTAATGCCGTCCTCTTCCTGGTAGATGGGGAACGCCTGTCGGGTGAGACGATGGACAATACGGACTATAACCGCCTGAACCTCGACCATGTAGGACGTGTCGAGATTGTGAAAGGTGCGTCGTCGGCGCTCTATGGCTCCAATGCCGTCGGTGGCGTCGTCAACCTCATCAGTCAGGAGAATCTGTCCCCTTGGGCGTTGAATGTGAACTCCCGTTACAACACCTTCGGTCATGAATGGCGTAACGGTGCCAGTTTTTCGTTCAACACGGCGAAATGGAACTCCCAGACGAGTTTCCAGCATACCAAGATCGATCCTGTCGATCTGCCGAAGCGCTACTCTCCCGAAGAGATCGTCGCGGAACTGATGAAGAAGGCACAGGGACTGCCTTATAACGAGGATGTGCTGAATGATGATTCTAACATCAGCCGCCTCTATGGACAGAAGACCTACAACGTGAAGGAACGTCTGATCTGGCGTGCGACGGACCAGTTGACCCTGACAGGTCGGGGCGGCTATTTCTTCCGTACCAGTGAGCGCGACACGTACAACTACCATTTCAATGCCTATAGTGCCGGTCTGAAGGGCCGATATTCTTGGGATCAGGGGCGTCATCTCGAACTGTCGTATGCCTACGACCAGTACGACAAGGCGAACTTTACGCCTGACGGCACCCGTACCCATGACCATGACTACAGCAACCGGCAACATGTGGGGCATGCGCTCTACAACCATGCGTTTGGCAAGAACACCCTGATTGTCGGTGCCGACTATATGCACGATTATCTTACGACCTATCAGTTTGAGGATAATGCGAGTCATTCTCAGAACAATATCGACGGTTATGCCCAGTTCGACTGGAATATCACCGACCAGTTGAATCTCGTGGGAAGTGTTCGCTATGATTATTTCTCTGCCTCTTCCAATCAGGCATTTACCGGACGACTTGCCGTTGTGTATAAGTTTCCATGGATGACCTTCCGTGCCAACTACGCCAGTGGCTTCCGTGCGCCTACGCTCAAGGAGATGTATATGTACTTCGACATGGGTAACATGGGGTATATGATTCTTGGTAATCCTGACCTGGAGCCAGAGCGAAGTCATAATTTCAATCTCGCCATCGAACGGACGAACCGCATCCGGAACAGTGGCTTCCTCGACGGACGCTATAACTTCACCCTGATGGGTTATTGCAATATCTTCGACAAACGTATCACCACCATCGATGGACCTGAGATCCATGGGATGGAAAGTGCGATCTACTGGAACGAGGACGGTGTGACGGTCTGGGGTATTGATGCCAGCATCGGTCACATCTGGGATTGCGGGTTGTCGATTCGCTTTAACTACTCCTGGATGAAGGAGACGGGGCACGTGTATTACTCGGACTTCAACCAGCCCCGTAATCACTCCATGACTTGGCGACTCGGCTATGAGCATCGTTTCTCACGCTACTATGCCCTGGATGCAGCGCTATCGGGTCGTAACCAAGGCAAGCCACAGTCAGGTCGTACGGATGTAGATCAGGGTTATACCATCTGGAAGCTGATGCTCCAGCACCATTTCTGGAAAGGAATCACGCTCAACACCGCTATCGACAACCTCTTCAATTATAAGCCCAACGGTTATTATTATAATTCGCCGCTGACTACAGGAACCTCCTTCAGCGTCGGTTTGTCGATTGACGTCAATCAATTATAAACAATAATCCCTCGCAGCTGCGAGGGATTATTTGTTTTACATCGTTACCTCTACGACGTGCTTGCCAGCAGAGTAGGGGATGACTGTGCCCTCAACAGGCTTGCCATCGAGCGTGATGCTCTTCACACCCTTCTGCGCCCCATTCGGATGGATGGTGATCTCATACTCTGCGTCACGGAACTTACGGTTCACGGTGTAGTCGTTAGCCGTCTCAGGCAGACATGGATCAATACGGATACCATCGTAGTCGGGTTTGATACCGAGGATGAACTCAGATACCGTGTACCACATCCAGGCAGCTGTACCTGTGAGCCAGGAGTTCTTACCCTCACCAGGCTTGAAGGCATCCTTACCAGCCACCATCTGACAGTTCACGTAAGGCTCCACCTTATGCAGGGTCTGGTATTTCTCCTCGACATAACTCGGCAGGATCTTCGCATAGTGTGCCCAGGCATCGTTACCACGACCAGCCAGGGTCTCACCGATGATCACCCACGGGTTGTTGTGACAGAAGATACCGGCGTTCTCCTTATAGCCCTCAGGATAAGAGGAGATCTCACCATACTCATAGATATACTTTGAGAAAGCGGGATTGTTGAGTACCATACCATGCTCACACTCGAGGTACTTCTTACAAGAGTCGAGACTCTTAGCCACCATGCCGTCCTCAGCACCGATCTCAGCCATCGTACACCAGCCCTGCGACTCGATGAAGATCTTCGCCTCGTCGTTCTCGTTGGAACCGATCTTACGGCCGTAGAAGTCATAGGCACGGAGATACCATTCACCATCCCAACCGTCCTTCTTCACGGCAGCGATCATCGCATCAACGGCCTGCTGCATACGGGCAGCCTCGTCATTCTTGCCGAGCTTCTTACAGAGGGCGACATAATCCTTACCTGTCACGACAAACAGACCGGCGATCATCAACGACTCAGCCTTTGTGCCTTCAGAGACGTTCTCAGTCGTCTGGAAACTCTCGTTGGGATCCCATGAGAAGCAGTTCAGGTTCAGACAGTCGTTCCAGTCGGCACGACCGATCAACGGCAACAGGTGAGGACCAAGGTTCTCAATCACGTGATTCATTGAGATCTTCAAGTGTTCGAAGAGCGTCACCTCTGTACCAGGCTGGTTGTCGAAGGGCACCATCTCATCGAGGATCGAGAAGTCGCCCGTCTCCTTGATGTAAGCCACCGTACCGAAGATGAGCCAGCAGGGATCGTCGTTGAAGCCACCGCCGATGTCGTTGTTACCGCGCTTCGTGAGAGGCTGATACTGGTGGTAGCAACCGCCGTCGGGGAACTGTGTCGAAGCGATGTCGATGATACGCTGACGGGCACGTGGCGGAATCTGATGCACGAAGCCCACGAGGTCCTGATTACTGTCACGGAAGCCCATGCCACGACCCACACCACTCTCGAAGAACGAAGCCGAACGCGAGAAGTTGAAGGTGACCATACACTGGTACTGGTTCCAGATGTTCACCATGCGGTCGAGTTTGTCGTTGCCAGTCTTCACCTTGTAGATATTCAGGAGGTTGTCCCAGAGGGCGCAGAGCTCTGCAAACGCCTTGTCCACCTTCTCAGTGGTGTCGAGTTCAGCGATGAGGGCATGTGCCTTCTTCTTGTTGATCACCTGTGGTGCCTCGAATTTCTCGTCCTGTTCATTCTCGATGTAACCGAGCAGGAAGACGAAGTCCTTGCTTTCACCTGGCTTCAGGGTTACCTCGATATAATGAGAGGCAATGGGGCTCCAGCCATGCGCATGACTGTTACGGGGCTTGCCCTCCATCACTGCCTGCGGATCGGCAAACGCGTTGTATAGGCCTACGAAGGTCTCACGGTCGGTATCAAAGCCCTGAATGGGAGCGTTGACATGATAGAAAGCGTAGTGATTACGACGCTCACGATACTCGGTCTTGTGATAAATCGTAGAACCCTCGATCTCGACTTCACCTGTCGAGAAGTTACGCTGGAAATTTTCCATATCGGTAGCGGCATTCCAGAGACACCACTCCTCGAAAGAGAAGAGCTTCAGTGACTTCGTTTCGCTGGATTCGTTCTTCAGGGTGAGTTTCTGCACCTCGCACCATTTCTTCAGAGGTACGAAGAATAGCACTGAGGCCTCCACGCCGTTCTTCTTACCAGTGATACGGGTGTAGCTCATACCATGACGGCACTCGTAGAAGTCGAGCGGCGTCTTACAGGGTTTCCACCCCGGGTTCCACACGGTCTCACCATCTTTGATGTAGAAGTAGCGGCCACCATTGTCCATCGGTACGTTGTTGTAACGATAGCGGGTGATACGACGGAACTTCGCATCCTTATAGAAGCTGTAACCGCCGGCGGTGTTAGAGATCAGTGAGAAGAAATCCTCGTTGCCCAGATAGTTGATCCAGGGCCAAGGGGTCTGCGGGTCTGTGATGACATACTCGCGATGTTGGTCGTCGAAATGACCGTAACGTTTCTGTTCCATAAATGTTTCAGTTAGATGTAAATTTCTGGCAAAGATACAAAATCTTTTGGATATATATCGCATTTTATGGAAGAAAAAGTAAGTTTTAGGTTGTTTTTTTGGATAATTGACAGAAAAGGATTACTTTTGCACATTATTTTATAATCAAGTAGAGAGAAAACGTAATGAAGTACGCATTAGTGACGGGTGCATCCCGAGGTATAGGAAAGGCTGTAGCCCTGCGCCTTGCTGCTGCAGGTTGGCCTGTCGTGATTAATTTCCTGAGTAACAAAGCGGCTGCCCAGGAGGTGGCTGACGAGATTGCTGCCAACGGCGGCACAGCAGAGCTGTTGCCCTTCGACACCAGTGATCCCAAGGCTATTGAAGCAGCTCTGACACAGTGGGAGGAAGCTCATCCTGAGGACTGGTTCGGTTGTTTGGTGAACAATGCCGGTATCCGTCGTGACAACGTGCTGTTCATGATGTCGGATGAAGACTGGCACCGTGTGCTCGACACAACCTTGAACGGCTATTTCTATATCACCCGTCATCTGCTGAAGCACATGATGCCGCGTAAACGTGGCGGTCGTATCATCAATATGGCTTCGCTCTCAGGCGTGAAGGGTCTGCCCGGACAGGCTAACTACAGTGCTGCGAAGGCTGCCATCATCGGTGCCACGAAGTCACTGGCCCAGGAGGTAGGTCCCCGTAACATCACCGTGAATGCCATTGCACCGGGATTCATTGAGACCGACATGACGAAGGATCTGCCTGTGGATGACCTGAAGAAGATGATTCCGACGGGTCGTTTCGGTAAGCCTGAGGAAGTGGCTGCCTTAGCAACCTTCTTAGCCTCCGACGAGGCAGGTTATATCACTGGTGAGGTGATTAACATTAACGGAGGACTCTACACTTAAAGGTAAGAACGTAAAATGAAGGTATGACACAAAAAGAGCATATTAGAGAATTATTGGAAGACGCCTTGCCTTTAGTGGATTTCGACTCCGACTTCTTGTTCAGTGAACTCGACTCGTTAGGGGTGACCACCATCTTGATGATCCTCTCTGATGCCTATGGTATCAGACTGGAGGCCACAGATGCCACCCCCCGTAACCTGAAATCACTCGACAGTCTGGAAGCGCTCGTTGAGTCGAAGTTAAAATAAGGCTTAGTCTTCGTGTCGGGCAATGGCCTGTGCCACGACATAGGCTGTGGTCCAAGCGGCCTGAAAGTTAAAACCGCCCGTCACACCATCAATATCCAGTACCTCTCCTGCGAAGAAGACGCGGGGGAGGTGCTTGCTTTCTAAGGTATTCGTATCCACTGCTGCGAGACTGATTCCCCCGCAGGTGACAAACTCATCCTTGAACGCTGCACGACCGGCTATCTGATAACTGTCGTTACAGAGACAGTTGGTGAGGCGATTCAGGTCTTTCTGTGTGAGATGCTGCCAACGATACTGTGCCCGTTCGCCTAAGGTCTTCTCTAACAGGTAACTCCACAGGCGGGAAGGGAGATTGAACGGACGGATCGTTGCCAGTTGTTTCTGGGGATGTTGGGCGATGATGGCTTGTAGTTCCGCCTGTACCGCTGCGTCTTTCTCACTGCACCAGTTGACGGCCAGTGGCATCTGATACTGGTGGTCGTGCAGTTCACGGGCTGCATAGCTGGAGAGACGCAGGATGGCAGGGCCGCTCATACCCCAGTGGGTGATGAGCAACGGCCCCGACGCCTTGAAGTTCGTACCAGGTATATAGGCGGTAGCCTCTTCCACCACCGTTCCCATCAGGGCACGCAGTGCCTCGTCGGTGATATTGAAAGTAAACAGTGATGGTATGGGTTCGATGGTTGGAACGCCAACCATCGAAGCGGTCCCACCGCCAGTCGTCACTGCGATGTAGTCGTAATCTGCGAGTTGATCAAGGGACTCGATTTTGGCTTGGGTGCGGATGTCGATCCCATGGCGTCGGGCTTCGGCGAGGAAAAGGTTGATGATTGTATGTGAATCCTGGGAAGCCGGAAACACACATGCATCGTCCTGCGTGACCAGTCTGACACCGTGATTCTCGAACCAGCTATAGGCATCGCGATAGTTGAAGGTCTTAAAGAGACGTTTCATCAGCCGGTGCCCACGAGGATAGACCTGTGAGAGATCACGCACGGCCTCAAACGAGTTCGTGCAGTTACAGCGATCACCTCCAGAGACCTCTACCTTTGCCAGTACCTTCTTCGACTTCTCGAAGATGGTCACCTCCATCGTCGGCATCATCTCCTTCAGGTTGATAGCTAGGAAAAAGCCTGCGGCGCCCCCGCCGATAATCGCCGTCCTCATTTCTCAATTAGGATTCGTGCATCCACCGCTACGACGCCGTTTTCGTCAGCCAACAACGGGTTCAGGTCCATCTCCTTGATCTCCGTGGCAAAGCGGAGGAGGGTGGAGAGACGTACGATGATCTCCGCATATTTCTGTTCGTTGATGCCCTTCTGCCCGCGTGTGCCCTTCAGGATCTTATAACCACGCAAGGAGTGTATCATTGAATAAGCCTCGCCATAGGAGAGTGGTGCCAGACCCGACGACACATCCTTCAGTACCTCGACGAAGATACCGCCTAAGCCACAGAGTATCACATGCCCGAAACGCTCTTCATATTTCGCACCGATGAAGAGTTCGGTGCCCTTCAGCATCTTCTGGACCATCACACCTGTGGCACCCTCGATCTGCATCATCCGGTCGTATTCCAAAGCCAGATGTTCCGCTGTACGGATGTTCAGGGCAACGCCACCCACATCACTCTTATGGACCGGACCCACCACCTTGGCCACCACCGGATAACCTACCTTCTGGGCGAAGGCGATGAGTTCGTCTTTCGACGTGCTCACCAGTTCTGGAACAAGTGGAATACCGGCACAGGAGAGGATGTCGCGCACGGTCTGAGGCGGCACGTAACCATTCTCCTCGATGCTCATGATGATCTTGTTGAGTCTGGGAATGTCGATGCCGTAGAGCTGTACCTCTGGCGGTGCAGGCATCGGCGTTTTCATGATCTGTGAGAGGGCGGTGGCCAGCGTCACTTCATCGCTGAAGTTCACGTGCCCCTTTGCCAGAAATTCCGCCACCTCTGCGCCAGCGGTATGCTGACTGGGTAGGATCGGGAAGACAGGCTTCTTGCAGGTCTGTATCTTCTGGTCGAGTACATCATAGGCCTCATAGAGCTGGGTGAGTCCTGGTGTGCCATAGATCACGGCGATGGCATCAATATGGTCGAACTTGTTCTCACAATAGTCGATAACGGTACCTAACTGCTCCGGGGTACCGGTAGCCAGGAAGTCGATGGGGTTAGCGACGGATGAGCCCGGGAAGAGTTTTTCCTTGAGTTCATCTGCCAGAGGACCTTCGATCTTCGGCACGTTCAGTCCACCTTTTGACAGAGCATCGGTGAGCATCACACCAGGTCCACCAGCATGGGTGACGATGGCGAAGTTGCGACCTTTCAGGGGAGGCAGGGTGAAGATACAACCTACGGTCGTCAGTTCCTCACGGGAGAAGCAACGTACGATACCGGTCTTACGGAAAAGGGCCTCTACCGCCGCGTCAGACGAGGCGATCGCCCCTGTATGGCTTGAAGCAGCCCTGCTGCCACTCTCCGACGAACCTGCCTTGATGGCTGCAATGCGACAGCCCTTCTTGATAAGGCTGCTGGCATGGAACAGCAGTTTGTCGGGATTGGAGATATTCTCGATATAGAGTAGTTTGACTTGAGAGTTGGTCTCGGGATCGAAGTGCTCGTCCATGTACTGCAACACGTCCTCAATACCGATCTGTTTGCCATTGCCGATGCTCCAGACGCTGTTGAACTGCAGACCTTTGCTAACCGCACTCTCGAGGATGAACACCGCCGTCGCCCCAGAGCCACTGATGAAATCCACACCCTTCGGATTCAGTTTCGGGATGGGGAGTGTGAACACACTGTGATGCTGACGGTTCAACAATCCGATGCAATTCGGTCCGATCAGGGCAGCCCCATACTGTTCGCAGGCATCGAGGATGCGCTGTTCCAGGAGGGCCCCCTCGTGTGTCTCCTCACCGAAGCCGGCCGAGATGATCACGAAGGCCCTGACGCCCTTCTCGCGACAGAGATACTCCACATAGTCGGGACAGTATTTGGCAGCCACCACCAGCACAGCAAGATCGGTCTGTGGCAGGTCCTTCACATCGTGACAGGTCTTGACGCCCTGTACGTCGTCTTCCTTCGGGTTGACGATCCTTAGTTCACCTTGATAGCCCCCGTTGATGATGTTTCTGACGATCGCACCACCGGGCTTATGGACATTATTGGAGCCGCCGATCACGACGATACTCCTTGGATTCAGCAGTTGTTCGTTTATCATATTAGCTGCAATATTTGTTAGGTGCAAAGATAGTGCAAATCGAATAAAATACCAAATTTATTTGGATATTTTTGAGATGCAGCCTATCTTCGAATGAAATTCAAAGATAATATAATAATTCATAATTTCCAAATGAAATTCAAATTAATTCTTTACCTTTGCCAAATAAATATGCGGATATGAAGAAATTTATATTATTGCTTATCGTGATGATGTTACCTATGTGGCTATTCGGACAATCATACAGTGAGCTTTGGAAAAAAGCAAATGAGGCAGAAGGGAAAGACCTGCCTAAGACGCAGTATGAGGTGTTGCAGAAGATCGTAGCCAAGGCAGAGAAAGAGAAAGCCTACGGCCAGTTGCTGAAGGCTGAACTGAATGCCGCTCAGGTGATGAGTGTCATCGCACCCGACTCGTTGAAACCTGCTGTCGAACGGATCCAGCAGCGAGGTGAGGCGACCAAGGATGAGGTGCTACGTCTGGTATATCAGACGGTGCTCTATCGGGTGATCAGCGACAATAGCGATCTCGAGATGCAAGCCAAGCGCCCGGAACTCACCCCCAAACTTTGTGAGCAGTTAGCTCAGGTGAAGGAGAGTGTCTATGAGCCCTTTGTTCAAAAAGGTGCTGACAGTCATTATTTCAACAACGACCTGCTGAGTGTCGTCGGTTATGAGTTGGATGACCTGCAGCCTCTTTACGATTATTATACCAAGACTGGCAACCGTCAGGCCGCCTGTCTGGTGGTGGCTCAGTTGAAACGCTATACGTCTATTGAAGAGATTGATTCCCTTATCCAGGAATACCGTGATCTGAAGGAGTGCGGCGAACTCGCGATCAACCGTTATGACCGGATGTATGGACAGCCTGTGGCAGAGCGTATCGCCTATATCCATGAAGCCCTTCAACAGTGGAGCAGTTGGGATAGGATGGGCGTGTTGCGCAATGCAGAAAAGGAACTCACCAATCCTCAGTATCGTGTGTCGTACGATCATCAGGTGGTGACACCCCAGCAGTCGCAGACGGTTCAGCTCAAAGGGCTGCGCCACCTCTCTTCCATCACGATGAAGGTGTATCGCCTGAATGCCAATGGCGATCTTGATGCCTCGCCTACCTATGATACCGGCTATCAGAAGGTGAAGAAGCTCATCAAGGGTGTGGCTGCTGAGGAGACCCGTACCTATACGGGGAAGGAACCCTATGAGTTCTTTGAAGACTCTCTGACACTCCCCGCCCTGCCTGTGGGTGTGTATATGGTGGAGTTTACCTCCGCCCCGACCATGGAGCCTGTACGCCGTCTCTATTACGTCACCGATGTCTATACCATCATGGAGTCCCAGCCTGAGGCGCTGCGTTATGTCGTGGTGCATGCCTCTACGGGTCAGCCTATCGCAGGAGCGCATCTGCGTATTAAGGAGAGAAACTATGGTAATGATCATGTGCAGAATGTGGTGACGGATGCCAAGGGCGAATACCTCCTGAAAACCGACCGTCCGCATCGTCAGCGTGAGGTGTTTGCCTATACGGCAGACGACAAGGCCTGTCCGGAATTGAACGCCAGCAACCAATACAGCTACTATCAAGGGCAGGATCAGGTGTCGCGTACCTGTATCTATACCGACCGGAGTATCTATCGTCCGGGTCAGACCGTCCATGCGGCTGCCATCATCTATGAGGTGCAGAAGGGTATGGAGCATGCGGTGACAGCCCATAAGCATGTGACTTTTGTCTTGAATGATGCCAACGGCAAGAAGGTTGCAGAGAAGAGCACCACGACCGATGATTACGGTACGTGTGCCGCCGAACTCACTATCCCCTCTTCAGGACTCTCGGGACAGTTTACGGTCCGTGTCAACGGTCAGTCGCATTATATCCGTGTGGAGGAATACAAGCGTCCTACATTCCATGTCGATTTCCCCGAAGTGAAACAAGCCTATGCCGCCGGTGACACCATCAAGGTGAAGGGTGTGGCTCTGAGCTATGCCGGTGTACCTGTGCAGGAGGCGAAGGTCAGCTATAAGGTCACCCGTCGTACAGCCTTCTGGTGGTGGTCCTACAGCCGTTATTGGAATTCCGCCATCTTAGGCTATGGTCATGACGGGATAGAGGTATATCAGGGTGAAGCCGTGACCGACGCAGAAGGTCAGTTTGAGGCCCAGGTGCCTTTCGATCTGCCAGAGACCAGTCATCCGATGTTCTATACATTTGTGGTCAGTGCCGATGTCACCGATGCGGCCGGTGAGACCCATCATGGCGAACTCTCCCTGCCACTCGGTAACCGCAAACAGGCACTGAGTGTTGATCTGCCGGAGAAAGTGCTGCGCGATGAACAGCCCAAGACCATCTTCCATCTGTTGAATGCGGCTGGCAAGGATCTCGATGCCAGCGTGCGTTATCGCATTGACAACGGAAAATGGCAGGAAATTAAGACGCAGCAGTCTGTCGCCGTCGGTGACAAACTGAAGAGTGGCAAACATACTTTGGAAGCTACCTGTGAGGGGGACACCCTGCAGCGTGAATTCGTGGTGTTCGGCCTCGACGACACCACCCCCGCCACCACGACTGATGACTGGTTCTATCAGTCGGCCACCCAGTTCCCTGCCGACGGGAAACCCGTCACCATCCAGGTCGGTTCTTCAGCCCCCGACGTGCATATCGTCTATAGCGTCTTTGCCGGTGAGAAGGTCATTGAGAGTGGTGCGATCGATCGGAGCAACCAACTGATCAACCGCCAGTTCACTTATAAGGATGACTACGAGAACGGTCTGCTGCTCACCTTTGCCTGGGTGAAGGAGGGCAAATGCTATACGCATACCGCCCAGATCAAACGACCGTTGCCCGACAAGAAACTGAAACTGCAATGGACTACCTTCCGTGATCGCTTGAAACCCGGTCAGCAGGAAGAGTGGACACTGACCATACTCGATCCTCAGGGAAAGCCCGTTGATGCCCAACTGATGGCGACGCTCTATGACCAGAGCCTCGACCAGTTGCAGGCGCATCAGTGGTCGTTGGTACCCTATTACAACCTGCCGATGCCCACTAGCCGTTGGAATTTCCCCTCCCGTTATCAGATGTCGGCCAGTGCCTCTTACGACTGGAAACACGTTAGTGAAGGCAAACTGGTGTTCAGTGTCTTCGACCACAGTGTCTATCCCACGCCTTATTACGGCCGTTATCACTTCACCCGAGGGGCTGTGATGGGTTCTCGTATGAAGATGAGCAAGGCGGCAGGTATGGTGTATGATGAGGCTATGCCGATGATGGCGATGGCAGAAGTGGAGGAAGAGAAAGCGGTTGCAACCAATGATGAGGCTGCTGAGACTGTTGCTGAGACCCCACAGGGAGAGGGCTCTGTCCAGGTGCGTGAGAACTTGAACGAGACCGCCTTCTTCTATCCGCAGCTCACCACGGCGGCTGATGGATCGGTAGCCCTGAAGTTTACATTGCCCGAGAGTCTTACTACGTGGCGACTGCTTGGTCTGGCCCATACGAAGGATCTGTGTTATGGCATCATCGAGGGACTGTCTGTGGCTCAGAAGGATGTGATGATCCAGCCCAATGTGCCGCGCTTCCTGCGTGAAGGCGACGCTGCCACGATCTCCGCCCGTATCTTTAACACGAGTGAAAAAGACCTCACAGGCACGGCTGTGCTCAGATTCCTCAACCCCGAGACCAACGCTGTCGTATTGGAACAGAAACAGGCTGTCTCCATGAAGGCCGGCGGCACCACCCCCGTCACCTTCAACATAGACTTCTCACTTTTCACTCCTCACTCCTCACTTCTGATCTGTCAGATGACAGTCAGCGGTGCCGACTTCTCTGATGGCGAACAGCACTATCTGCCTATCCTGCCGGCCACATCGCATGTCACGGTCACCGTACCCGTCACCCAGCATCATCCGGGTGTCACCACCGTTGATCTGTCGAAGCTCGTGCCGGCCGATGCCACCCAACCGAAACTCACGGTGGAATATACCAACCAGCCTGCCTGGTTGATGACCCAGGGGCTCTCCGTAGTGGGCACACCTGACAACGACAATGCCATCTCCCTGGCGGCGGCCTATTATGCCAATAGTCTCGGTCGTCATATCCTGGCGCAGAACCCACAGGCCAAGCGTACCTTCCAACTCTGGAAACAGGAACCTGATGCCAACTCGTTGACCAGCGCACTCGAGAAAAACCAGGAACTGAAGGATCTGCTCCTCAACGAGACACCTTGGGTGCTCGATGCTGACAATGAGACCGAACAGAAACAGCGCATGGGCGACTTCTTCGATGAGAACCTGATGCAAAACCGTCTGCAACAGTCGCTCGATAAGTTGCGTAAGCTCCAGCGTAACAATGGTGCCTGGAGTTGGTGGCCCGAGATGCCAGGCTCCTTCTATATGACCGTCAGCATCAGCGAGATGCTCGTCCGTCTGAATGCGATGGCCGGTGAACAGGGTGAGACTGCCCAGATGCTGAATGCCGCCTTTAAGTTCATGGGACGTGAGATCATCGACGAGGTGAAGGAGATGAAGAAGTGGGAGAAAAAAGGCCACAAGCCCACGTTCCCCAGCTTCAAGGCCTTGCAGTGGCTCTATCTCGCCACCCTCGACGGACGTGAGTTGCCTGCCGATGTTCAGGCAGCCAACGCCTATCTGATGCCCCTGTTGAAGAAGGAGATCAAGAACCAGTCGCTCTACGAGAAAGCCCTGACGGCTATCATCCTCTCGAAGATCGAGCCGAAGCTGGCTGCCGAGTATGTGCAGTCGCTCAAGGAATACACCGTGTATCGTGAGGATATGGGGCGTTACTACGACACTCCGCGTGCCGGCTATTCGTGGTTCGACTATAAGATCCCAACTCAGACCGTCGCCATCGAGGCGATGCAGCGTCTGACGCCAGCCGACACGGAAACGATCACCGAGATGCAGCGCTGGCTCCTTCAGTCGAAGCGCACCCAGGCTTGGGATACACCCATCAACAGCGTGAATGCCGTTTATGCCTTCCTGCAGGGTAGCAATGCCCTCGCCCCACAGGCGTTGTCGGTGCTGAAGGTGGATGAAAAACCTTTGGAGCTTCCCAAGGCTACTGCTGCCATCGGTTATGTGAAGACTAACGTGCCTGCCGAGAGCAAGACACTCACCATTGAGAAATCCTCTGAGGGTACTTCCTGGGGAGCTGTCTATGCCCAGTTCATGCAACCCACAAAGTCTGTCGAGGCAACTGCCTCCGGTCTCACCGTCACCCGCGAGTTATTGACGAAGGGTGAGTTGAAAGTCGGCGACCGCATCAAGGTACGTATCACAATCACCGCCGACCGCGACTACGACTTCGTGCAGCTCATCGACCGTCGTGCGGCCTGTATGGAACCCGTGCGCCAGTTGAGCGGCTATACACAGGGTGCCTACTGTACCCCGAAGGACTGTTCTACGAACTATTACATCGACATGCTCTCCAAGGGCAAGCACGTCATCGAGACCGAATACTACATCGACCGTGCCGGCACTTACGAGACTGGTCTCTGCACCGTCGGTTGTGCCTATGCTCCTGAGTTCAGGGGTACGGCGAAATCCATCACGATAACAGTTAAATAACGCGATATGAAACATCTGTATATTATTCTTCTATTATTCCTACCTTCAGTAGCATCCGCTCAGAAACTGGCTGTTGCCAAATCTGTTATAGAGTGTGGTCGCACGGGTTTTAAGCAACCTGTCACCGCCACCTTCGAGCTGAAGAACAAAGGCCATCGTCGTCTGTATATCGAGAGTGTGAAACCCGATTGCGGCTGTACCGATGTCGAGTTCCCCAAGGAAGTCGGGGCAGGGGATAAGTTCACCATCAAACTAACCTACGATGCCCGTCAGCTCGGTCGTTTCCACAAGATGGCCGCCATCAAGAGCAACGCTTCCCAACAGCCCGTCTATCTCACGATGAAAGGTATCGTTGTGGCAGAACTGGAGGATTATACCGGCAACTATGCCTATAAGATGGAAGACCTCTTGCTCGACAAGAATGAACTCGAGTTCGACGATGTGAACAAAGGCGATGCCCCTGTTCAGGAGATCCATATCATGAACGATGGTGCTGAGACGATGACGCCTACGGTGATGCACCTGCCATCCTATCTCAGTGCCACGGTCGTGCCCGAGAAACTGTTCCCTGGTAAGACGGGTACCATCCGTGTGACGTTGAACACCGACAAGCTGCGTGACTACGGTCTGACGCAATCCACCGTCTATATCGGTCGTCAACTCGGTGAGAAGGTCAGTGAAGACAATAGCATGGGTGTGAGCATTGTGCTCCTGCCCGACATGAAAAGCTTCGATGCTGCCAACAAAGCTAATGCCCCGAAGTTGCAGATTTCTTCCACCGACATCGACTTCACCAACTTCGAAGGCAAGTCGAAGAAAACGGCTGAGGTCATTCTGGAGAACACAGGTGCCTCGGTATTGCAGATCTCCTCCATGCAGCTCTTCACACGCGGCCTGAAGGTCACCCTCGACCAGCGCAAGATTCAGCCAGGTCAATCCACCAAACTCAAGATTACGGGTATCGCCACTGATTTGGAAAAGGTACGCACGCGCCCGCGTATACTGATGATCACCAACGATCCCGACCACGCCAAAGTTGTCATCAACATCAA
>JAEEGK010016620.1_pt1 | contig 16146 bp, 1 predicted proteins | sample 8958771 | NCBI WGS metagenome assembly JAEEGK01 (sample SAMN16246547, study PRJNA631951) | gut metagenome | biome: gut microbiome; feature: rumen; material: SC-attached | host: Bos | place: Iran: Karaj | collected 2018-10
TGGGGATTGGGGATTGGGCCCAATCCCCAATCCCCAATCCCCCATCCCCCAGCCCCAAACCCCAAATTAATTTAAAAAAGAAAAATTAAATTTTAATTTTTTTTAATTAATTAAATAAATAATTTATTTAAATAAATAAAGTTATTTTATAAATCTTCCCTTTCTTCTTCTTCATCCTCATTATCATCAACATTTGGCTCTCCTTCGCTATCTTCTCCATTTTGAATATTATTATTATTTCCTTGTTCTTTCTGGTTTGAATCAGTATTAATATCATTTAGATTTCTTCTTTCTTCTTTTTTATTATTTATTTTAATCATTTCATTTAATATACTATCTCCATCTAGTAAATTATACAATTTCCAACAATGACCAATTAAAATATCATTTTTAAATATTTGGTCAATTTCTGGATAGAATAAATCATTATTCATGATTTGTTTACTCCAAAGATCTTCTCTATCAATATATAATTTTAAAGCACTTTCTGATTTAATATCAATTTCTTGTCTTGTTCCAGCAAGAGATCTAGAAATTAGTCTTCTTAATGCTGTTGTAAATATTTTTTTATTTATTAATTTTTCTTCATTTACTTTATCGAAATAATCAAGAATATATTTATTAATTTCTTCAGGAAGATCTAGTTGGTAATCAAAGAGTATATTTTTTTGCATTTCTTTCCAACATAAACTTTCAAAAAATTCGAATATTGATACTAAAGAATTTATTGTAAATGTTTTTTCCTCTGGATTATATTCATATTTATTTTTAAATAATTTAACTAATTCTTCATTTAAAATAATATAATTTGGAAGTTTTTCTATAATTTTATAAATTAAATGATCTTGTTCATAATTTTCTTTTATTATTTCATTCATTAGAATTTGTAAAGAGGAAAATACATCATTATAAAATTTACTATTATTATTACCTTCTAATAATTCTTTTAATGAATCTTTTTCATCTTCCGTTAATTCTTTTTGAATATATTTAGTATTATAATCAACAAGAATTGTACTATTTCCTCCCCTAAATCCTTCAAATAAATAAGTAATAAATTTAATGGTATCGGGTTTGAATTTTTTTATCCCTGGTAAAACAGATTTTCCCATTTCTTCCTCTATAAAATCAAGATTATATTTTATATCATTATAATTTTTATAAACAATTTTATCATTTTCAACAAAAATATTTCTCATAGAACATGAACTTATTAATTCATTTAATTTTTTATAAGTTTTATCATCTATATTAATTATTTCATCTTTTGTTGCATCTTCAATATTTATTTCTTGTTCTAATTGAGAAACATAACTATTAAGAATACCTTTCATACTATTTTTAGATATTATTTCATTAATAAAAAGATTTTGCCAATCTATTAAATGTTGATAAGCTGAAGCTAAAAACATACCACCATCTTTATCTCCATCATCAACTAAAAAGTAACAAAGAGAATTATCAATTTTCATATCTAAAGGTTTTTCACCTTTCTCAAGTTCACGCAAAATTCTACATTTATATTGTACTGATTTGCCTTTTATTTTATCCCAACTGCTTATAAATGGTTCAATGTATTCTTTTATAAGTGCATTTTCATCATCTAATTTTATAGAATTCATTTCATTATAAGTATCTTTTATATATGTCAATTCTTCATTTAAAATTTTCTTTTTCCCTTCATCTCTACTTATTTTAAATGAATATATGTTTAATAAAAGATTTACTAATTTATTAATATTTACTAAACTTTTAACATTAATAGCATCTTCTGTTAATTCACTTTCTTTATTAATTAATATATTTATCAATGCATATTTTTTTTTATTATCTTCTAATGATTTAAATGTATTAACGAAAGAATTAAAATCAAAAATATTTGATACTGAATAATATTGAATATCAGGATATTTTTCTTGAGAATAAATTGAAGGCTCGAAGTTACCTTGAATTATTTCTTTTATACTTTGTGGATCGAAATCTAGTAATTCATTATTTAATTCTTGATAATCTTTATTTAATTTTTCAATATTTTCTTTATTAGTAATAATTTCTATAATATATTCATTTAAAGATTTTTCAAAAATATCTAGTTTATTTTGTGTTTCAACTGATTCTAAACTATTCATTAATTCAATTACTTTATCAAATATCATATTCATAAAAACTTTTATATTTTCTATACCTATTTCATTTAAAGAAATATTTAATAACTCCCATCCTTTTTTAATAATACCAAACAATGTATGAGGGAATAAATTTTCTACTAAATAATTTCTTGCTTCATCTTTACTTAAATTATTTAATATAAATGCAGCCAATAAATAAGAATAAAGAATAAAATTCATTATACGATAAGAAATTACATTTAATTCTCTCACTGGATTATTTTTTTCAAAATCAGTATATCTAAAGTCATTAATAATACCTTTGTTTTTTTGTAATAAATATTTATTTACATATTCATTTTTATATTCTTCCAAAGTTTTATGAAGAAAAGAATCATGCCAAGATTTATAATTATTATAATTCCAATCATTTTTAAAATCATCATCTGCTTTTTTATCTAAAAATACTCTAATATCTAATTTACTACATATATGATGTTGGCCACCTATTGTATGATTATTTGGGCATTTTTCAGTACTCATTGGAAAAGTACAAGGAGGAACTTCATATAAAAATCCGCAATCTTTACATACATAATAACCTATTTTTAATTTTTTTGGCAATTTTTCTATTAAATCATTATATGATTTTATGAATTCATTTACTATAGGAAATGTACCTGGAATATAATTATTATTTATAAATTTACTAGAATTTTTTTTCAATAAATCATTATAAAAGCATTTCTTATGATTAATTTGTGTATTAAAAATAAATCTGAAAGAATATAATAATATTTCAAATTCTTCTTGTTTTAATGGATCATCTGATATCTTTTTAATTATTTCATTTTGCAATAAATCTTCATTTAATAAATATTTATATAAAGTTTTTCCTTCTTCTAAGAATTTTATTTTATCAGAACTTAAATTATAAATATGTTTCAATTTATTAATCATTGTATTTTTTTCATTACTATATAAATAAGAAAGTAATTTATTAACTAATATACAATAAAAAGAATCAATATTTTCATTAATTTCTTCAAAATTCAATTCTATTTTATTGTCTTCATTTTTTAAAAATACTTCTATCTCAGGAAGAAGAGTTTTTTTATAATAATCAAAACTTTTTTTAGATACTAAACTTTCTTTGAATATATAATTTTTTTGTCCTTCTTCAGATTTTAATTTTTCGGCAAGTTCCATATAAATAGGTATATTTCTTTTGGGAAATTCGAAATTTTTGAATTGGTCGAAATTCTCAAATTTTTTAAAATACAATCTCCAAATATAAATATTCCTCATATTTCTTATTAATTCATTATTTTCATCTTTATCATTAAGTATATTATTTATTTCATCAAATCTTACTTTATCAAAATGATTATAATTAATTTCTACATAATAATAACAATATGTCTTTAAATATGCAATTGCATACAATTTTAATAAATTATTATCGTTATTATTTTTATGTTCATATAAATATTGAATTGCTTTTTTTAGATATTCTATTGAAGTTTTCAATAATAATTCTTCACAACATTTTTCTGTATATTCATTTTTGTGTTTATTTAAAATAGAAGTAAAATATGATTGGCATTGTCCTTCTAAGAAAAATAATAATAATTCATTAAATACTTCAGAATTGATACTATTATATATTTTGATTAAATTTTGATATTTTTCTAATTTTTTATTATTTGTTAAATTCATGAAATTTTGAATTAATAGTTCCTGAGGTTCTTTTTTTCTATTTTTTTCATTATATACTTCTGGTTTAAGATCTTTTAAAGTTTCAGATAAAAATATTTTTGATTTTTTAATCAACAATTTATTTTGGAAAAAGTTTTCTATTAGTTTTATTTTAATCTCTTCATTATAATTATTTCTATATTGTTGCCTAAAAATATAAAATAATAAATTTGAATATTCTTCTGTCTTTTCTTTAAATGTTTCATCAAAAATTTTATTTAAATCTAAAATAATATTGTATAAATTATTATAATTCTCATCATATAATAGAATTGTTTGTTGTAATAAATTATTCATTATTTTTTCATAATTTTTCTCAAATTGTTCATGGTTATATTTATATTCTTCTTCTATTTTAATTATAGTTCTAATATTATATATTTCTTTACTATATAAATAAAATTTTTGGTTAATTTTTTGGAAACTTGCTTCTATTGAAGTAAAGCTATAAAAGAATTCAAAAAATTTAACTTTATCTTTTTTGATTAATTCTATACTATATAATAAAACTCCTCTTAAAAAGCTTTCTATAACATTAAAGAAATTTATATTAACTATTTTAGTATATTTTTTATTTCTTTTAGAAATTTCATATTTAATTTTTTCTTCATTTAATATATTAGTCATATAGTCTTCTATATTATTACAATATTTCTTTACTTCAATATATGTATCAAAAAGACTTTTTATTTCTTCTTTATATCCTTGAGTAAAAAGAATAATTTTTATAAGCTCATCAATTGTGTTTTCAAAATCATAATTATGATTATGATTTTCACTTAATTTTATTTTAATAATTAATTTTAGGAAAATTAAAATAGTTTCATTTAATTTATAATCTACATTTTTTTTTTCTAAATATTTAATAACAAAATATTTTAAATATTCTTCTAATAATAATTGTTTCAATTCAATATTATTTTGGTTATAAATTATTTTAAATAATTCTTGTTTATTCATTTCAATTCTTATATTCTCTTCAAATCTATCAAGCTTATTATAATATGTTTTAGTCATTTCAGCAATTTTATCTTCTTTATCATAATTTTTTCTTAATAATTTCTCATTTTCAATATATCTTTCATAAATTTCATCATTAACATATTTAATTAATATATCCAAAAATAATTTACTTTTGGGAATTTCCAATCCATTATATATAGTTATTTTATTTGCATTTACTTTCATTTTTATAGGTGGATTAATATTATTGAATTTTATTTTTTCGAAAGTAGTATTTATTAAATTATTGAAAAATTGATTTTGCATTAACAAATCAAAATGAGTTGTATTTAAAATTTGATTTAAAACATTTTCTTTTAAACTAAAGAAAATAATATTTAATAAATATTGACAAAAATAGGTACTTAATTTAGTATTAATAACTTCGAAAAAATCTACATCATTAACTTCTGTAATTTCAGACGTAAATATATCTTTTACTATTCCTTTAATGCTTTTTCCTTGAGCTTTTAAATTTTTATTAATAAGTTGTTTAATTGTCTCATTTTTAATTATTTTTTCTGCAATTTCAGTTGTGTAATTTTTTATATTTAATGTTTTTGTTTCATATAAAATTGTATATTTCATACAATTTAAAGAAGAAAATATTTTATTTTCTATAAAGTTTGAATTGTCGATATATTCCTTTGCTAATTCTTCATTTTTTTTCTGCATAATTTTGAAAACATCAGAATTTTCTCTTCCTTGTAAATTATCTATAAATATTTGATAAAAATCATCATTAATAAATGAAATTAAATCAGGATTTATTATTTTTCTTAAGTTTGCTCCTTTTATACGTCTTTGTTTATGAATAATAAAAAATATTATTTTATCATTTAATTCAGGATAATCTTTTATGAAATTGTTTATAACATAATTTGTAGAATTTATTTTATGAAGATCATTTTCTGCAAATCTTAATATTAAAATCTTTTGCTTTCCTTTACTAATAAAATTTTTAAGTATAAATATTAATTCCTTTTCCTTTCTAATTGATTGAATATTTTCTATAGTTGCATTGTTTTTATTAAAAATTCCAAATTGATTTTCTAAATTCTTTTCTTCATCGAATATATCTTCTGTAATTTTACTAAAAGTATATATTATATTTTTCTTTAGTTTTATTTTTTGGAAAAATGATTCAAAATTATTGTGTTGAGATTTTTTATATATTTCTATTACTAAATCACTCATTTGTTTATATTTTTGATCTAATTTAATTGACATTAATGATGCCATTATATCTTGACAAAATGTTGGCACTATTTTTTTAAATACTTCATTTATTATATATGTTTCATATTCTTGGGCATCTTTATCTAAATTATTATCATTTTTTAGTTCACTTTTTATCTTAAAAATTAATCCTTCAATATTGTGTTGTTTACAATTAATTAATAGTTTTTCTAAATCTAATTTTAATTTTTTTTCTTTGTTAAAAGACGAAATTAAATCAATAAATTCACTTATTTTTTCAGCAATTTCAATATCTTTTTCTTCCAACAACATTTTAAAATTAACTATATGCTTTTCAAATCTATTCAAAAATGGAGGATCCAATTTTAAATTTTTAATTTGATTTTTATTGACAATAACTATAGCATGAAAATCTTTATTTACTTCAGATGATATTTTTGCATATTCAAATGCTATCCTTGCAAATTTTTTATCACCCATGCATGTGAAATTTTGATTAAATAAATCATATAATGAGGCATAAATCATATCTAAATCTCTTAAAATTAAAACATTATCAGTTTCCATTATATATTTAATTCTATTAAGAATTTCTTCACTATATCTACCTTTTTTAATATCTGCTTTATATTTACTTCCCACTAATTCTATGTATTTTTTTCCAATTGAATTGAGAAGGTATTTAACAATATCACTTCCATCATTTCCTTCAGATATAAGCATTAAATATCTACTGTTTGAATCTAAAATATTTTTTTTAATTGCATCTAAAACAGAGAAATTTCCTTCTAAAGGAATAGCTTCATCATATTTATGCCCATATTCTTCTTTAAATATCTTTTTTATATGAGAAGAAGATTCTTCTAACCCACCAAAATTTCTGTTTAAACAAAGAATTGCTACTTCTGTTAAAACTCTTTTTTCATTTTGAATTAATTCATTTTTTTGACCTAATAATTCCCTCATAGAAGTTTTAATTAATGTATAAAAATCTCTATTTCCATGAAAATCTTTATTCTCCTTAATAGTATTTTGATTAAATATAATATATTTATTATAAGTTCTTGCTAGTGTTTCAAAGAAATCTTTATATTTATTAGAGAGTTCTACATCTAATGCTTCAGCTATAGAAATAGCAGTTTCTTCTAAATCTTCTATATCATAATCAGTAATTGTTAAACTAAGTGCACGATTTATTTTTGCAGCATCTAATTTCCAATTTGATATACCTAAAAATGGTACTGAATCTTTTGTATCTCTTTCAAGTAAATAATGAATTACTTTTAAAGGATTATTACTAGATCTTTCAGCTAAACCCATTTCATCGAAAAATACTAAAGAAATTATTTGCTTTCCTTTATTTTTTAATTGAGCCTTTTGTGCCTTTAAAAATACTTGTTCTATTCCCTCAGCTGTACTTGTTTCTGAACCTTGATAATAATATCTATATAGTTTTCCTTTTTCTTTAAACAAATCACTGTCTGAATATTCTCCTTTCAAAGAATTATATAAAATTTGGAAGCTTAAAGATTTTCCAGTACCTGGTTTTCCTACTATTATCAAAGGTACATTGTTATCTATACAAACAAAGCAAGTAAATAAATTTTCTCTTAATGCTCTATTTAAGGCAATACCTTTTCCCTTTTCAATTGACATTTCTTTTGTTATTTTTTTTATTTCATTTTCAGGAACTTTTAAGAAATTGCTTAAATTATAAAATTTGTTTAGTTGATGAGCCAATTCCTTTCTATATTCTTTATCATTGAGTCTTAAATAATAACATAAATATAAAGTTATATTTAAACTCGATTTCATTTTTTTTTTGGTTGATTCATATTTTTTAAAATAATTTAAAAAATATTCGAAAAATATTCCAAATCTTCTTATTTCTCTCATACTAACAGATGATTTATCATATTTATCCCTTATAAAATCATGGCATATTTCAATACTTTCAATTATTTCATTTGTTAATTTATCTAAATCATCTTGATTTATATTATTTATTATTCCTTCTCTTTTCATTCTTGTTATAATTGATATAATAGTGTTTGTAATATATTTTTTTTCATCCTTAGGTTGCAATGAAGCAAAATCAAAAACAAAATTAAGTAAAGCATGAGGAAGAGGATTTACTGTGTATACTAAATTATTTAATTTATTGGTTTCTTTCATATTATAATAAACTAAACCACTTTCTCTCATTTTCTTTGTCAAAATTCTATAAGGATTACAAGCTCCTAAAAATACAAAATTATCACTAATTTTATTTCCTAAATAAGTATGATTACACATAATTTCAGTGATTAATCCCAAAGAATTGCAAGTATTTATTTCATCAAAGAAAATCCATGTTAATTCATTTTCAGCATTTTCTTCTTTAACTTGTCTTTTCACATCTTCAATAAATTCTACAATTTTTTGGTCAGTTGTTCCTGCATGAATTTGTAATTTTTTCATTCTAACAGTACCTTTACCATATAAAGTTGTAAGCATTTCTAATAATTTTGTTTTTCCTACTCCAGTTTCTCCCATTAAAATAACTGGTATTTTTGCTTCTATATTTAATAAAATTCTGACCATTTTAATAAAATTATCTGAAACAAAAATATAATTTCCTAATTTTTCACATAATTGTTTTAATTCTTCAATATTCATTTTATCTAAAGCAAATACATTTTTAATTTGTTCAAGAAAAGCTTCATGCTTCATATTTTTATAATCAACTAAATTATTCCAATTATTTTGATTAGGATTTTGGGAATTCCATAATGCTTTTAAACTATTATATTCATTATCATTTTTATCATTATTTGAAATAATACTAAATGATTCTCCATCTCTATTGAAAAATACTAAACTTGGTTTAATTTGTTCAAAGGAGAATATTTCTTGTTTATCATTTGCCAAAGCCATAATCCCATCTTCTTTAGCTTGATTTTCGTCATATTTTCCAAATAAATCCATAGATTCTTTTTGCTTTAATAAAACTGTGTCAAAAGGAGAACGAGTAAAAACTTTTGTTAAATCAATGAAATTTTTTATTACCATTTTTCTTGCATTTTTAATTGTTTCTCCTTTTCCATCCATATTTGCAATTTCATAATTAAAATAAATGCTATTTGTGAATTTTTTAAATTGAATTGATAAAATTTTTATAAAGTTCATTTTTTGGTAATAACTTTGGTTTTCTACAGTAAAATGTTTATTTATAATTTTTTCACATTCTTCTACACTTCTACTTATTGGTTGATCTAAATCTGCATTTCTCGTTCCTATTTGGCCATTATCATATAATGCTAATACTTCTGCAACGATCGATATTGGTGAATCTCTTATAAAAGCTACATTTTCTTCTAATCTTAATGGACTTAATTTATCTATATGTACTTTTTTGAATAAATTTAATATTTTATATTTTTTATCAAATTCAATAAAACCTTTAGGGATTTCTATAATTAAATGTATATCATATCCTAAATAAAATATTTTGTCATATGAGTCCATATATCTTAATATAATTATTTTAAATAATATTTCGTTCATTAAATCATCATTATCGGTCTCAGATAAATCTATGTGCAAATATGTTTTGTTCCCATTCATCAGATTTAAATGAAGATTTTCTAAATTTTTTATTAAATAATCTCTAGAAAATGAACCACCTATTGGTAAATAATGATATTCACCATTTAAATTTTTGACTTTGTAAAATATTTCTGTGGTTTTTCCATAACCTGAATATTTAGATGAATATACTTCAACTTTTTCAAAGTTCTCATTTTTTTTATCAGGTGAATTTAAAAAATTGTTATTCAAAATATTTCTTTCAGGGATTAATTTTTCAATATCTCTTACTAAGCCTGAATCGATTTTTTCATATATAAATAATAAATATGAATTGATATTTTTATTTTTAGCCTTATATAATTCTTTCAAAGTTGATATAAGGCTTTGAGTTAAAGATAAATCTAAACATTCCATATTTGTTATTAAAAATAATACAGGCTTATCACAGAACAAAGCTCTATATAAAAATGCTTTAATATTTTCAATATTTGTTTCTTCATTACAAATTAATAATGTATCTATTATAGGAATATTTCCTGTTAAATTTAGATATATATTTAAAATATTATTAATTAGATCAGAAAAATCTCCTTGTTTAATTTTTCTATATAAACCTGGAACTAAACCTATGTTTTCTTTGATTTTATTATTACTATAGATTTCTTCTAAATTGACTCCATTTTTTTTAAATAATTTACCTAAAAATTTATTAATATTTTCAATACTATCTTGTTCATAATTATAAAAATATTCAATTTTTAAATCTTTAATTTTATTCATTGCAACAGAATTAATTAAATGTGATATATCAGTCCCTTTATTAGTTGCAATATTATGTAACTGTATTAATTGCTTTCCATGAAATAGTCTTAAAAAAGGGCTAGTTTCATATCCTTTTTTTATTGAATTTTTAAATTTGTTTTTTGCTTCATTATAATAATCTACAATTTCCTTTAACTCTCTTACCACTACATTTTCTTCGTTTTCATCATTTTCTTCATATGCAATTGAATCTTTGACTTTTAATGTAAAATTAATAACATTTGGATATCCCGATTTCTGTAAACTATTTAAAGTTTTTGTCAAATTCCTTACATCATCCATTAAATTTGTAAATTTTTTTGTTATTTCTTCATTGTTATTACTACTAGACATTAATATTTTATTTCTGAGCTCTTCTAATTCATTTAGTGTTGCCTCTGTATCTTGGCCATTTTGATTTTTATATTTTATTTTATAAATAAATATATCTGTATTTTTATCTTTTAATATTTCAACTTTTGAATTATTTAAAAATTTTTCTATTTTTTGATTTGTCATTTCAGGATTTTCATCATAGGATTGGTATAATTGATAAATTTCTCCATAAGTATTTAAATAACTCTGTAGTTTGATATCTATTCCTTTTTCATTATTAAATTCTTTTTTAAAAATTTTAAGTAAATCTTCATCTGTTTTTATTTCTTTATTATCTATTAATTTTTTGAAAAATGTATAAACATCTATTAAATTATCTATATCAGTTGTTTGTAATTGTGAATTCTCACTTTCATCTATAAATTCATTCAAGTTTCTTATTTCTAAATTAGAATCTTTTATTTTTTTTATAAATAATATTGATTCTTGTTTTCCTAATAATAAGTGATAAAATTTAATTAAAGAAGTTTCATTTTTTATATCATAACCATATTTTAACAATAAATCAATAGCTTTTTTTATTTCTTCACCACTAACTTCATTTGAATTTATAGAATCAAATGTTGATTTCAAATCTTTTGATAATTCAGTTATTTGTATTTCATTTATTTGTTGATATGAATTAATAAAATATATTATTCCATTTAATAATTTAATTGTCTTATCTTTTATTGAAAAATTGATTAAATCATTTAATAAATCATTTTTAATATAATTCTCTTTTCCCAAATTTGCAAATTCAAATTCAATAAATTTAATTTCTTCTTCAATATTATTATTTTCATTTTGAATTGCTGATAAGATTTCATTAATATTATCTATATTAAAAAAAGGTTCTTTTGTATCTTTTTGTTGAATTATCCTTGTTATTGTATCTTTGTAATTATCAATTGATTCTTTGAATATTTCATCTTCAGATTTTTCTATACTTTCATTGTCATGCTTTTTTCTATATATTGACATAAAAAAGCAAGAATTTTTATATTTGATATTTTTTATATCTTCATTAGCTTCTTCAAAATTAAAGTCTTCATCTTTAATAAAATTACGCTCTTCTAATTTCATTATTTCGTCTATATTTTTATGTTTCAAAAGATTTAAATTATCTTTTATTTTCTTTATTGTTTCTTTTTTGGAATTGTTATAAAAAGTATTATAAAAATCTTCAATTATTTCAAATTTATCAAATTTTTCTTTGCATATTTTTAAATTTTCTTTTATTTTATCATAAATTTTTTTTGCTTCTTTTTCGCTTCCATCAGTAATTACAAAAATTTTGTTATAAAATGAATTTTTTTCATCTATTAAATTTGCAATTAAATCATATTTTATGGAACAATTATTTAAATCAGTATTTATTTTATTTTTTAATGTTATGGATTCAAAAAGATATTTTCCATGATAAATATCTTTATTTTTTAATAATTCACCACATTTTTCCAAAAATAGTTTAAAAAGGATAAAATTTTGAGTTTCTTCTTTTTGGTAAAAATCATTTTCATTTATTATCATATTATCCATCTGATTTAATAAATATAAATTAAATTGATTATTTGTAGATAATAATAATAACAAAGATATTATTGATTCAGCAGTAGCTTTTCCTTCTCTTTTTTGTTGAAGGAAAAAAGAAATTATTATATTTTTTATTTTTGAAATAATGTAATCTAAATTTTCATTTTTTAATAAATAAAAATAATATTTACTAGTAAAATCATAATTAACTTGAACTAATTTTATTATATAATTCAAATCCAAATCATTATAAGAATTTGCAATTAACAAATTATTTAAAATATTATATATTAAATCTTTTTTTTCTTCTTCTTCATCTAAAACGTAAAATATTAATTCATTCATTTTTCCATTAATTAATAAAGTAAAATCTCTGTTTATTGATTTCATAGGAAAAATTTCAAAAATACTATAAAAATCTCTTACTTTTTTCATTTTTTTTAAAATAACCTCATAAAATTCTTTTTGAATATTAAAATTTGAATGTTCGAATATACTCCATAATCTATATCTTTTTATTAATTCTATGTTTTTCATATAATCTTTATCTTCATCAGTAATTGGTATATATTCAAATATTTTAGGATCCCTATTTTCATTGTTTTTATATATAGGTTCTCTGTAATAAATGTCTTGTTCATTCATAAACTTTATTATTTCTTCTGTATTTAATACTCCATTTTTAATTAAATGTACTCCTTTAGAATGAATATTATTATAAAATTCATCTATAAGTCTTTGTTTGACTTTCTGAGTTTTTAGAATAGGAACAATAATTTGCAAATCGCATAATTTATTTAAAGGTTCATTTGAATATAAATCTATTAAATCTTCAAAAATTCCTTCTAAATCTATAATTTTATAATTTTTCTTTTTTGTTAAATCTATAATTTTTGTTAAAAAATTTATAATTTCCATAACATTATCTTTTAATGTTGGGCTTGCTAAAGATAAAAGATAATTTGTTTCTTTCCAATGAAAAATACTGGCATTTTTTTCTAGAATAACACAAATTTCTTTACAGTTTTGTTCAATAAATTGAAGACTTTTAATAAGTCCTTTCGATATTTTAATAATATAATTTATTTCTTCTTTGGTTTTAGAATTTAATAATAAACTTTTTTGCAATAAATCTAAATCTTCTTGTTTTTCAAAACTTAAATCATCAAGTTTCAATTCTTTATCATTTAATAAATCTAGTAAAACTCTACAACAATCTTTGGAATTCTTTGATTGAATTAATTTTATTAAATTATTTCTATCATAATTTGCATAAATTAAAATTATTAATCTTATTAATTTTTTTTTTTCTTTTTCATTTTTAAGAGTTAATATATCTATATCATCACTGGAAAGACAAATATCTTCATTTAAAGGTTGTCTATATTTTTTTTCTTCTAATTTAAGTTCAATATTCTCTATATTTTTAGGATATAACTTATATTTTGCAGAAAATTTAAAAAATTTTAATATATTATTTACATTTAATTCAAAACTAGGATTATTTGATATTTTAGATTTTAATCCTTTTAATAAACTTTCTTGGAATCTTTCGCAATCATTTTTTTCAAAAAAGAAATCATAATAATATTTAATTATTTTATTATTATAAATTGAAATAAAATTATTAATGCTTTCAATATAAAAAAAGTTCGTGGGTTCATTTACTTCAATCTCAGTTTCATGATTTTTATCTTTATACTTATTTTCTATAATAATTATTAATTTTTTTAATGGTTCATTTAATGGAATTTGAACCAATAGACATTTAATTTTCTCATTATTTGTATTTTGAAAATTGTTTTCATTTACAAAATAAAAATTATAAATAATATAAGAAGTTTTGTAAAAAGAACTTTCATCTCGGTAAGTAACTAAACAAAGCTCATTAATATCTTTTTCTTTTATAGGAAGAATGAAAAAAATATTATATTTGGAATCCTTAATTAAAGGATTAATTTTATAACCTTTAATACTATAAGTATGTAATTCTTTTGTTTGTTTTCCATCATATTCTTTGTTTTTTTTGCCTTTTTCTTTATTATATAAAACCTCTAAATTATCATTTTTCAATGGATCTTCAATTTTTTCTTTATCTTTTCTTTTTTCATCCTTTTTCTTATTTTGACTTCTTAATTTTGGAGCAGTATTATCTTTCCCATCTTTTTTAGGTTCTTTTTCATTTTCTTTTTTTTCTTTTTTATTTTTATCATCTTCATTCTTTTCTTGTTTATCTTTTATCTCTTTTTCATTTTGTTGGATTTGTGAAGATCGTTGTTGTTTTTTATTTTTATCATCAGTTTTATCATCTTCATTTTTATCTTTATTTTTATCATCAGTTTTATCATCCTCATTTTTATCTTTATTTTTATCATCAGTTTTATCATCCTCATTTTTATCTTTATTTTTATCATCAGTTTTATCATCCTCATTTTTATCTTTATTTTTACCTTCATCTTTATCTTGATTTTTATCTGTATCTTTTGTTAAATCTTTATTGTTTTCTTCTTTTTCTTCTTTTAAAAATTTTTTTAAATTATCTTTTTCTTCTTGTGTTAATTCAGATTCATCAATATCATTTTCTTCTAATGAAAATAAACTTTCTCCATCTAATTCCAAATCTTCAATTGATTTTTCAGATAATTTTAATTTTTCTTTCAAAAAAATAGATACTTCATTTTTGTCGCTTTCCCTTGTTATTTTAATCTCTTTCTTTGGTTCTTTTTCTTTCAATTCTTTTATAAATTTTTTCAAAATATCTTTTTCTTCTTGAGTTAAATCATCTGCTTCATCAATATCATTTTCTTCTAAATTAAATAAACTATCTCCATTTAGTGCTAAGGATTCTATACCAGTATCGCTAATTTTTAATTTTTCTTTTAAATATTTTGCGACTTGCTCTGCTGAACTTTCCTTCCCAATTATAATTTCTGTTTCTTCTTTTGTTTTGGTTTCTTCTTCTTTTTTTTCTTTTAATTCTTTAATAAAATTTTTTAAACTAGTTTTTTCTTCTTGATTTAATTCTTCTGCATCATCAATATCAGTTTCTTCTAAATTAAATAAACTTTCTCCATTAAGTCCCAAGGATTCTATAGCAGTATCACTAATATTTAATTTTTCTTTTAAATATTTACTAACTTCTTCTTCTGAACTTTCTTTTGTGATTAAAATTTTTGTTTCTTCTGGTTCCTCAATTTTTAATGTTTTAAAATAATTAATATATTTGATAATTTTTTTTCTTTGACCTAAATTTAGTCCCAAATTTTTTATTTCTTCTTCTTTTAATTCAATTAATCTCTTTCCATCCATATTATTTAGTTCTCCTCTAAAATTGAGACATTTTTCAAAAAATTCAGAAACTTCATTTGGTTTTGATTTAATTGTAATTTTTTCTTTTATTTCTTTTTCTTTGAAATGATCTTTATTATTTTGAAGAAAAACCTTTATATTTTTTAAAGGACCTACTTTTAATCCTAGTGATTTAAATTCTTTATCATCTAAATCATATAATATATCAGCAGAAATATCTTCTTTTATGAAATTATTTTTAACATCTTCTTTTATTTTGAATTTTTTTTCGAAAAAATTTGCCACTTCTTCTTTTGAAGAATCAATATTAATAATATCTTCAGTCATAGATTAAAAATAATTTTTAAAATAAGCCTTTAATAATTATTATCTAATTTTAATTTTATCTACTTTACAAATCTAAAAATTAACTATTTTTTCAATTTGTTTTATAAATTATTTTATTTATTATTTTCTAAAAATATTTAATTATTAATAATTAATCTAT
>JAEEGK010016622.1_pt1 | contig 16145 bp, 9 predicted proteins | sample 8958771 | NCBI WGS metagenome assembly JAEEGK01 (sample SAMN16246547, study PRJNA631951) | gut metagenome | biome: gut microbiome; feature: rumen; material: SC-attached | host: Bos | place: Iran: Karaj | collected 2018-10
GTTTAAATATTGTATTTTTTGTTTTGTTAATTTATTAAATAAAGTTGAAGCAGGATAAAAATTAATTAAAATTTACTTTTATTGTTTCAAATCTAATGGTTTGTATTATTAGGAAATATCATTCCAAAAAATTATAAGAATTATTTTCATTTTTAGCCAAATATTAATTTCATAGTTATTTTCAATATTATATAACTTTTCTATTATTTTAATAATATTGATTGATTATTATATACTCTTCATAATCAAATTAGTTTATTTGAATCATTTATTATTTCAATATTTTAGAGATTTAAAAATATTTATTTTGACATATTTTGTATACTCTGCTTTAATGTAGCAGAAAAAACAATATTAATTAAAATTATATCAGGATTAGAAAATCTAGATAATTATGATATAACATTTAATGAATATCATTAATTAAAAATAAAAATTATTTAAATGAAAATATATGATTAAAAAAAATTAATAAAAAAATTTGTTAAAAAATATTATTTAAAAAGACTAAATCAAATAAAAAAAACCATTTTTAAAAATCCAGTAAAAAAAACAAAAAATAAAATTAAGCATTAGCTTGTTCAACAATAACTTTACTAATTTTTTTAATAGTCTCATCATAATTATTTCCAGAATTCCTTAAATCATTTTTAACTTGTTTAGAATTCATACAAGTTTCTTTTTTGAAATTTTCTAATTTATCTCTCATATCTAATCTCAATTCATCAAGTCTTCTATTAACATAATCATCTTTATTAGGATTACTAACAGATTTTTCAAATTGAGTAATTAATTTATAATAATTTTGAATATTATCCATAATTGCTTGAACATTATCTTCAGTATATTGAATATTATGTAAAGGAATTTTATTTGGTACATAATCACCAACATAACTATTATTTAATTTATTTAAAAATTTATCAGTTGGAGGTTGTAATTTTTTAAAAAATTGTCTTTTTAAATTAATATTATTTTCAATTGTTTGAATTTTTTCTTTTAATTCATCAATACTTGCTTTTTTATCTTTTTCAAAAGTTAATTTATCATAATCTCTATTATTTCTTGTATTTTTTAATTCTTCAATTTGTTCTTGTAAAATTATTTTTTTTTCTTCTTTTTCATCATTTAAATCAATTAATTGTGTAATATACATTTCAATATTTGAATTTTGTTGTTCATTTTTTTCGAAAATAATTGGTAATTCATCATATTCATTCACGCCTAAAAATTTCATAATAATATCAAATGCTTCTTTTAAAACTTCTGCATTTTTAATATATTTATCTAACATATTTTTTTTAATTTTATTAATATTTTTCCATTTATCTAAAGTAACATCTAAAATTGGTATTCTATCAGAAATTTCTTCATTATGTAATTTTTTTATTTGTTCTTCAATTTCTTTTTCGTTTTTATTTTTTTTTGAATTTTTCATTGCATTTGTTGCCATCATTCCTAATAATTGTCTTTTTTTTGCTTGTTCTTTTTTTCTTTCTCTTTCTCTTTCAATATTTGCTTCTATTAATTTATGATATTTCGCTTCTAATTTATCTCTTCTTCTTTCAAAGTTTTTTCTTTGATCAAATCCAATTTGAGTTTTTGACATTAATTCCATATTATCATTTTGTTCTATATTTTTATTTGTATCTTCATTTTTTTTTTTTAATTCTTCTGTGTCTTTAATTAATTTTTCGTTTTTTTTTTCTATCATATTTAATTGATTAACACTTTGATTTTTTAATTTTCTTAAATTTTCTATTTCAATTTTTAAATCTTCAATATCTAATTGAGTATCATTTATTAATTGAGTTAAATTTTCTGATTCACTTTTTTTTTTATTAACTTGTCTCATTTTCATTCTTGCAGTATCATTTAATTTTTCCTTAGCTGCATAATTTTTTTTTGGTTCATCATATTTATGTGCCTTTTCTTTTGAATCATTTCTTTCTTTTTGTCTTTTTTCTTTTTCTTCTTCTGTTAAAGGATTTGGTTTTCCTTGTAAATCATTATATTCTCTTTGTTTTGTTGTGTATCTTTCATCTGAAATTCTTAATTCTATTTTTTTTTTTTCTATTTTTTTTGTTATGTTTTGTATTTCTCTTTGAATGTCTTCTATTTCTTTTACTTCTAATGCATTTCTCTTAAATGCATCTATGTCTATGTCATCTTCTTCACTACTTTCTTCATATTCTTCTTCTTCTTCTACTACGTTTTGATTTGGTAAGGGTAAAGGGTTTAGTTCTTCGGGGTTTGACATTTTTTTTTATGGGGTTTATTAGTTATGGTTATATTATATTATTTTATTTTATTTATTTGATTTATTTTTTTATTTTTTTTTTTTTTTTTTTTAATTTTTTTTTTTTTTTTTTGTTTTTTTTTTTTATATTTTTTTATTTTTTTTTATTTTTTTGATTTTTTTTTTTTTTTTTTTTTTTTTTTTTTTTAATTTTTTTTTTTTTATTTGGTTTTTGTTTTAGTTAGTTATTTTATTTATTTTTTTTGGTTATTTTGTGTTTTATTTTAAATAGAAGTTAATTGAAATTGATAGTATATTTTATTCATGAAGATATTTATTTAATAAGTGTAAGTTGGAGAAAATAATAAAAGAATAATAATATACTTTTATATTAATTTTAAATTTTGTGAAATTTTTTTTATTCATTTTTTTTTAATTTTTTTTTTTGATGTTTTAAAATTTATTTTCAGTTAATATATATATGATTAATGGACTTTAAATATTATTGTATCCAAAGAATATTTCATTTTACAATTGAGTAAAGTTTTAAATTATAATTTTTATATAATATTTATTAATTTTTATATTTAATATATATATTATTCCTTTAAATAATTTTTCTATTGAACTTTATAAGTGAATAATCATTAGTTTATAAATTATATATGATGGTTTAAAACTATTATTTATAATATATTATTTAATAAGTTTAATTAAAGAAATTTGTTAAATATTTAATATTTGAAGATTCAATGATATTTATGATATAAAGTAATATTTTAATTTAAACATTTAATTATTTAATATAAATTATTTTAATAATGAAATTTTTTTTTTTATAATTTTATAAGTTTGTAATTTTTATTTTTTACTTTATACTAAATTATTATACAATTTTTTTCTAATTTAATTATGGATGATTCACTTTATAATGAAAATCAATTTTATCCTAAATTATTAATTTGTCCAAAATGTACAATGAGAATACCACTTCTTCCTTTATTTATTAATTATATTAATGAAAATGGAACAATTGAGTTATTATTAAAATGTGAATGTGGAAATTCAGTAAGACTTCCTTTAAATGATTTTTTAAATTTAAAAGTTGAAAAAGAAGATAAAGTAATAAAATGTTATATTTGTTCAAGTAATTCACCTAATAATGATTATAAATATTGTTTTAATTGTAATAAATTTTATTGTAATGAATGTAGAGAAATTTTTAAAGAAAGTGAAAAAGAACATATTTTTTCAAAAAGAAGGATTTTCTTTAATTGTATTTGTGAAAAACATATTAATCATAAAATAGAATTTTTTTGTAATAATTGTAGTCAATTACTTTGTAAAAAATGTAATAAAAGACATTTAAATCATAATGTAAAATCTTTACAAGATTATTATAATGAATTATCAGAAAGAACTATTGATAAATTAAAAGATGAAATTAATAATAAATTTAAAATAAATGAAGAAGAAAAAAATAAATTTATTGAAATAATATCAAATGACGATAATTATATAAATACAAAAAAAGATTTTGAATTAGTATATGAAATAAATAAAAGATTAAATGAAGAAATATTAAAATATATAGAATTACTACATTCAAATTTTATATTTTCAAAAGATTTTTTAAATTATTATTTACTTTGTAATTTTGATTATACTACAAGATTAAATAAAACAGAATTTAAAATAAAAGATAAAAATAATTTAGAAAAATATTCTAAAGAAATAATTAATTATTTCAAAACAAATTATATAATAACATTTGAATATTTTTATTTTTTTCAAAATATAGATTTAATAGAAGAAAAAGAAATAGTATCTGAAATAATAGGAATAAATGATTCATTAATAATTTATTCATCAGGTTCAAATTTAAAAGCATATGATTTAAAAATAAATAAAGAAATTTCATCAATTTCTGCTCATTTAAAGCAAATAACAAAAATAATAAGAATAAAAGATTTAACTAATGAAAATATAATTAAAATTGCATCTGGAAGTGAAGATCATTTAATTAAAATATGGATTTATACAAATTTCCTTCAATTAGAAAGTAATTTAACTCATGATAATTGTATAATTAATATATCATATTTTGGAAATAATAATTTATATTCTATAACAAAAGATCAAAAATTATATATTTGGGATATTGAAAAAACTAAAACAATAAAAATAATTGAATCAGATGAACAAATTAATGGAATTATTGAATTTCCTAAAAATAATATTATTTATAGTAAAGAAAATAATTTATATTCTTTAAATGATTATAAATTTCAAATTAGTTTAGGACAAAGTAAAATTAATTTTTTATTTGTTATTAATAATAATTGTTTTATTTCTATTCATGAAGATAATAATATTATTTTTTGGGATGAAAAATTTCAAAAACGAAAAAAAAAAAATGTAAAACAAGAAATAACTAAAATTGGATTATTAACAAATGATATTCTTCAATTTATATTAAATGATTTTTCAATTCATTTTATTAATACAAAAACATATGAAATTATAAATTTTATAAATTTATCTTTAGAAAAATTTTATACAATTATAGTTTATATTAATAATTACATTATATCTTCTTCTATAAATGGATTAAAAATTTGGATTGGTCAAAAAACAAATCCACAAGAAATAAATAATATTATCTTTTGTTAATATATTGTTTTTAATATTATTTAGTATTAGTAAATTATTTTATAAATAAAAAAAAAATTTAAACTATATGACTTATTTAATTAATTTTATTTATTTTTAATTTAATATTTTTTAATAACAAAAAATACAATATTTTAAAAAAAATTTTGCATGCTGTGAGATTTGAACTCACGAGTACGATGTACAAATGATCTTAAGTCACTCCCCTTAGACCGCTCGGGCAAGCATGCAATTGAAAATTAGGAAATAAATTCTTAAAATAAATAAAAAAAATAGATTTATTAATTTTAACAAATTATTTTTTTACTAATTAATAATAATTCAAAGTATTAATTTGTTTTTTTTTAAGAAATTCTATTATTACATATTATAATTATATATTTATTTATTATATTATTACATAATTTTTTTTAATTTTATTAAAAGTATTGAAAATTATTATTAATAATACAATCAAAAAAGACTTTTAATTAAATTCCTTTTTTAGGTTTAAAATAAGTTGTTGATGAAGTTTTCATTAAACTACCTTTTTCGTTTTTAATCATTTTATAAATTAAATGATTATCAGTTTTAATTTTCGGAATTGTATTTAAATTATTATTATTACTATTTTTATGAGGTAATAATGTATTAAATGAATCTTTACTTTTACTTTTTTTTTCAGTAAATTCATTTATTTTATTTCTGACATTACCTTCTCTAATAATTAAAGAAAAATTTTTATTCCCAAATTTAGGAAGACTTTTTCTTGGATTAGGTTTAATTTTATTATCTCTAAAAATTTTTAAACCAAAATCATTTAAATTATCATCTTGATTTGAATTTAATAAATTTTCATCTTGATTTGTATTTAAATTTGAAATATTTGGCAAAGTATTATTTGAATTCACATAATTTAAATCTTGATTTTTAATTTCATTTTTAAATAATTCTGGATTTAAATTTTTATTAAATTTAATATTATTAATAAATTGTTTTATTTCTTGTATTTTTCTATCCATTTTTTCAACTTCTATTTTTAAAAAAGAAATATTTTCTAAACATTTAATATTTATTTCTTGAATTTTATTTTTTAATTCAGAATTATTTTTAGTAATATCATTTTTTAAAATTAATAATTTATTAGTTTCATTAATTAAACAATCACTTGATTCTTTTAATTTTCCAGCATAAGAATAATTTTCAATTTTAGCTTCTTCAATTTTATCTAAATATTCATTTATTTTTTTATTACAATTATCCATAATAATTTCACTTTTTTCAGTAGTATATTTCATAAAAACTTCTTTATTTGTTTCAATATCATTATGAACTTTTTTAAAATATTCATCACATTTTTCTTTAAAACTTTTAAAATCAACATTCATTTTTTCTTTATAATCACTTAAAGTCGCAGTTTGAGAAATTAAAAAATTAAAACACTCTTTTGCATTTTTAAATCTGCAATATTCTCCTATTTGACCTGGAATTACTAAATTATCTAAAAATAGTCTATCATATTTATAAAATCCATCTGATATTTCTTTATGTAAATTATTAATTTTTATTTCATGTGATATTAAAGTTTCACTATTTTTTTTTTCTGTCGGAATTATATCTGAACATTTTTCTAATTCTATTATTAATTTTGTTATATTTGTTGTATGAAGATTTAATTTATTTTCTATTGTTATAAATTTTGTATCATATGCATTAATTTTTGAATTTATTAATGTTTCTAATAGATTGTATTTATTTTTTAATTTTTCTTCTATTTCACTTAACATTAATATTATATCATCTTTGAATTTTGGAAAATTTGAATTGTTTGGAAGTCTAATATTAATATTTTGTTTATTTTCTTTTGAAATCATTTTATGATTTTAATTTCTTTTTATTTTAAAATATTTTTTGTTATAATGAATATTTTAATATTTAAAATGAATGTTTAATAAATAAAATATATTTTAAGAAATGGAAATTGATGAAACAAATACAAATTCAAATAATAATGAAAATAATTTAAATAATATTGATAATAATTCAATAATTTTCAAATCTACATTTGATAAAGATAAATCATTAATAATATCAAAAGAAGTACAAAAATTAATTCCAAAATTAGATATTAATTTACAGACAATTTCATTTAATATTCCATTTAAATATTTAAATTTAATAAAAGAATATTGTGAACATCATAATTTTATAAACCCAAAACCTATAACAAAACCACTTCCATATAATGATTTCTCAAAATGTATAAGTGATAAATGGGATTATGATTTTATTATGAAATTATCTATTAATGAAAGTTTAGAATTTGTTAATTATTTTAAAGAATTAAATTGTGAATCTTTATATTATTTATGTTGTGCAAGAATTGGTTTTTATTTTAGATGTGAAAATATTAAAAAAATTAAATCAGATTTTCATTTAGTTGTTACTAAGTTTACTCCTGAAGAAAAAAATAAAATAATTGAAGAAAATTCTTGGATGAAAGATATTTAAAATAAAAATAATGTAATTATATATTTTTACATTTATTTATTTAATAATAAATGTATATTTAAGAACAAATTATCCTAAATTTATATTATATATATAAAGGATAATAAAATTATTTTCATATGATATTATGTTTTTCCTTTGATCAAAGACTAATTTTATTATTTTCCTTTTTTATATATTTGATTTTCCATTCATTAATTTTTAAAATAAAAAAATCTAATAAATTATTTATTATTCTTATATTAAACTATATAACATAATCTTTTTATTCAATTGATTATGATACAATATTTTTCAATACAATTTTAATTTCTATTACATTTTTTATTTATTTTTTACAATTTTTTAAATAAAAATTAAATATAAAAAATACTAATACTAAAAATATATTTATACATTAATCAATATTTAGAAAATCATTAATACTTTTATTTGTTTTGTTTAATTGCTCTAAATTAATCATTTTATTAGATTCTTCAACATTCACATTTTTATTATTATTTTTTATAGGAAAAGTATTTCTAACAACAAAATATAAAGTATACCAATTCATAAAAGTATTAATTATTATATTAATTATTTCGGCTAAAACTATATAATAACTTCTTTTATTTGAAGGATATATTTCTCCATTTTTTATTTTGATAAACTCATTTGAAAAAATAATTTTAAATAATGAAATTAAAAATGATATAAAATTAGTTACTAAAGTAATCCAAATATAAATATTTAATTGTTTTATTCTTATATTAAAAAAAATTTCAGGAGTCATTTTAATATCTTTAGATGTTTCTTTTAATAAAAAATAAGTTGGACTAAGTGATCTTAAATCATCATTATCAATATTTAAGTTTACAATTGTAAAGTTTCCTGTATCAGAAACTCCAGTTTCTTTATTTTCATTAGTTAAATCATTATTATTATTTCTTATAGAAGGATTATATTCTTCATAAGAAAATTGAGATTCTTCTTTATTTTCTTCTTCAATTTGTTTTAATTTAAGCATTATTCCTTTTAATTTTAAACCAATTATTAATAAAATAAATGATGTAATTAAACCAAAAAAATCATAAATTAATGAAATAAAATTATTTAAGAAATCAGAACTTATAAATAATTGTAAATAAAATATTGTTGATAAATCTAATAAAATTGATAATATAGTAAATATTGCATTTAAAATAATTAAAATTATATAGAAACTATTGTAACAAAATGAACCTATATTACTATTTGATAAAAGAAAATATGATTTGAAAAATCTTCTAGTTATAAATAATATAATTATAATTTGTAATGTTTCTACAATTGTTAATAAAATTGTGTATCTTTTATAGTTTAAAAAAATATTCATTAAAATTAATTCAATTATTCCACTTATTAATACCCATTCTTCAAATTTGATTTTATGATCAATTTGACATAATTTTATTATTCCAAAAATATTTAAGATAAAAATTATTAATGATATAATTATAATTGAATATATTACTTCTTCTGGTTCAATATATTTATTTTTAGATAATACATATGATTGAAATATTATATTTGACAAAAATGATTTAATATACATTTATATATTTAATTATAAAATAATCAAAATTTCAAATATACTAATATTTAATATTTTATATATTAAAAAAAAACTTTTTTAATATTTTATTATTAATATTCAATTTCCCAAACCTTAATAGTATTATCACTCGAACAAGTGACTAAATAATTAGAATCAATTTCAATAATTCCATGAACATAATCATCATGTATATTATTTTTAATAAATTCTTTCTTATATGTATTCTTATTAATAATAATTAAATTTTTATCTTTACCAGAAATAATAATATTTCCATTTTTTAATAAATTTATAACATAAATATCATTAAAATTTATTTTAATATTAGTTTCAATTTGAAAATTTCTAAAATTAATAATTGAAATAAAACCATTTCCATTCCCACCACAACAAATTTTATTATTATCAATTTGAATAAAACTCATTTGATGAACAATATAAAAATTATCAATTTGAAAAATTAAATTAAAATTATTATTTATATCATAAAATTTAATTGATAAATCACCCCCTCCACTTAATAAATAATTAATATTATCATTTGTTTTAATTTCTAAAATTGATTCAATATATAAATTATATCCTTTTATTTCTTTTATTTTTTCATATTTATTAATTTCATTTTCTTTTTCTTTCCATATTTTAATTGTTTTATCACTTGAACAAGATACTAAATTTAAATTTTTTAATTGAATTAATTTCCAAACATCATTTTGATGTTCATTTAAAGTAAATAATAAAATATAATTTAATTTCTCAAAATTAATATTCCAAAATTTAATTGAACCATCAGAAGAACATGAAACAATATTTTCATTAATTAATTGAGTTAAATATAAAATATAATTTAAATGTGCATTTTCAATATTAATTAAACATTTGAAATTATCTTTTAATAATCCTGAAAATATTTTAATTGATAAATCACCTGAACATGATGCAAAATTTTTATTTTTTAAAGAAATAATACAATTGATCCATTTTTTATGTTCTTTTATAATTGATTTACATTTTATTTTTTCAGAATTTATTTCTTTTTGATTAATAGAAAAATCTTTTATTTTACTTTTATTATTATTTTGATTATTTGAAAATTCTTTTTTTTGATTTAATATAATAGATTTATTTCCCATAAAATAATATTTTTAAAAATTTAATAATAATTTCATCAAAAAAAAATAAATTAATATAAAAAAAAATGGAATAGGCGGGCATCGATCCCGCTGCCTCATGCATGCTAAGCATGCGCTCTACCATTTGAGCTACTATCCCAACTTAAAATTACTATTTTTTTATACTATTTAAAATGAAATTTATTTTCTTTTTTTTGAGTATTAATTACAATTTTTAGTTTTTATTTTAGTTTATAAAATGATATTTTTATTATAAATTATATTATTATATATAAATTTATTTTTTTGCTTTTTCATTATAAAAATTAATTAATTAATTTTTTTATTTTTACAATCTATTTATTTATATTTATTTATAGTGAAAATAAAAAAAAAATAAATAGTAAATTTATATTATAAGAGTTTTAAAATATATTTTTCATTTTTATAATATATATTAATTAAATCTTATAAAAAATAGTAAAATTTTAACTTATCTTATATTTATTTTTGATTTTAATTAATTTAAAATAAAAAGTTTAAAATTCAAATTTTTTTTATTTTTAAATAATATTTATTAAATATATTTTTAAATTACACTTTAAAAATAATGTCAAATCCTTTAAAACAAAAACTTCAAAAAGTAAAATAATATAATAACAAATATAGTTATTTAATAATTATTATTCCTCATGTAATACACTTCAAAATCAAAAATCAATAAATAAAATAAATTCATCATTAAATAAATCAAGAGATATAAATGATGACTTAAGTTCATCTTTTTTAGGATTCCAATCAAAAATGACAAATGAAAATTTAAGCACAAATTCATCTTTTAATATAAGACATGACACTTTAAAAAGAAGTAAATCAATGAAAAAATTAAAACAATTACAAGATGAATTTAAATCTGAAATGGAAAAAAATAAATTATTTAATTTTGAAAAAAGTTTAAATAATGAAAAATCAAGAATAAATGAAAGTTATTCAAAATTTAATTTAAAAACTAATCAAATTATAAGAAATGGCTCTTTAAATCATTTTACATTAAAAAGAGAAAATTCTTTAAATAATTTATTAAATAAAACTGAAAAAAGATATATTCCAAGAAGTAATTCAAAAATATTGAAAACTATTGAAAATATGAAAACAAGTATGTTATTAGATAATAAAAAAAGTTCTGTGAGAATTAATAAAGATTTTATTAATAGTTTCTTTAATAATAAAGAAAATTCTTATTTAAATTCAAATCTTAATAATAAAAATTTGTATTTAAATAAAAAGAATTTGGGGAAAAAAAATTTTTTTGGACAAACTTCAAAGCTATTATATGAACAAAATTATAGATTGAATAATAATAAGGATAATTCTTTTGAAAGTAGTTTTTTAAGTTATTCTAAAAAATATTAGATTAATTTTTTTAAAAACTATGATGAATTAATTTTAATATAATGATTAATAAAAAATTATTTATCTAAATTAAAATAATTTGATTTATTTTTAATTTTAATACCAAAAAATAAAAACAAAATAAAAAAATATAAATATTTTTTTTACTATTAATAATTATTATTTAAACAAATAATGGATAATCAATTTTCAAATCAGACAAAAATAATAATAATTACATCATATTTTCTAATAGTAATAATAACAGAAATATTATATAGAGATCCTTTAAAAAATTTAAGTACAAAATTTATAGAATTTTTACAAGATAAATTAAATAATACAGTAACAAGAATATTTTTTTCATTAATAACATATTTTGGTAGTGAAAAAATTTTAATACCAATAGTAGTAATATTTTTATTTTTTAATCCATTAATATACTTTTACTATTTAATATTCTCAATAATAACATCAACATATTTAGCATCAATATTAAAATTAATATATACAGACTTTAGACCATTTTGGGATAAAAATAATAATATTTTACCTATTATTAATTGTGATATGGGTTATGGAAATCCAAGTGGTCATAGTTTAGTATCAACTGTTACTTATTTAGGTTTATGGAAATTATTACAAAAAAATAGAATTAATAAAAAAAGAATGAATAGTCTTACAATTTTATCAATTATGATTGTAATAATTTTTCTTATAATGTTTTCAAGAATATTTGGTGGTGTTCATAATATAAATCAAATTTTATTTGGTTTTTTATTAGGTTTTGGAATGTTTTTTACATATTATAATTTATATAAATTTTATAATAAAGAACCAGAAATGTTTTTTCTATTTATAGAAGAAAATAAAAAAATATTAAATATTATATTCATTTCATTATATTTAATATCAATACCAATTTATTTTATTGTAAATGATACTAAAAATAGAAATGAATATTATAATATTATTGAATCAAAATGTGGAATTGATAAAATTCCTCCTTTACATAAACAATTTAGTAATGAAGGATTTAAAGGAACTTCTTTAATGATTGCTTTAATTGGAATATTAAATGGAATATTATATTCAAAATATAAAATGGAAAGTAAATTTCCTCAAAAAGAATATATTATAATGGATTGGCATAATTTAGATTATAAAAATAAAATATATCGATTTATTATAATGGGATTTTTTGCTTTTCCAGGATTACTTTTATTATTAATTCCTTCAAGAGCTCATATTTCTATAATAATGTTATTTAAATATAATATTAGTTTTTTAATAATTGGTTTTTGTATCTTTGGTCCAGGAATGTATTTTAGTTTTTTAAAAACATTTAAAGATGAAGAAAAAAATATTGAAAATATTGAAAAAGTTATTAATTATTCTGTTGGAGGAATGAATAATTCTTTTTCTACTGATGATTAAAATGAAATTTTTATTTAAATAATATATTAGTTTTATTTTTTAATAAAATAATTATAATAAATTATTTAAAGAAAAATGCAGAAATTTGATATTCAAACAGCAAAAAAATTATTAAGTTCATATGCAGAAAAAGTAAATTTATATATGAAAGAAAATCAAAATTTAAAAAGTGAATTAAAAGATATAAAAACTTCATTAGAAATTAATAAAGAAATATTATTTAAGAATTTGAATATTCAAATTAAAGATGATAAAAAAAATTATTTAAAACAATTAAAAGAAGAAAATGAAAGATTATCAAATAATATTTCAAAATTATATGAAGAAAAAACAAATTTAGAAAAAAAATTATATATAATTCAACAACAATTAGATGAATATATAATAAAAAATCAAGAAACAAATGAATCTCAATCAACAGAAATTTTCAAATTATCAAATCAATTAAAAGAAAAAGAAAGTTTAATTCTTCAATTAAAAAAAGAATTAAATAAATATTACAGAGAAGATTATAATAGTACAAAAGAATTAATAATATGTGAACCTGATCATGTTAATATTGAAATGAATAATGAATTATGTGAAACAAGAGAATTAATAAGTAAATATTCACATTTAATTCATGAAAGTAATAAAAAAATAACTTTTCAAGAAACTCAAATTGAAAAATTAAAAAATAAAATAATAAGTTTTAAAAAGAAAAAAAAAATAAAAGAAACAATGGAAAATATTCAAATGTTTGATTATATTTTAACAAGTAGTGAAGAAAGTGATAATTCTCAAACTAAAAAAAGTGATACAATAAGTAATTTAGAAAGTCCTTTAATGAAATTTCCAGAAAAAATAAAACAACCAAAATATTTAACGACAGATATTAATGATTATTCTCAAAATATTCCTAAATTAGATTTTTCTAAAGTTTTAAGTAAATATACTCCAGTTAAACATATTGATGTAGTTGAAGGAGAAAAATTAACTAATAGATCTTGTGATGAATATATTGATAAATTAAAATTTCAATTGAAATTTTATAAAAATGGTCTTATTAAATATAAAAAAAAAAATCATCAATTAAAAAAATTAGTTACTATGTTAAAAGAACAATGTATTAAATTGAGAAATTATAATATTCAAATTAATTCTTGTTCTACAAAAGATAAAACTAATATTCAAAATAATAATGATGATAATAATAAAGTTAATAATGAATCTATGGAAGCAAATACTAGTCAAATTGATATTGGTTCTAATATTGAAGAAAGTGAATTTAATTATATAATTAAAGAATATAATAAAAATATATGTGAAACTATGGATAAATAATTAAATAGAATATTGTATATTTAAGAAGAAAATATGTTATTATATATTAATTTGGATAAGTTTAAAATATTTTTTTAATTTTTTTAAACTAAAATTTATTTACTTTCAATATATTATAAATCATAACTGTTTTAAGATAAAAGAATATAGAAACCAAATTTTAAATTATTTAACGGATTTTAATTATTTATAATGAAACAGGTGTTATTTTTCTTTTATTTTTATAAATGAATAATATTTGTAATTAAAAAATATTTCTTAAAGAAATTTAATTCTTTTTTAGAACAAAATATGTTTAAAATTTTACTTAATCAAGAATAATATTTTCTAATATTTCATTAAAAAAAATAAATATATAAATTATTTATTAAAGTTTTTACTATATATTTTAAATTAAAAAAATCTCATTACCAAGAACTCAAAATAATAATAATATTTTCTTAATTTAATCATAAAAAAATATTAAAAAAACAAAAAATAAAATTAAAAAAATTAAATTATTTAAAAAATAATAATTATAAATAAAAAAATATAAATTAATTATTTTAATAATCATTATTTTTTTAAAATTAATAATAATTAATTAATTTTTGTTTCTAACAATTTCTTTATATATAAATATGTTTTATAAATATATAAATATATTTATTTAAAAATTTTTTTTAAACATAATAATTATTAAAATATTGCTACATCATTATGATATATTTTTTAAAGTAGATTAATTCGAAGTCTCATAATTATTCAAAGAGGCCTTTTTTTCATCTAAAGTATTTTGATTAATTGTATACTCATAATCATCCTCTAATTCATTTGCTTTCTTTTTTCTAGGTAATCTAATTATATTTTTATGAAATAATATACCTAAAACGAAAAATATAATAAGTAATGAGATAATAATAATTACTTTAATTAAAGTTGAACTTTTACTATTTTCATTTGAATTATTTTCATCTTTTTTATTATTTCCATTATTGTTACTATCAATGTCATTATTGTTATTAAATTTTTTATAATAAGATATCATTCTATTATCTCCATTGAAGCTTAATTTATATTTTTTTAAAAAAGGTATGCCAAGTTTCCATCTTTTAATTATAGTTGCTCTAGGATTTTCAGGATTGATATAAGGATCATTTTTATTAGGGAAAAAAATTAGAAAATAAATATTTTTATCAGATTTATCTATATTATTATAAGTAAATAAATCATATTGATCTAAAATAAATGTTGTATTTAATTCATAATGTTCAAAATATAATTTAGGAAATTCATTATTAAATTTTTCTTTAAATAAATCTGATTGACTATCACAGACGAACGTACCATAGCTATCATCTATTGAAACATTTTTATAAGCACATATATCTTTTAATAATAATTCTTCAAAAAAATAATATCTTATATAATTTTTATAAGTATTTATGCCAATTATATAAGGCATGTTTCCAATTATTTGTGCATCTTTTATATCAAAGGCTGTCGAATGACTATCTAAAGAAATATTAAGATTATTATTTACTTGGGCAAAAACCTTTTGAAAAACTAAATTCCAATAAATTTGCCCTTTTTGAGACTGTGAAAGTGTCCTTTCTAAAAATCCATTATCTTCATCAAAATCTTCATCACCTAATAAAATATATCCTTCATTTTCTCCAGTTTTTGTATTATTTAGAAAATGAAAAGAAAATGTGTGGGAATTAATCATATCTGTATTTTTTAAGGATTTAATGAATAAAGGGATTATATATTCATCTTGATTACTATTTTGTTGAAGTCCTAATATTGCATATTTATCATATATATTATATTCCATATATTTTTGCTTACTTTTCAATAGAGAAAATTTTACTTTTTCAAAATTATTACATTTTTTTATATTTATATTATTTATATCCTGCTT
>JAEEGK010016623.1_pt1 | contig 16144 bp, 13 predicted proteins | sample 8958771 | NCBI WGS metagenome assembly JAEEGK01 (sample SAMN16246547, study PRJNA631951) | gut metagenome | biome: gut microbiome; feature: rumen; material: SC-attached | host: Bos | place: Iran: Karaj | collected 2018-10
TTGAGATCACGCTGCAGGCCTACGTTGGTGAAAAGGCGAGTGCTGGTCATGCGGAAGTTGTTGTAATCGCCCTTCGAATTCCACTGGAGTGAGGCGTTGAGCCGGAAACCGTGTGGCAATTCGATGTCGTTCTGCCAACCAAGAATAAACCAAGGATGGTTCAACGTGATGGTGGAGCCATCGGCCGTAGGCGATTTGAAATCCTGCAACTGAGTGATGATAGTCCACATAGGATGCCAGCAGCCGATGGTAGGCCGTGCTGATAACTGGATGCTGAACTTGTTGTAATCCTCCCAGCTGTTGATGGGACGCACAAGGCTGACAAGGGGATCTTCTGAACCAGGGAAAGGCTCTGTCGACATAGTGAGGGCATCCTTCACGCGGCCATAGTTCAGCATCAGGTTCGCCCATTTATAGGCAGCATTGAGCACCAGGCTATGGGTATAAGTCGGCAACAGATATGGGTTACCGCTCTGGTAAGTATAGCGGTTGACGTAAACCGTCGAACTGGTCAGATTGGCATAGTTAGGACGCTCGATGTCACGACGGTAGGAGAGGGAGAGTTGTGCCTTGCCTACAGGGGCAGAGATGACCGCCGTAGGGAACCAGTCGCCATAGTCGCGGCAGACTTCATCCTCCTTCTTACCGAAGTTGAAGTAGTCGTTTGTCAGATGCTCATAGCGCAGTCCTACCTGTGCATAGACTTTGCCAAAAGAGCGACCATACTCCAGGAAGGCAGCTGATGATTTCTCATTAATCTCTGTGTCGGTGGTCTTCACAGGCACATAGTCGCTAGCCATAAACGAGTAGGCGTCGGTGCGATGATTATAGCTATATTCGCCACCCAGAGAGAGATTACCTTTCCATACAGGATAGGAGAGGATGAGTTTTGTGGCCCAGAAGTTGTTGCCGCTGAGGGTGTTGCTCTCGATGGTACGAGGAGCTGTAGTGTCTCCAGATGCAGGGGATGTCTGCTCCGTGGTACTACCAGGCGTCTTGGTGTCGTCAAAGAGTCCGTCGATATTGAGGTCGATACCCAGATTGCCCACCTTGCCGTTATAGTAGGCATTGAAGATGTGTTTGCTGAAACTCTCATCCTGCCAAATGCGACTTTCTGAATGCTCCGTGTATTTGCCGTTCACGTAGTTGTCGGTAAAGAACATACTGTTGAAGTCGCTGCTGGGGTGGCGGTCGTATTTATAAAAGGCACCGAAGCTGTGGTTCTCATCGACCATATAGTTTAGCTGCAATTGCGGTGAATAACCCTTCCAGATGCTCTTCGATTCCTGCGAGTTGTTGCTCTGGATGTAATCCGGGCCTACAAAGTAGGTGAGCTCATGCTCCTGCAACGATTTTGCATGACCGTAGCGCCCTGCCCACAGCGAGGCGGTAATGTCGAGACCGCCTGTGCGGTAGTTCACATCCAGGTTGTTCGTCAGCGTGTGACCATACTGGTATATGCCACTGAAATAGTCCTGAAACGAGAAACCTTCGCCCTGTGCCTTCTTTAGCGTGATGCGAACTACGGCTTTGGTCGATGCCTTATAGCGGGCACCAGGGTTCTGAACTACATCTACATGCTGGATTTGGTCAGAACGCAGGCGAGAGAGTTCATTCAGATCCTGTACCTTACGACCATTGATATATACCTCAGCATCGCCGCGTCCCAGCACCGTCACACTACCGCCGCGTTCAGTCTCAATCGATGGTATCTTTCCTAAGGCATCGCTTACGGTTCCGGCTTTCTCCAAGATGGTTCCAGCCACAGTGGTACGCATGGCATCACCTTTGGCATGTGTCTTGGGCAGCTGACCTTTTACTACAACTTCGCTGAGCAGTTGCGTGTCCTCCTTCATCTGGATAGTCAAGTCCTGACCTGCCTTTATATATAAGGTTTGATAGCCCACGCTAGTCACCTTAAACAGACCTTGTTTTATATCCGTCACAATATTGAACATGCCTTGCTCGTCAGTCATCGCACCCTGCACAAAGGCCGAGTCGGGCAGCGACAGCAGCACCACGTTCACATAGGGCATCGGCTCGCCCTTCTCATCCAATACTCGTCCGCCAAAGTCTTGTGTCTTAGCGAAACTCATCATTGTCATCATTATTGCAGCCATCAGAACTGCTAGTCTTACGTTAATTCTTTTCATCTTTTCAAATTTATATTTTTCTTATTTTTTATTCTTTATATCCCCGCCGCCCAAGAAACACCGAGTTTCGCGGTTTTCGACCGCAAAGATATGACATACTATTTGATTCTCCTAATTTCTGGGATATACGGTGTAAAAATGTGACGAATGGCTAATTGCTACTCATTCTCTGACGCTCTGCCTGTCCGGCACCAGTGCCCTTATACTTGCTCTTCGAGGCGTTGAATGTGTAGCGCAGCGTGATGTTCAAGTTGTGGTTGCTGCGCACAGCGCTCTCCTTAACCTGATAACCACCACAGCTCATGCGCATGTCCTGAACACTACGCTGCAGCACGTCGTTGAGGCTGACACGAAGACAAAGAGCATCATTCTTCAACCAACACTTTTGAACTACAACCCCAAGAAGATATGATGCCGACTCCATGTGGAAGTTGATGACATCACCTTTAGTCATGATGTTCATGTTAGCCTCCAGTTGCCAGCGGTGTGGCAGACGGAAAGCATTGTTCAGGTCGATGAAGAAGATTGGCTTGGTGTAAGTCTCCTTTACCTTGCCTGTTTCTGAGCGTGGATCGTCAAACTCCATCGTGTTCCAGAACTTCTGTCCACCAATAGTCCAGTTGGGGCTCCAGATACCGAAAGAGGGATTGGCAGAGAGGAAGATGGCGAGGTTGCGTACAGGGTCTTTCAGGTTTACGCGCTTAATCATCACCATGCCCTCATCGCCGTATGCGTATGGCAGTTGCGACAGCGTGTTGTCACGACGCTCGTAGGCTGCAAAGAGGTTCAGCCACTTGTAGCGGGCATTGAGGCTCACCTCCTGCATCGTGGCATTCTTCAGCGTAGGATCGCCCTGTAACAGCGTATAGGAGTTGATATAGGTAATGCGGTCGCTCAAGCTGTTATAGTCGGGACGGATGGTCTTGAAACTGTAGGCTACCGAAGTCTGCACGGGTCCGAACTGTCTGGCCCACGACAGACTGGGAAAGAACTCATCCTGATAGCGCGTCATATTATTATCAGCATTGAGATTGTCAGTATAGTCGAATCCCACATGCTCATAACGTAAACCTGCACTGAAGGTACCCACCTTCTCCAGGTTGAAGTTGTAGGCTGCGAAGGCTGCGATATTATTTTCCTTCACCTTCGAATCAGAAGCAGGCAATGGATAGTTGGTGATAGAAGAGCTGTTGTTGCGAGTCACAAACGAGAGCTCTGTTCCTGCCTCCAACTGTCCTTTCCAGACGGGGTAGGTCAGCACGAGTTTCGAAGCCCACAGACGAGTAAATGTGCTGTTGTCCTGTTCCATAGTATGGCGGTCAGTATGGTTGATGAGTTCGTTGATATGATTATTCACAGCAGTTTTGTCCGTCAAGAAATCTACATTCAAGTCAATGCCTAGTTTATCTACCTGACCGTTATAATAGGCGTTGCCCTCCCAGTTGTAGTAGGTGTGACGATGTTCGCCCTGAGTGGATGAGTTATGCTCCTTCTGCCGCTCCTGGGTATCAAGATAGCGATGCTCTACATCTGTCTCCACCATCAGATCTGTGGTGGCGTTGAAGCGGTCGTTGCGTTGGATTCTGGCACCTACAGAGTGGTTTTCGGCTATCTGCCAGTTGAACCCCAAGTTATAGTCAATCCCATTGTTCTTGAAATGATTTCTCGAATGAGATTCCTGGATAATGCTTTTGATTCCACGGTTGGTTGGCAGATAGTTTGACTGCTCGTCAGTGAAAAGTGTCGTCTGGTCCCATTTCCAGTAGTTCACCATACCAAACAGGTCGAGGTTGTTATGACGGTATCGCAAGTTCAACTGGGCATTAGGGTCGCTTTCGCCAAACCTCAGATCCTGATTAAGACCTGTATTCAAGTCGAAGCCGAAGCCGTCGCCCTCCTTACGGATGGTCTTGATCCTCACGACTGATGATATCGTAGCATCGTACTGTGCACCAGGATTGGTGATCACCTCCACACTCGCAATCTCCTCTGAACGTAGCCGTTTCAGTTCCTCTTTGTCATGCATTTTTCGGCCATTAATATAAAAGATAGGTGTGCCCTTGCCCAGCACCTCCAGGTCTTCGCCCTTCAGAGTCATACCTGGCACCTTGGCCAGCATTTCCTTAGCAGTACCCGAATGGCCTAAGACGGTACCTTGAATGGTGGTCACCATCGAGTTTCCCGTCAGTTTCGTCTTCGGCATCTGTCCTTTAACGATTATTTCGCTCAACAATGGCTGGTCTTCCTCCATTTGGATGGTACCCACGTCCGTGCCTTTTACATCCACGTATTGCGTACGATAGCCGATAAACGAGAGTCGCAAGATGCAGCACGCATCAGTTGTCTGGATCATAAACGCTCCATTCTCGTCGCTCGTAGCACCCTGAATATAAGTAGAGTCTGCCGAGAGCAGCGCTATACTTACAAATCCGAGCGGCTCACCATTCTGGTCTATTACTCTTCCACCAACGTCCTGAGTCTTAGCTTGAGCTGTCAGGCTCATCATCATTGCAGCCATCAAGGCCACCATCTTTAAACTGAATTTGTTCATAACTTAGCAATTTTGAATAATTTGCCAGTTTGACGATGGAGAGGTATGCTAAAGTTGCGACTTTGCTGCTATTTGTGACGAATGGTACGATTCTGTGACGAATGGTCTATCTACTATGAATCAAATGTCCTTCCTGTATAGCTGCGAAGAGGGCGAAACATGCAATTATCCATACAACAGCGATGAAGTATGACTGCCCGATGGTCATCATGCCAATAAAGAGCAGGATGCCTGTCAATTTGTTGGCTATAGTGTGCAGAAATTCTATCCTTTGCCTTACCAAATAAGAACTGATGGCATTAACGATTTTCACCAATGCGACAAGTCCTATCATCATCCACAGCGTAGTAGGCAGTTTCAGCCACGGAAACAATTTATATCCTACAGCCAAGACAAGCACAAAGTCTGCCAAACTATCCAATCTGGCTCCGAACTTACTCTCCACTCCCCATCGTCTTGCCAGAAAGCCGTCGAGCATATCCGTCGTACCTGCTATCACGTAGAGCACCCAGAAGGATACAGTCATTGCATCCGCCAAAAGCAAAGGCAGACACAATGCGATTCGTGATGCTGACAGGATGTTAGGAAGATGCTTCATTGCTTTTTGAGGCCGGGATAATAGCACCACGCGATAAAGGCTGGAATGACGGACGAGAAAAATTGAAGCAAACTGAAATCCGTCACACAAACCCAGCCTCCTGCCAAGGCACGAAGACTGTAGAGCACAATGATTACAATAATGGTTATGCGAGTCAGTGGGAGCCGCCGGATGTCGCCAGAGGCTGAGAGAGCATAGAATCCTGCTAATGCGAAGGCCAAAGCGAGGCAGAATGTCAGAGCATAAAGCATCCAAACGTGACCAAACACCATGTTGTGCATCACCTCTTTGATGCCGTATGCGTCGAATGCTTCATCCAATGCAAAGAGACAACCGAGATGGCCAATGGCTATGATAAAGTGGAGAATAGCCCCGAGTCGCAATCTTTTCATTGTCTATAATTCAATTAATTGTTTCGCAACATCAGAAATCTTTGATTGCGAAGAGGGGTTGGTAATGAAAACAGCAATAGGAAACTGCTGACCATGATTCAATATGATAATACCCACATCGCAGATGCCTGACGGCTGACCTGATGGTAATGGATATCCTGTCCCTGTCTTATGAACGACTTTGGCAGAAGTTGGAACTGCTGCGGGCAGGCGATCCTTACCAGTTTGACATTCCTCCATCAATTTCCAGATATAGCGGAGAGGTTCGTTGTCGTTATGATGCGCAATAAACCAGTCAAGGAGGGCTACCATCGACTGTGGTGTACACCAGTTTTTATTACTTAGTGCAGGGTTTGCATGCATTTGCTTTTCCGTCTTCTGAATACGAATGTCTTTGAATCCAAGATTTTGGATGTATTTTTCCACTTTTCTCGGTCCACCGCATTGTTCGAAGAGAATATCGCAGGCGTTATTATCACTCTGTTGAAGCGAGAGAGTCAGCAATTCTGCGTACGTAAAAGACCTTTCTCCTTCAAAAGTATTCAGCATTGGCGACCATGTATCTTGCATCAGTTCGTCTTTCCTGACTGATACCTCTGCGTTCAACTCAATGTTGTTCTTGGTAAGATAGTCTGCAATATATAGTGCCTGCGGGAATTTCATGACGCTGTACATTGGGAAACGGCTTGTCGCATTGATACCACTCTCCGTTCCACCTTTTTTGACGCAGACACCAACAACCTCTTTGTCCGTCTGCTGTCCCTTCATGCCACAGCAGCAGAACAATAACAATGTAATCGATATAAAAAACTTCATATTTTTATTCATTGGTTCTATTTATGAACCCATTCTGGCCTGAGCATCCTTACCTGCGCCGGTACCTTTGTACTTGCTGCGAGTAGCATTCAAGCGATAGATGAGCGATAGCATCAGTTTGTGGGTAGAGAAGCGGTTGTTCTGCTGAATTTGGTTATAACCGCAATCAGAGAATTCGTTCATGCGGTTGCGCTGGAAGCAGTCGAGCACAGCGGCACGAAGGGTGAGCGAGTTGTCTTTTAGCAGGCTCTTCTGTGCCACGAGACCGAGACGGAGGTTGTAAGTATCGTTGTAGAAATTGTACGAGCATCCGCTGGAACGGTACATCAGGTTCACATCGAATCGCCAGCCATGCTTCAGCGTAAAGGTGTTATAGGCATTGAGCGTATATTGGGGCTTGTCGTAATAGACACGGTATACGCCCTGAGGTCCCTCAACATCGAGATAGAGGTCCTGCTTCTCGAAACCAGCCGTTGCATTGAGTGACCAGATGCCTACGCGAGGCGTTACTGCCAAATAGGCGCTCAGTGTGTTGATGGGCTTATCGAGGTTGATGTGTTTGCAAAGCATCGCATCTGTCTCAGTAAGGAAGTTCCATTGGGTGATGGGATTCGTCAGATGCTCATACGAGGCAGTGAGCGTAATCCACTTGTACGATACGTTCAGCGTCAGGTCGCGCACGCGCTCGTTGAGCAACTGTGAGTTTCCGGCCTGATACATATAACGACTGATATAGGTCACGGCATCGTTCATAGCGAAGAAGCTGGGGCGATAGGTCTTTATGCTATACGACAGAGCCGTCTGCACCTTGCCCAAGGTCACAGAGTAGGATGCCGTGGGGAACCACTCGTCCATTGAGCGATGCATCTTTTCGTCTTTATTGATGGCATCATCATAATCCATGAGCGTATGCTCATATCGTAGACCTACGGAGGCGCTGCCGTACTTCTTGAAATCGCAGCTGTATTCGGCAAAGACGGCCACGTTGTTCTCTGTGATTTCGGCATCGGAATTGGCAATGATGGCCTTGTCAATCCAATAGGTGTTGTTGCGATTCACGAATGTCATCTCAGTACCAGCTGCCATCTCACCCTTCCAAACGGGGTATGACAGCACCAGCTTGCTAGCATAGAGACGACTCCTGGTGCCCGACTTGCTGACGACGAAATCATCCTGTACCTTGCTCTGCTCAACGTTCTCGCGGTCGGTATCCGTTCCATTCCTCATGAAATCGAAGTTGAAGTCGATGTCCAGCTTGCCCAACTTACCATTATAATAGGTGTTGGTGAGCCATCCCAATGGCTTCGTCTCCTTGCTGGTCTGGTGAGAGTAGAGGTGGTCGATAAGGGCATTATTCTCAAACACATCCTCATCGTAAATCACCTGATTCTTGCCTTTCATCTGGTGCGTCAGATCAGCACGAACACCCAGTGAATGATTGTCCGACAACTGCCAGTTCACACCAGCCGTATAGGTCAGGTTATCGTGCTTCCATGTCATCGTATAAGGGCCATATTGACGGAATACCTTATCCGTTGTGGTGATATCCTCGATGGTGCTGTACTGACGATAGTCCTGATGATAGTAATACACAGAGCCAAACACATCAACGCCGTTCTTACGATAGTTAGCGCCTACTTTCATCTGCGGACGATCGAAATCGTAACGCAAGTCGTGCTCATCAGACAGCGTGAGGTCGAGACTGAGGCCGTCACCCTGCTGACGGACAGTGCGGATGCGCACCACGGCCCGCACTGTCGCGTCATACTGCGCACCAGGATTGTTGATCACCTCTACATCGCGGATTTCCTCGCTGCGCAGACGCTTCAGTTCGCTATTGTCGCGCATCAGTCGGCCATTGATATAGATAAGCGGAGAACCCTTCCCCAATACCTCGGGTGCCTCGTCCGTGCCTGTCATGCCAGGCACTTTCACCAGCATCTCGCCCAGTGTGCCTGCATCTGATAGCGGAGTTCCCTGAATGCGGGTTATCATGGCATTGCCCTTCAGACGGGTATTGGGGAGGTTGCCCTTCACGACAACCTCCTGCAACTCCTGCATCATGCTTACAGATTTTAAGCTATCTTGCTGCTCCTGTCCACTCGCCGATAAGCAGGTAAGGGCGATAGTCGTAGCCAAAACTATTCTTTTCATCACTATGATTTATATATAATACTCTCCTTCTATCTTTTTAGTGGCTTTGCCCCCAAAAAGTACTTTTCCATCCTGGCATCTAAGTTTTACGGAGTTGAAGATACGATCATTGCCACCTTGTTCTATCGTGATAGGATGACCGTCCCAAAGTCCTTCGCTCAGCATGTAGTTGGCAAAGGCACTATTCCCAGAACCCGTTGCAGGGTCTTCCAGATAGCCAAACTTGGGAGCGAACACTCGGGTGTGGGCATAAGCAGATACGTCAGCCGTCTGCTTGGAGAAGACGAGAATGATATCGATATCATTGCTATCGCAGAACGTCTTCAGGCTCTGCTCATGGGGATATACAGAAATCTCAGTATCGAGGTCTGCAATGGGAACGAGAAGTGTCCGCAAACCAGCATCAATGATTCGGATGGGGAGATCCTTGCGGATGGCACCATGAGGCAGACTAAGCGCATCCTCGATTTGTGCGACAGAAAGAATCATTGGATGCTCTATGGGGTCAGGGGCTGTAATATACACGGCATCCTCTTCGTTGATTGCATTAAACACTTCGATGATTCCCTTGCGATTGGTCTCGGCTGTAATAACGGGCTTGTCTATCAGTTCAGGTGTCTCCTTCACCATTGTATACATGGTGGCGATGGTTCCATGTCCACAGAACTCCACCTCACACTCTGATGAATAATAGGTAAGCTTACAGTCTGCCACTTCCGACTGACTGCAAAACACGACTTCCATCACAAATCCCTTATGTTCGGCAGCTATTGCCTGCATCTGCTCAGGAGTCAAATCCTCTAGTCCTGTAAATATGCATGCCGCAGGATTACCTAATGAGTTGCCTGATGTAAAGGCATTGCTCTTAACGTATCTGTATTGTTTCATTATAGCTATATCATTCAGGCTTTGCCCAGAAGAAATCGGGATCGTTAGTGGTATCGCACTTCCAGTTGTCGTTGACGAAGCCTACGGGAATCAGGCGGATGTCTTCCTCTGCAGGATTAGGGCGATAGTCGCTCTCTGGGTTGAACCGACTGTATTTCTTGCAGACAAAGTAGTAGAGATTCTTGGCCATGTAATATCCCAGATAATACTCCTTGGTCTGCTGGCTCTCATGGTTCCAGTTGGCAGTCTCGCAGAGTACCAGTGGTTGGTCCTTAATGAGTCGCTCGCGCACCTCGGCAATGCTGAGCATCGTGCCGTCCTCGTCCGTCACCCAGGCATCCATCGTAGGGTCGATATAAAGCCACTTCTGCAGTTGGCTCGACCAGACGGTATTGATGACGTGGCACTCATAGTCGAGTGGATCGGCAGGCATACAGGTAACGTAACGGGCAGGGATGCCTATAGAGAGATACATCTCGCAAAGTGATATGGCCAGCTGGCGACAGTTGATGCCTTTGCCCGTAGTCTTACAATAGTTGTACAGGTCGATGGCATCCATCTCAGCAAAGGCGCGATTGCCGCCGTCGTGGCGCATATTGTCGTGGGCAAAGTGCAGCAGGTTGATAATTTTCGACAGTTCGTCACCCTGACCAGCCACCGAGTCAAGCTTAAAGTATTCGCGAACAACGCTAAGACACTTCGAATCCTTCGACTCATAGCGGAAAGGGGTATCCATTTTCACAGTATCTTGGGCATATGGAGCCGATTTCTTGAGCACGCTCAGCGGCTGGCGGTCCTTTACCTCGGCCAGCAGGGCCTGATATTTCTTGTCCTTGCGTAGCGAAGCAAGGTCGTTGTCGTTGAGCATGTTGTCGTAGCGCTTATAGCCGCTATCCACCGATTTCCCGAGTGTGGCCAAAGCCAGTTTCTTTTGGCTCGTCAGGGCAAAGCAGCAGGCCTGGTCATAAAGATAATCGGCCTTTGCGGCTTTAATCATTTCGGGCGAAATCTCCGTGTCCTGACAGATTGTTGTGGTGTCGAGGATGTTGATGAGCTTGGTCAGCGGAGCGATGGCCTCTTTGTATTTCCCATCCTTGATCAGATTCTTGTAGGTGGTGTCGTGCATGGCCATCACCGTCTGAAACGCCATCACTCGCTTGTCTTGGGTCGACTTCTGTGCTTTGGCATTCATTGCAAGAGCCAACATCAAGGTAAGTGCCACCAGTAATTTCTTTGAAAAATCTTTTGTCTTCATAACTATTTTTTATTGTTTGACGTTACAACTCTGAATTTTGTTGCATCTGACATCAATTCTTAATATCTACACCACCAATAAAGTTGTCGGCAATGATGTGGAGGCAGTGGGCATCCTTTTCTGCTGTTCTTGAAGCATGGTTGCCGACACCGCCAATGAAGCTGCGGCTCTTGACAAGGACGTTCACCGTCTGAGGTACAAAGAGTTCTATGCCGCCGAAGAAAGTGTGGATCTCTATCTCTTCATCCTCTGTAATGGCTGCATTCCGCAAATCCATTCGGATGCCTCCGAAGAAAGCATCGAGCCGGGCGCCGTGGAATGGCTCGCCACGATAGATATACTCATCACCGCCATAGCGCACGCTGCAGCAGATGCGCTTTCCGTCTTCACCAATAGGCAGAGGACGCTGCAGCCACTGGTCGGGGTCACGGCGATAGCTGTCGATAATAAGGCTCACGCCTACATATATCAGCAGACCAATGCAGAAATAGGTAACCCAAGGCTCCTCTGATACCCTTGCAAACCAGCTCCATTCGATGATTCCCCAGATGGTTGCCAATTTTGTTAAGCTGGCTACAATGAATACTAGTCCAATAATCGTTCTTGGTTTCATAACTTTGCTTTTTTATTGTTCAACATTTCTGATTGCAAAGGTATAAGGTAAAAACGACCCCTCCAAATATCTGGGATATTCTGCTTAGGTTTGTGATAAACGGGCATAAAAGTGGGATGAAATGAGTATAAAGTGACGAGCGGAAGCAAATTTTTCACTATTCACTATTCACTATTCACTTAAAATATGTACCTTTGCTGGCTGTATGAACAATAGTCATAAAGAAACTATCAGCATCCGCATTATCAGTAGCGCTTTCATGGTGCTGGCGATTGCCATCTTCAAGCCCTTTGGCCTCGAAGTGTGGCAGTGGCAGACTTGTGTTCATCTGCTGGCGATATTTGCATTAGGCATGCTGAGTTGTTTCCTGACGGAAGTCATTCTGCGATACATTGTGCGCATGCCGCGCTCCTACGATCGTGGCGTCAGTTATATCATCAGCCGCAATCTCCGTTTCCAATGTATCAACACACCATTGGTGTCGTTGTTCATCTGTCTCTATCGCCACTTGGCGATGAGCAGTCTTGTAGAAGGTAACAAACTATCGTTAGGCAATTATCTGGAGACGTTGATGATAATCGCTTTCCTTTCCTTTGCCATTGGACTTTATTGGCGATTCAAGTTCCGTAGCCGTTATCTGGCTGTAGAACTCGAGGAAACCAGGCAATTGAACGAACAGTTGAAGAAATTGCAGACTTCAAACGCAGGTGTCTCCCGACAAACTGAGGATAACCCTCCAGTAGGTGGTACTGATCAGGATTCACAGATAACACTCGAGGGTACCACCAACGAACATGTAACCCTTGAGATTTCAGACCTATTATATATAGAAGCTGTTGGTAACTATGTAAAGGTTTGCCAGTTACAAGGAAATGAAGTGCATACCAATATGCTCCGTGCCACGATGAAACAGATGGAGGATTCGCTACAGGCTTATCCCATGATAGTTCGTTGTCATCGTGCCTTCATGGTCAATCTCGGTCAAGTGGAACAAATCTCCTCTAATTCTCGTGCCATGCAACTCGTGATGCGCCATAGCCATGATGCCATCCCCGTTTCACGCAGCAATGTCAATAAACTGAAGGAACTTCTGGGATAGGTTTCATATTGATATGCCTAATTGATATGCATCCTCTAAAAAACTTGTTCCCTTGATGTCACCCTTGTCTTTGACTCCTCTGACAAGTACCTTGCCAGCATCCTCCATATTGAAGAATTTCAAGCCAAGGTTATATTCCGTTAGAATAGCATCAAACAATTCTGGCAGCGTGGCGGCACCAACAAGTAACAATGCCATCTTCTTGATGTGGAACGAGTCGCGGATTGGATTGTGGAACCTGTCGATAACGGTTTTTAGCTGTGCGCTGATACCATAGAAATAGACTGGCGAGGCAATGACGAGCATATCTGCATGGTTCATCTTTTCATAGATGAGGGCCATGTCATCCTTCTGGGCACAAGAGTTGCCTTCGCTCACAAAGCAAGCGTTACAACCCAAACACGGATTCACCTTGACGTCGCGCACAGATACTATCTCCACATGATGGTGCGCTGATGCTCCTTTGGCGAAAGCTTCAGCCAACAGTTCTGTATTGCCACCCTTACGAGGGCTTCCGGATATAATCAGTATGTTCATCGTTATTCAGACAACGGTAATACCTATCATTTTCGTTACTCCTTCGATGTTGTTCCAGCAAGAGTGCGGAATGCGGCCTTCAACAAGGAAGGCTTCATTCACACCTTATTGTTCTTTCAAATACTCCATGATACCTTTGCGATACAACGCAGCAGGGTCTGTGATGCCTGTCTCAGAGAGACGATCAAAGATCTGGTAGAACGTCTTCACGTCGGCATTGCCAAAGTTGCGGTAATCCTCAGTTTCCATCCCAGCTATCTTGCAATTATACCAGCAGGCTAGACTCTCGAAGGCACTCCAAGGCACGTAGGTTAGATCCTTCTTAGAGCCAAGTGAACGAGTGTACTCCTTCATTTCCTCCACGATTGGGTCGATTCTATCCTGCATCAGAAAGATACCGAACTCATGGCTGAACATGGCCAGTTGATAGTCCAAATACTGATTGTAATAGACGGTATTGGTATTCTCATTCAGATTGTTGTACGATGGGCCTTTTGCGCCTGCACGATACAATAGCCAATGATAATCGCCTCTGTTCCAAGTATAACCTGTTACGCGCTCCCAATCCTTAACGAAAGAATGGATCTTCATGTGTTGGCTCAGCTGATTCATCCGTTCCTCCATATCCTTCTTCGCCTGAGGATAGACATTCTTGAGATAGTTGTCGTAGTTATCGACATACACTTTGGCAATGGTACTGGCTATATTCATGATCTCATCAGGCGAGTTATGGTTTTTGGCCATCTCCTGATATTTGTCCATCACTTTCTGAAGACTATCCGCATTGGCGAATGTCTCTGCTGAGACCATAAAGAAGAACGTACCTGACAACATGCCACCTTCACCTTGTCCGAACGTAAGGTTGTCCTTGTATTTCTGCAAGGTATCGACAGCTGCTTTGGGGAGCGTATGACCATATTTCGCAGTGTATTCTTCGTCAGAGAATCCTAGTCCAGCTAGTGTATAGAGATGGGTTACGTAGTTTACCTCAGGGCGGATCTCAAATAGAATCTTAACTTCGCCAGCCTGTTTGTTGTTCATCTGCGTAGCAATGAAGGCCTTCAGCTTGTCGTTGAACATCTCAGGCTGCTCCATGTGGATGAAGTGTCCGCAAGTGGTCAGTTCCGTATAGTCGAGGTTGGGATAGAGGCGCCCCATCTTCTGCTTATTGTCAGGATCAAGACCGCTGTTCTGCGTACAGATGACCATTACTGGCTGAGTAATCTGGTGATTCGGCCACCATTTCTTTTCAATAAGGTGTTGCATTGTGCTCGAAGCCACATATTGGGGTGTTTCGGGCATTACTGACATGGCATAGTCGTTGATCTCCTGAGGTGTTTCCTTACCAGCCAATGACGACACAAAACCAGTAATCACCTCACGACAGTTATCGCCATCAAAGGCGTGACCAAACTGATTAACAGCCTCTACATATTCTGGAGTCTCAGTACCATCGTAGAAACAATATACACCGTCAACGTCTACTAAAGCGCCTTTGTGGCCTGTCGTCATCAGCGTCTGACGGCATACGGGCGTTCCAAGACTGTGACCTACAAAGACAGCATCTTTGATGCTGTTGACATTCAACACTTCATCGATGGCATGGGCAAAGAAATCAAGTGTGTATTCCACATGTGGCTTATCACTCAGCCCATAGCCAGGCAGGTCGATGAATACGAGTTGCAAGTCTTTGCCGTCTCGGAAAGCCTCGAACTGCTTCTCCCACGTATTCATGTCACAGCCGAAGCCGTGAACGAAACAGATAGTCTTTGCATCAGAGCCAACCGACTCATTCCATATTTTATAATGTACGCGGATACTATCGTCGATAGTAACGTATTCAGACTTCAATTCGCTAAGCGTCTGAGACTGTTTTCCACAGCTTACCAGCAACAATGCGAACAACAAATATAATACTATTCTTTTCATACTACTTCTTTATTAATTTCATTACTCTTACTGGGCAGTCTGAGCCCACTTCCAGATTGGGACATATAGTTTCCTCGCCAGTGTCCACGAATCCGCACTTCTCCATCACGCGACCAGAAGCCGGGTTTGAAGGAAAGTAGTCACCCCAAAGTGTAGTGAATCCCTTTTCATTAAAACAATAGTCGATGACCATCAGAAGTGCTTCAGTACAGATGCCTTTGCCCCAATACGGACGGGCTATCCAATACCCCACCTCCGCATGATCTTCTGCAATCTTCAGGTTTGATGCGGATGCCGGAAGGTAGCCTACACAACCAATGGCCTCTCCTGACTCTTTCCATATCACTGCCCACATCCCTTCTGTGTTGAAGACAGTTCGAATAATCTCCAGACTATCCTCAACCGACTTATGTGGTGGCCATCCGGCGCGAGGCCCAACATCAGGGTCACTGGCGTATTTAAACAGGGTCTCGGCATCGCTATCCTGCCAAGGGCGTAATAGAATTCTTTCTGTTTCCATCATTTTATTATATTTGACCTTCGGTCTTACTCTGTCGCGACTCGGCATAACTCGAATTCATTCGGTTCTGTTCTCGCTGCTCCATCGTTTGACGATGCAAAGGTACGGATAGTTGCGTGATTTACAAAAAAAATGGGATAAACTGCACAAATATGTGATGAATGGTCTTGACCAAATACAGGTCTTATGACGCATTTGTTAAAAGATGGCCCCAGATTCGCACATTTACCCGAAAAAGATTGGATGATTGGAAAATAATGCTTATTTTTGCAGCTGTAAACATTCAATATTGATAAGTTATTATTAGATTTGAGGTTTATGAATACATAATTGTAAGGCCATATACGATATGACCTATATCTTCGATACAGGCGGCTATCTGCCCAATAAGGATCATTGCCTGATGATTGGTGGTAAGTTGCAAGGCATTACTCGTGACGATGCCGTACAGTTTGCCCGTGATAATGGTATTCGCCGACCTGATGCTATCATCCGCGATGTGGTTGCATCACTGAAGCAATTCCGCACCATCGCCACGAAATACGGTGTGTCTGATGAATGGACGGGTAGGGTGGAGGCAACGATTATCGGCCACTTGAAAGCATGGGGTGAGTGGTAGAGAAATACTTTTTCTCTTGA
>JAEEGK010016624.1_pt1 | contig 16143 bp, 11 predicted proteins | sample 8958771 | NCBI WGS metagenome assembly JAEEGK01 (sample SAMN16246547, study PRJNA631951) | gut metagenome | biome: gut microbiome; feature: rumen; material: SC-attached | host: Bos | place: Iran: Karaj | collected 2018-10
AGCAAGGAAACGGATACAGACCATTTCCCAACGCCACAGGACTTGTGGCAGATGACCTTCCCAGAGGAGAATCCTTGGCGAGACAAGTTCAATCTGTGTGCGCTTAATCGAAGTGGTGGGCGTTCGCCTCGTTACTATCAGGAAATAGCTATTAAGAATGTGCTGGAAGCGGTGGCTAAGCAGAGAAGCCGTATCTTGCTGACGATGGCTACAGGTACTGGAAAAACATATACGGCTTTCCAAATATGTTGGAAGCTGACACAAACGAAGTGGAACACAAAGGGAGTTGAACGTGCTCCAAGAATCTTGTTTATTTCAGATAGAAACATTCTTGCCAACCAAGCCATCAACGACTTCGATCAGTTCCCTGAAGATGCTATGTGTCGAGTCACACCAAAGGAACTGAGGAAGAATAACTACAAGGTGCCAACAGCCCGTAATCTTTATTTCACCATCTTCCAGACGATGATGACATCGCCTAATGCCCAAAAGGCAGAAGAGCAAGGTATTACATTACCGGAAGGCTCTAACGACCAGCCATACTATATGCAATATGAGCGTAACTTCTTTGATTTCATCATTATCGATGAGTGTCATAGAGGAGGAGCCAATGATGAGAGCGAATGGCGAAAACTGATGGAGTATTTTGACAGCGCTTATCAGCTTGGTATGACGGCTACACCAAGAAGAAAGGTTAATGTCAATACTTACGCATACTTTGGCGAACCTGTATATACATACTCTCTGAAACAAGGCATCGAGGATGGTTTCCTTGTTCCGTTCCGTGTTGACATCTCTACAAGCAACATTGACGACTATAAGTATCAGGAAGGTGATATCGTGAAGAGTGGCGAGATAGACTTTGAAAAGGTTTACTCGGAGTCGGATTTCTATAATGGTAGAATCCAGATTAAGGAGCGTGACGAACATCGTGTGCAGGAGCTGCTGAATAAGATTGATCCAGACAACAAGACGATTATCTTCTGTGCTACTCAGAAACACGCTATGATTGTGCGTGATATGGTGAACAAGCACAAGAAACGCCCTGCTAATAACTATTGTGAGCGCGTTACTGCTGATGATGGGGAAGTGGGAGAAGCAACATTAAGAACCTTCCAAGACAACGAAAAGTTGTTGCCAACCATTCTGACCACATCTTATAAACTGAGTACTGGTGTCGATGCCCGCAATGTGCGCAACATCGTATTGATGCGACCCGTTCAGAATATCGTCGAGTTTAAGCAGATTATTGGTCGAGGAACTCGCTTGTTTGACAAGAAGTATTATTTCACTATCTATGATTTCGTAGGTGCTTGCGATATGTTTAAAGACCCTGATTGGGATGGCGACACCTATTGTCCTGTTTGTGGCAACTGGCCTTGCACTTGTAAGAAGAGAAGGGATGATTATGATGAAGAAGATGAAGGCTTCCATGGGGCCAGAGAGGATTATTTCCCACCCGAACCTGACCCTTGCCCCGTTTGCGGCAATCTACCTTGTACGTGTGAAAGGCCAAGGACAAATCTGATAGATATTAAGTTGTCCAATGGTAGAAGGCTGTCTCTTCAAACAACATGGGAGCAGAAAATATTCTTTGGCGACGAGTTCATCAGTCTTGATGAATATGTGAAAAGGCTCTTTGGCAGGATTCCTGAATTCTTCTCTGATGCAGATGATCTCAGAGAAAAGTGGGCTAACCCAGAAACGCGTGAGGAACTACTCAGAACGCTGGATGAAGCAGGCTTTGCTGAAGAAAAGTTGTTGCTCTTAAAGAATATGCTGAAGATGCAAAAATGCGACTTGCTGGATGTGCTGGAATATATTGCCTATGACTCTACGCCCATAGAGAGGGCAAAGCGAGTGGAATTGGTGAAGAAGCAATATGTGGATGCTTTGAATAAGGAACAGCGAGAATTCGATAACCTTATCCTGGAATATTACGTCTACAACGGCTTCAAGGAACTTGGCTCGGATAACCTAAAGACCTTTATCAACATCAAGTTCAACTCAATGAGTGACGCAAAGGAAAGGTTAAACATGTCTGTAGCCGATATTCGTGCACACTACTTTGAGTTGCAACGAAGATTGTATAGTGCATAGGTACACACGAGAACCGATCCTAATGTGTAATCATGAATAACGAATTAAAATGAGATAGAACGATTGTTCTTTGCGTGGCGTTAATCTGACCATCATCATTCTACTTGTTTTGAAACAATAACACACAGGGCATTGTGCCCTAAAACAATTAACTATTATACTACACAATTATGAAAAAACATCAAATGAAAGGGTCCTGTTTGACCCGAGGCAAGGGAACCTACGCTTGCAGTAGCCTGGGTTTCCGAAACGAGAACATGAACATGAGTGTTGACACTAACTGCAAGAAAGGAGGGTCTGTATGCCTATAAGAGATCGGATTCATAAGATTGACGAGGCTCTTTCCTTCTATAAAAGCCTGCCAACTGGTACTGATGAAGCACATATTCACTATGCCTGGTGTCTGTCGAAACTTGTGGCGAACCTAAACGATTGCCTTAAATCCTATTTGGACGATTTGGAAAAGGGACAATGTAAGGAGGTGCTTGGGATAGACTACCAGAAGATGACCAAAAAGGACTATTGGCTGAGAGATGGAAGCCTGAAAAAGCGTCTTTCAATACCAGGAGAAACACTACTTAACGACTTTCTGAACGATTTTACTTTTAAGGTATTATTGACTGTCGACGACATCTTTGACAAGTTGGAAGAGGCAGTCAACGAGCTGGTGAACCTGCTGAAGGAAGCCAAGAAGAAAACCATGAACGCCCCTCAGGGTCTGTTTGCAAATTTCTATCATCAGCAAAGCGAGCGGAACAGCGAGCCGGTGGCAGCTGGCTATGAGGAATGGAAGATGAATGTGGGCTATCTGACCTTTGAACGACTGAAGGAGAAGCAGACGCTGACGGTAGCTGACTTCCTGAGAAACGGCATCCTTCGTTTTGCGCCACCTCCCACACACCGCGAGATAAGCCTTGTGAAACTGGATTTGGTAAAGGTGTATCTGCCCTGCGATTACCAGCTGCCCGACGATTTTGTGTCGCTGTGTGCTGTGTTTCGCCGTTTCATCTCATGGCAGGGCGACGTGCTGAGAATAAATTATGAGGTGTATGGCAAGTATCTGTTCTTGTATTCGCATCAGTTGAGCGACGATGAGATTCTGGAGTTGTTCAGGCTCGACAGGACACTGATGATGATTCATGAAGACATGAAGAGGCTGACGGAAGAGAAACAGGCATGTGATATTGATGTGTTATCGGCAGAAAGAGCACCCATGAAGCATCAAATCAACAAACTGCTGTTGCCAATATTCTTTAATAACGAAGACAATGTGAGGCTTTTCTTGGAAGAGATTGCTGGCATGCAGCCTAACGACATCACCGACTTGGTGAACCAGTGGGTAAAGGAAAAGCGGATATCTGATTACGGGAGTAGCCGAAAGGGGGATCTATGGAAAATACTACACGAAGCGGAATTATACCCGCGGACCATTCAGAATTGGAACAGGAGAGTTTATTAAGCTCTCCTTTTTTTATGCTTATTTTTCAGGTTTTAGGTTTCAGAAGTTTCAAACTTTAGTTTCAAAAAGTTTCAATGAGTTTCAAAAGGTTTCAGGCCTTTAGGATTATAACTCTTTTCTTTCCTGGAGTATAATATACTAACTAATTTTGCACTTGCAAACCTGCAACAACGCAGGATTTGCGAGTGCTCTTTGACATACTGAAACACAACTTCCAAATACGCATACGCGCCACACGCACATGCACCCATACGAACGTACCTTTATCTAATTGATAATTGACAATTGATAATTTAAGGAATATGACTACCGAAGAGAAAAGGATGATGCAGCCTACGCAGGAATACATACGCAAGCTGCAACACAAACGTAATGCGGGCACTGAGGACTGTATGCTCTCCAGCGACTTGGGGAGGGATATGGGAATCACTGCCCTGGATCTGCACCACTATCTGATAGATGTGGGGTTCCTCTTTCGTGAGCGTTCAACTTACGAACTGAAGCTCTGCAAACGTTATGCAGGGCTTGGATATGCTAAGACTCGAAGCCACTTCCGCTACAACTCGAAGGGCGACCTCGTAGAGACGCGCTTCCCGGTGTGGACCAAGAAGGGGCAAGAGTTTATTAAAAACTTGATTAAAGGAAATCGACATAAGGAAAAGGAAACAAAAGTTTAATAGTTCAAAAAGTTTAAGATTTATGGAAAGAATTGTAAGAATTCTGAATCAGAGTCCGCTGGCTACGCACCAGTATCCGGACAAGAAGACAGGGGAACAGAAGGTGATTAACAGCGTTACCCTGAAGTTGACTGACGGCACAGACACCTTCCTCGGCGAGATTACGGGCGAGAGGGCTGTCAACTGCCCCAAGTTTGATCCCCAGTACATCTACAAAGTACAGTGTTCTATGGTAGTGCGTGAATGGGATAGCTCTCAAACAGGTGAACGCATGAGTGCAACCACTATTTACATTGACAAAATTAACATGATGTAATGACTTTAGAGTATCTTGAGATTATGGAAGAAATGAATCAAGTTGAAAGTGGAAAGTTGAAAGTTGAAAACTCTCCACGTAGGAAGCTGGTGGAGAGCTATAAGTCGAATACGCGTCGGTATGACGACGGGTCGATAGAGATAGCTCCGCAAGAGAAAGGTGAACCGAGTCAGAAGGATGTGAAGAAGGTGGGTCGCTCTAAGCGATATGCCACTACCGGCAAGAATCCGCTGACTTGCATCGAGTTGAAGTGTCCTGACAACGTGCCTGACAAGGCGGCCTTCTTCCACAAGGAGTTGGCTAAGCTGACGAAGGACATGGAGATTGAGGAGCCGCAGATGCCTGAGGGTGAATTCCTCTTAAATGAGGAAAACGTGAAGGTACGCTTTGCGGCAAAGAAGCAAAAGGTGGTAGCCTGGCTCACATTTGAGGCTAAAGGATTGATAGACGTAAGGAGAGAGTTGTACAACCTGACAAGCAAGATAGACAAATGTTTTGTTATCAACGAAGCTTCGGTTTGCCAACTGAAGTAGTGACGCAACAATTGCTTTACCAGTTAGTAGGCAGCCCACAGACTCGTTGGCTCACCCAAGAACACCGCAGATGGAGGGAGGCAATGCCCTCCATCGTTGCGGATTCTGCCTTGCAAGAGGAGTGGGCCAAGGATGGAGAGTTCCAGAAATTTTGCATCAATGAGCCGACACGTTTGCGTAAGCAGAAGGACGGCAAAAAGAAGGCTGAGGCTTTCGAGGCTTTGCCTTTGGTGAAGAAGATGCAGACCTACTGCGACTCGCTGAAAAAGAGTCTGCCGTTTGTGATTTTCATTGCCACATACGCCGAGACTCCTTCTACGAAGAGTCAGAAGATGGGGGCGTGGAGAAAGCAGGCGGCGTGCCAGTTGAACGGACTCTGTGTGATAGACTTTGACCACATCGAGGGCGATGTCCGCAAGGTGTGGCAAGAGGCTTACGAGAAGCTGTCAGACGAGGATAAGCGTCGTATTCTCTTTGTGTTTGTAACTCCTTCGGGGCATGGATTGAAGGTAGTCTTTATCGCTGATGTGAAAGGCAACCTGATAGACAACCAAAGGGAGTTCTCTGCCAAGTTGGGGTTGAACCCTGATGAGGCTTGCAAGGATGCATCAAGGGGTGCATTTTTGACTACGAGTGACGATATTTTATTTATTGACAACGAAAGACTGTTTACGTATGAGAATGAAGAATTTGGTAAGAAGTATAATGAGCAATACCATCATGGTAAGTCTCAGCCTACTCTTAACTTTGCTGAGAATAGTACTGGTAATACTCATCTGGCCGATGTTCAAGGTGCTGGAGAAGACAAACAACCTGTTTCAGGAGGCGATGGAGAGAACCTGCGGAATGCTGAGTCTATGATGTATAACGGCGTGCCATACGCCAAAATCATCGAGGCTTGGATGGAGGGCAGGAACCTCACTAATCATCGGCACGATACGCTGGTAGAGCTGTCGGATCATTTGAGGTATCTTATTGGGAAGAACCCTACCAAGATTACCGAGGTGGTGATGACGTTGCCCTGGGTGCAAGTCCTTGCTGCCGAGGGAGAGGATGTGGCTGGCACCGTGAGTTCGATTATGGGCTGGCGGTACAAGCAGAAGAAGCCCGACGAGGTGATGGAGGCTTTGAGGAAAGCAGGGGCGGAAACGCAAGACGCTTCTCTAAACTCTCAACCCTCAACTCTCACCTCTCAGAATGACAACGACGTTTACGCTGTGCTTCCTTTGGAGGAATGGGCAAAAGAGCTGCTGGAGATGGCAGAGTATTACCCTTGCTTGAAAGAGTTGTTCCTGAATGTTCATCCTCATAAGCTGGCGGCGGTGTGGTTCTCCAGTGCGGCATTGTTCGGGACGCTGATGACGAGGGCGTTTTACCATTTTTGGTATGAGCCTGAGTTGGTACGTAGGTTGAACTACTGCATCTTCATCATTGGTGACCCGGGTGCTGGTAAGAACATTGTGGAGAAATTCTACAAGAAGATTGCCGACCCGATGATTCAGGCTGACCAGTGTCTGATTGATGCCGTGAACCGCTACAAGGAGGGCCGTACAGAGCGTACCACTTCTACCAAGGCACAGAAAGGTGAGGCTTTGAAAAGGCCTGTAGTGGGCATCAGAGTGCATCCAGCCCGTACCGCTACTGGTGAGTTTATCCGCCACATGAATGCGGCTATCGAGTCGGTTCAGGGCCAGCCTATGAACCTGCACATGTTCTCGTTCGATGCGGAGCTGGATAACGTCACCAAACAGAATAAGGGCGGCGACTGGAAGGACCGCGAAATCCTTGAATTGAAGGCTTTCCACAACGAGCAGGACGGACAGATGTATGCCAATCAGGAGTCTGTTACAGGTATGTTCAACGTTTTCTGGAACTTCATCTACACGGGTACGCCCTATGCCCTGCACAGGAAGGTGAACCAAAGGAATTTTGGTACGGGTATGAGCACCCGACTGGCTGTCATCCCATTGCCCGACAAGGGTATGGCGAAGCGACATCAGCAGGTAGATCCCGATGCCAACGAGACGCTGAAGACGTGGGCTTACCGCCTGGATAAGGTGGAGGGTGAATTGCCAATAGAACCGCTAAATGACGAGACCTATGAGTGGCAGACAAGCCACCTGGAGATTGCTGAGTTTAACGGCGATAAGGCAGACAGAACGCTGCTGAAGCGTATTCCGTACTATGGAATTGGCATCTCTCTACCGTTTATCCTGATGCGTCATTGGGATGAGTGGCAGGAGAATCACACCCTCACCATGGATGATAGGGATAAGCGCCTGTGCCGTCTGGCAATGGAGATTCAGTACAAGTGCCAGCAGTTCTTCTTTGGCGAGATGGCGTTCAACTACTTTGCCGACCAGAACAAGGAGTTTGTGCAGCGTCGCCGCACCACTCGCTATGATGAGTGCTTCCGCAAGCTGCCCGATGAGTTCAAGACGCAGCAGTTCAAGGACTGCTTCCACACGAATGACTCGGCAACATCGCGTGCTCTGAAGCGCCTGAAAGCCGATGGGCTCATAGAGAAACTGAACTATGGTGCCTATCGGAAATTGGTTCAGGAGTTGCCGTAAGGTTTTGACTTCGTCGAAACTGCTCCCGCTCGGCAGAGTGTTCAAGTAAAACTTGGCACTCTGCTCTTGCTTACTCGCAGTTTTGCACTTTTGCAGTTTTGCAAACTTGACATTAAGGTTTTTAATTTGATACTATCATGAGTTTACCAAGAGGAATTCGTAATCACAACCCGTTGAACATCCGGAGGTCTAAGGACCAATGGAAGGGTATGGCAGAGGTGCAAAATGACCGCGCCTTTGTACAGTTCAAGTCTTTAGAGTTTGGCTGGCGTGCAGCCTTCTACCTGCTCACCCGCACGTACTACCACAAGTACCGCCTCTATACCATTCGAGGCATCATATCGCGCTGGGCACCATCGAGTGAGAACGACACGTTGGCCTATATCGCCAACGTCTCTCGTCTCACCGGCATCGATCCCGACGAGCCGATAGGCATCCCGTCAGAGAGTCCTGCGCGCTGGATAGCGTTAGGTGCCGCAATGGCCATTCAGGAAAATGGCATCACCAGCATCGACTGGTTCGCCATGCTGAAAGGGTGGGAGATGGCGAGGTAATCTTTTAATGTGAAAAAAGGTAAGACTTTGCATTTTTTTATGTTGTTTTTTCTGTTTTCACTTTTTTTCTTCGTACCTTTGACGGCGAATATGCGAGTAGTATTCTTGGTCATTATCCTGCAGATGTTGTCGGCATCGGTCCGCGCACAGCTTTCAAGTTCGTTGCTTGAACGCTACAATATCTCATGTCTGGACCTGACCAGTGGACTGCCTCACGACCATGTGAACCATATTTTTGTGGACAGTCAGGGCTTTGTCTGGGTGTCGAGCTATGGTGGTGGAGCGGTGCGATACGACGGTTACACGTTTAAAGCCCCTGTGCAGGGCGACAGTCGCTCGTGTCTGGGATTTGCCGAAGACCGTCATCAACGTCTGTGGATAGCCTACGACGAGGGTACGGTGGTTTTGGACCTGAAGACCATGCGCAGCGTAACGCCTGCTTTTGGCAAAGGAACCATCGGTGGTTTGCTGGGCCGCAGCACCGTGAAGGTTTATTGCGACTCGAAGGGAGCCTTGTGGCAGGTGGCGAGGGACAGCATCTACCGCTATGCGTTCGATGATGACGGCAATGTTGCCAGCATTAGCCGTTGCCGCTATACCGGCAACACCCCTGATATTGCCATCCGTGACATCGAGAATACCGGTAATGTGTGGGTGTCGACGTCGCTGGGTTTGTCGCGACTGACCGTTGCGGGTGACAAACTGAAGTTTAACCCCATCCATAGCGTCCTGCAGACGTTGAAAGGGCTTTTCATTACCGACCTGCTGCGTCAGGGTAGTACCGTGTGGATAGCCACCAACCAGGGACTCTATGCCTATAACCTCTATAACAGTACGCTGCAGACCTATCGTCATACAGCCGATGAGCGTTCCTTGGCCCACAATCATGCTACTTGTCTGGCGCTGACCTCCGACGGCAACCTGCTGGTGGGTACACTGCGCGGAATCTGTCTGTTTGATGCCAGCCGTTCTGATTTTTCCTGTTGGAACTCCTCTACGGCAGGCTATCCGTTGCCCACCAACTTCATCCGCTGCCTGCTGAACTATCGGGGACAGCTATGGGTGGGTACGGAGACGGCAGGCATCGTGCGACTGTTGCCCAAACCCTTGCTGTTGCAGAACTACATTCACCAGTCGAACAATCCCCAGTCGCTGGCACCCAATCCGGTGAATGCCATGTACGCCAGTGCTGACGGTACACTCTGGGTGGGTAATGTGGAAGGAGGACTCAGTCGTCGTGGTACGGGTGGCCATTTTGAGCATTGGACCACCGCCAATTCTGCGTTGTCGCATAACTCCGTATCGGTGTTGGAGCCCGACAAGCACGGTAGATTGTGGATAGGTACCTGGGGTGGAGGCGTGAATTCCGTCGACCTGAAGCCTGGAAACTTAAACTTGAAGCGTCTGTCATTACATGCTGATTTTCAGCGACAAACGAATTATATAGGCGCCTTGGCATACGACCAATATCATGATGCACTGTGGATTGGTTCCAACGATGGCATCTTCCTCTACGACCTGAAGACGGGCACCATCGAGGACCCTTTCCCCGACAATCGTAATATCCGAGGATGCATCGGTGCGTGCATAGATCGCAGCGGTCATTTGTGGATGGGTTGTCTGACGGGTGTCTGTGACATCGACCTTCGTTCCGGTAGGATGGGGCAGGGCAACTTTGCTGTCCGCCACCTGCGCCATAAGTTGGACAAGCCACAATCGGCAGTGGTCGACAAGATTACCTGCGTTGTAGAAGCCAAGGACGGTACCCTCTGGCTGGGCAGTGACGGCTATGGCCTATACAAAAGATGCAAGAAGGACGATGGAAGCGGGAAGATGGTGGAGACGTTTGAAGTGCTGACCACTGACAACGGACTGGCTAACAACGCCGTGAAGGGCATTGTGGAGGACAATCAGGGACTACTGTGGATTACCACTAATAACGGACTGTCGGTCTATGACCCTCGCCAGCACACCTTTATTAATTATGGTGAGCGTGACGGACTGCTCTGTCAGCGCTTCTACTGGAACTCGGCCGTCAAGGGGCCCGATGGCACTGTCTTCTTGGGTAGTATGAAGGGACTCACCGAGGTGCGTGGCGAGAATACCGATGCCGTCTATCCGGGACACCTTTCTTTCACTGGCTTGATGGTGGACAACCAGGAGATTAATTCCAGCAACAGTGCTATCCTGGACTGCGACATCTCTTGTGCTGAGAAAATCAGGCTCCACGAGTCAAACAAGTCGTTTGCGCTGAGCTTCTCTACGCTGAGCTATGCCAATCAGGCACAGTATTACGTCTGCAGATTGAAAGGTTTTGAGGACGAATGGACCGCCCTGAAGCCCGGTGAGCACTCCGTGAGATACACCAGTCTGAAGCCAGGAACCTATGTCTTTGAGGTGAAAAACAGTACCGAGGCCGGTCAGGAGAGTGAGACCATCAGCATCGAGGTGGAGATAGCCCCCTATTTCTGGAAGAGTTGGTGGTTCATGCTGCTGTGTCTTGTGGTGCTGACCATTGCCTTGCTCTATTTTTACAAGCAACGCGTGGCAGCCCTTCGTCGACAGGAAGCCGAGAAACTGTTAATTCCGATTAAGAAAGTCCTGGAGGAATCGGATGCTCCTGAGGCTTTGCAGACACGTATTCAGAATATTCTCCACAATCAGGAACATATCAAGCAGAGTCGCCACCGCAGTGTGGAGACCGACAAGCAGCAGACCAAGCCTGTCAAGAGTTTCATGGAACGCGCTACCGATATCCTGGAACATCACTATATGGACAGTCAGTTTGATATCACGGAGTTTGCCGATGCCATGAGTATGAGCAAGAGTCTGTTGGCCAAGCGCATCAAGGAGGAGACGGGACAGAGCACCAGCCAGTTTATCCGTAACTACCGCCTGAGCATTGCCCGTGCGCTGCTGTTGGAGAACTATGCCGACCGCAATATTACAGAGATAGCCTATAAGGTTGGCTTCAACGATCCCAAGTACTTTACCCGCTGCTTCACACAACTGTACGGCACAGCACCCAGTACCTATAAATAAGGCTGGAAGGTGTATAAAATGGCAGGTGGACGATTTTGTCCACCTTTATTATTGTTTTGTCCACCTTGATTTAAATCAAGTGCCGTACATTTGCAGCGAAAATTCATTTACATAACAAATTAACATAACCTAAAAACGTTACACATGAGAAAGAAAATGTTATTCTCGATGATGTTCATGGCGGGAATCACAGGCGGCTTCTTAGCCTGTCCGACTCCAGTCATGGCATCGGTGTCTCAGTCACAGACCATCAAGGTCAGTGGCCAGATTGTGGATCAGGACGGACAGCCACTCATTGGCGCTACCGTCAAGGTGAAGAATGCAAAGCTCGGTGTTGTCACCGACTTTGACGGAAATTTCACCATCGATGTTGCCTCTGACGGCGTGCTTGTCGTCAGCTATGTGGGCTACAAGGATCGTGAGATTGCTGTTCGCGGGCGCGCTGCACTCGGACAGATTCAGTTGGAAGACGACTCAAACATGCTGGAGCAGGTGGTTGTCGTCGGTTACGGTACGCAGAAGAAGGCCGACCTGACAGGTTCTGTATCTATCGTGAATGCCGAAGAACTGAAGCGTGTCTCTAACTCCAACATTTCTTCAATGCTGGAAGGTAAGGTCGCTGGTGTACAGATTACTTCCGACGGTCAGCCTGGTGCAGACCCGACGGTGCGCATCCGTGGTGTCGGATCATTCGGTAGCACCGCACCTCTTTATGTGGTCGACGGTGTACCCGTAGGAACCACCATCCGCGACTTCTCACCAAACGATATTGAGACCATCCAGGTGCTGAAGGATGCTTCTGCAGGTGCCATCTACGGTTCTCGTGCTGCTAACGGTGTGATCATTATTACCACCAAGAGCGGTAAGAAAGACCAGCCTCTGAAGGTGGATTATAAGGGTTACTTCGGTATTGACAAGGTGTCCAGCGACGTCTATGACGTGATGAATGCCAGTCAGTACAGCCAGTACTTAGGTCAGGCATGTGCCAACTCAAACACTGCTCTGGCAGGTGGCTACAGCCTGAATCCTACCACAGGCCGCTATCAGTTCCAGGACAACACCGATACCGACTGGTTCAGCGAGGTCTTTAAGACCGGTACTCGTCAGAACCACAACATCAACCTGAGTGGTGGTAGCTCATCAAGCACCTACAACGTAGGTCTCGACTACTTCCAACAGAAGGGAACCTTGGAAGGTGCAGGTCCTAACTACCAGCGTTTCACCGCGCGCGTGAATAATACTATGGATACGAAGTTCGTCAAGTTCCGCACCAGCCTTGTCTACTCGCACTCTGACCAGGACGGTATGGGTCTGTCGAACGCCTCGGAGTACGTGCAGGGTCTGTATGGTGACGTCACCAACGTGCTGCGTGGTACTCTGCTGATGCAGCCTACTATCAAGGCTTACGACGCCAACACATGGGTACTCGACGACAAGGTAGGTTCTGCCAGCGGCTACCACTACGATGCCTACGGATATGGTGTCTACTACGATACCATTCATGGTGATATCTCTGCTTCTAACCCCTTGCTGGTCAACAACCTGCTGACCCGTAACACCACAGTAGACCGTATCACTGGTACTGGTTCTGCTGATGTTGACCTGCTGAAGATGATTGGTCTGGAGAACAAGAACCATAATCTGACCTATCGTCTGAACCTTTCTTATAGCAAGACACACGCTACCGACAAGACATGGATTTCTGCATGGATTCAGTCAAACCGTGTCTATCTGGACAAGTCTAACGAGAAACTGACCAAGGGTACACGTGAATATACCGAGTTCCTGGTAGAAAACACGCTGACCTACGACGGAACCATCGGTAAGCACCACATCAACCTCTTGGGTGGTATTACCTATCAGGAGAACCACACCAACAACATTACCGGTTGGGGTGTCAACTTCTCTGAGCCTTACTATCTGCAGTTGCAGAATGGTGCAGAGACCTTCTCCAGTTCTTACGAGGACAAGACCGCTATCACGTCATTCCTGGGTCGTTTGAACTACGACTACGATGGCAAGTACCTGTTCTCTGTTGTCGTACGTCGCGATGGTAGCTCACTGCTTTCCAAGGACATCCGCTGGGACACCTTCCCCTCTGTATCAGTAGGTTGGCGTTTCGATAAGGAAAATTTCTTCCCCATCAGCCGCGACATCGTCAACATGTTCAAGTTGCGTGCCAGCTATGGTGAGCTGGGTAACGTGATGGCTGTTGCTCCTTATGCCAATCTGGCAACACTTGCCCGTAACAACATGACCTACTCATTTGGCAACAATGCTGTTACAGGTTCTGCTATCTCTAACTTCGTCAACCCCAACATTGCTTGGGAGAAGAAGAAGACCACCAACTTTGGTATCGATATCGCTATGTTCAACAACCGCTTGGAGTTCACTGCCGAGTATTATAAGAACAAGTCTGAGGAACTGCACTACAACGTTCCCGTTCCTGCCAATGCTGGTGTAGCCAACACCTCAGTGACCATGAACGCTGCATCGATGGAGAACAGCGGTTTCGAGTTCTCTGCAACCTATCGTAACAACGACCACCCATTGAAGTGGCAGGTTAGCGGTAACTTGAGCACTCTGAAGAACAAGGTTACCTCTCTTGGCTTCGGTACCGAGCGTCTCATCCAGGGCTTCTGCATCACAGAGGTTGGCGAGGAAGTCGGTAAGTTCTATGGTTGGCAGTATGGTGGTATTATCCGCAATCAGAGCCAGCTGAATGCACTGAACGAGGCCGGTCGTGTTACCCACAACAATATCGAGATGGAGAAGCAGAAGGCAAACCCCTCCTACGTTCCCGATCTCTATGCAGAGGGTGAGTGGTCTTATCAGCAAGGTGCCAACATCGGTGACTGCTGGTACTACGACACCAATAACGATGGTAAGGTTGACGCAGAAGACCAGACTGTTCTGGGCAGTGGTATGCCAAAGGTGAACTTCGGTATCAGCGCCCGTCTGGAGTATAAGGGCTTCGACCTGGCTATCTCTACCTATGGTGCACTGAACTACCACGTAACAGATGAGATCTATAACAGCCTGAACTCCAGCTATGGTCCTGGCAACAAGGACGTCAAGGTTCTCAGTGCTAACCAGTGGTCTGCTGATGGTAAGGAATACATCTCTGATGTTCCGCGTACCTATTATACTAATAATGCTACTTTAGGCTGGAACGACCTGTTCAGCGATCGTAAGATTCAGAACGCTGCCTACTGGAAGATTGCCAATATCGAACTGGGTTACAACATTCCCGACAAGGTCTTCAAAGGTGTCATCACCGGTGCCCGTGTCTATGTATCAGCCCAGAACCTTTGCACCTTTACCAGCTATAAGGGCTACAACGTAGACTACTCTACCGCTAACCCCTTTACTCCTGGCTACAACTTCTGCTCATTCCCCAGCGCTCGTAGCTTCATGGCAGGTGTACTCTTCTCGTTCTAATTAGGTTGAAGAATTATTAACTGAAAAAACGAAGTTGAATTATGAAACTATATAAATTATCACTCGCCCTGATTCTGGGCCTTGGTATGTTGACCTCTTGCAATGACAAGTTGGATATCAGCAACCCCAACCAGCAGACATCAGAGACCTTCGGCAACACTGTCGACGAGCTCGAGGAATGTGTCATTGCTGCCTACAACCACATCCGCATGGAGGGCACCTATGCCCGTGTCGGATACACTATTGATGTCACTCGTGGCGATGAGGTGTGGAACGCCTCACAGGTATGGTACCTGCCTTTTGACGATTTGAACGACCCCGTTACAGACGAGATCAATCAGTGGTCATGGCGTGACTGGTACTACACCATCAACGTCTGCAACTTTATCCTGTCGCACACCAGTGGTGACAGCAGCTCTCTCAGCAAGAAAATGCAGCACATCAAGGGACAGGCCCTCTTCATCCGTGGCTTGGCCTATTATAACCTCGCCGGTTACTATCAGAACCCTGCTCTGATTACCGACTATGCACAGTATGGTACACTCGACGGACTCTATGCCAGCAACCATGCTGATGGCGATGCTGACGGCAATGCCCAGTACGACCGTGTACTCGACCAGGTAGAGGCTGACTTCATGGAGGCTATGTCTTTGCTGCCTTCTAAGACTGAAGGTGGTGAGTGGGCTAAGGGCCGCGCTACAGCAGGTGCTGCTGCCGGTTACTATGCACGTACACTGATGGTTCGCCACAAGTATGCAGAGGCTCTGACCGTTCTGAAGGACATCATGAGTGTTGCTGATGGTGGTAATGAGAAATACGGCACCTACAAGCTCATGGCTAACTATGGTGACAACTTCCGTGAAGGTTCTGAGTATGAGAACAACGACGAGAGTCTCTTTGAGATTCAGTTCCTGGACTATGGCACACAGGGTGTTGACGACGAGTGGACACCAGTAAACACCAGTCCTAATGCTACACAGGGTTCTGCTATCGAGAGTAACTATGGTCCTGGTGCCTTTGGTGGCTGGGCTGACCTTTCTGCCTCTCCTTGGCTCTACAACCTGTTCAAGGCTGAGCGTACCACTGGCGGTAGCCTCGACCCCCGTCTCTATTGGACAATCGGTACTTACGAGCCTGAGTGGGACGGCAACGCCATGACTCTCGGCAACGTATGCTATACCACCACGATGACAGCTACCGATTTCGTTGTCACCAACAATGACAATGGTGGTCTGCCCATCGCCAAGAACACCAACCTGCGCACAGGTCTGTACGACAAGGTGGTTACAGGTCTGCACGATGGTATCAACCTCCGTCTGATGCGCTACTCTGACGTGCTGCTGCGCGCTGCTGAGTGCGAGAACGAGATCAATGGTCCTACGGCCGACGCCTTCAAGTGGATTGACAAGGTGCGCAACCGTGCCCAGCTGGCCCACCTGGATCAGAGC
>JAEEGK010016629.1_pt1 | contig 16140 bp, 12 predicted proteins | sample 8958771 | NCBI WGS metagenome assembly JAEEGK01 (sample SAMN16246547, study PRJNA631951) | gut metagenome | biome: gut microbiome; feature: rumen; material: SC-attached | host: Bos | place: Iran: Karaj | collected 2018-10
ATTTTGTATATATATGTAATGGAACTTTATTATATATGTAGAGAAAAAATTTATTCTATTAAAGGTTGTTTAATCAATATAGAAAATTTAAATCTATGGTAAGCGAATCTTTTGAAATTTTTAACAATTTTAATGCTTTAAATCAGGAAAATAAATTAAAATATTGTTCAAATATATAAAAATAAACTTTATATTTATGTTATTTTTCCTGAATAAGTCATTTTCCTAAAAATATATAATAATGAATTCAACCATATAATTATATTTAATAAAAGATTTTTTTGTATAAATCTTATGTTTTGTAAAATTAAATTTTATTTTCATTAGATTTATTAATAAGATTTAATGTTTAAATTGAGGAAATTATAAAACATTTTTTGAAATTTCTTTTATTTATTTTAAAATTTAATTTATTTATTTTAAATATATTAAAAATTTAAGAAACTTTTTTTGATATAAAAGAATAAAATAAATTTTTAATTATTATTAAAATTTACTTATTTTTATTATTCTATTATTAAAAAACAATATTGATTAACTTTTTAAATATTTGATTAGAAAAATTCTTTTTTGATCTGAACAAAATAAAAAATAATTATCATTCATTTTTTTAATATCATATATAATTTCATTATTCAAAAATGTTTTTTTAGTAATTAACTTAAAAGAATTAATTTCTCTTATTTCAATATTACCATAATTATCTCCATAAATAAAATAATTATCTTTTAATAATTCAATTGAAAAAATATTTGAATAAATATGAATTGATTTTTCAATTTTTTTTTCTTTTAAATTAATAAGTTGAATTTTATTTTTACCACCAATTAAAATTTTAGAATCAGCAATTTTAACAATTCCATTATTCCATTTTGATTTAACAACTTTCATTTCAAAAACTTGATTTAAATTTTTAAAATTCCAACAAATTAAATTTCCAATATTATCACAAGAAATAAAATTATTTTCTTTTATTTGTAAAAGATTATAAATTGTATTTTTTAAATTATTTGCTTTTTTAATTAAATCATATTTTTCTTCTTTTTTTTCCCAAATAAATAAATCTCCATTTTCACCACATGATATTATTTTTGAATTCATAAATATTACTTTTAATATTTTACCTGAATGACCTTCTAAAGTTTCTTCTATTTTAGGTTTAATTCCATTTATACTCCAAATTATTATTTTTTTATCAAAAGAACAAGTAATAAAATTTTTATCATCTATTATTTCTAAATATGATATTGCTTTTGAATGAGAATGTGATATTTTATAAACATTCTTTTTCTTTTCTCCATTAAATATATATAATTGACTTCCTGATATTATATTCCCTGAATAAGCTATAAAATTTCGATTTGGAAAAATTTTAATACCATAAATTATACTTTTATAACATTCAAAATTTTTTTTACTATTTTTAATATAGGAATTGAATTACCTTCATTTTTATTATTATTATTGTTATTATTAATATTATTATTATTATTATTAATATTATTATTATTATTATTATTATTGTAATTATTATTATGTAATTGGTTATTCTATAAAATTTTAACTTTTTCTTTTAATTTTTTCATTTCTTCACATAATAATGGAATTAAATTATTGTCATTTATTTCTTTTTTTTTTATTATTAATTTAATATCTGGAATTCCAATTATACCAGAGTTTATTATTAAAATAGCTTCTTTTTCATTTGTTTCAAAAAAATATTTTTTTTCTTTTAAATTTGATTCAATGTAAAGAATTATATCTTCTAATTTATTATATAAAGAAAATAGTAAATTATCTTTTTTTATTTTTTCAAAACTATGTTCTTCTTCATAAATTTCAGGTGGAAATTCTTCAACATTTTTTAAACTAAATATAAGAGAATTACTATTAATATTAACATCAAATTTATATTCCTTATTCTTATATTTAAGATTAATATTAAAATTTGTTTTAGGTTCAATGGGAGTGTCATTAGGAATAGGAGCTTCCATAAATAAAAATAATAATAATAATATATATTACATTTACTTTATTTATTTAGGGATACAGAACCTGTGTCCCCCCATCTTCGTTTAACCATAAGATTAAAGATTGAGACAGGATGATCTCCGCTAAACTCAGAACCCGAGTCTACGCTAAGCAATAAATTATCGCTCAGCTAAAGCGAAATCAATTTATTTTATTTTTTTTTATTTATATTATTCTTTTCAAATTTTTTTTATGGGATATTTTTATTAAGTATATTCTTTATATTTTAAATTTTTTTTCTTATTTCATTTTCAAATCAAAATATTATAGGATGCGTAAAGAAAAATAATTAAAAGGAAAAAATAAAAAAATTTTATTATTTATTCAAAACTAAAATTCATAAAAAAATCCAAAAAAAAATTTTCATCAAAATGGAAAAAAAGTTAGAAAAAAATAAATTAAATAATACAGAAAATAAAACCTTTTTAATTCACCTTGAATTCTCATTCTCCTTGTATCAACTAGATACATTTTAAATTTTAGATTTCATTAATAATTAATTTAGATGAATTCTTTAATTAAATTTAAAAGTGGATGTTCAAATTAATGATTAAATTTCAATAATTGATATATATGAAACTTAAATAAACATCAATTTAATTTTATAATTTTTTTTAAATCTCTTTGTTTGAAAGAAATAAAATTATATAACTTGTGAAAATCAATAGATATAATAAATTAAAGCCACTAATTCAATTAATATTACTTTGAATAATTATAAATGAGTAAATAATTTTGTTGAATTATTACAAAAAATAATTATTAAGGAATAAAAAAAATATCAATTAAAATATATTTTTTTAAATGATAAATAAAAAAATTAAAAATTCTCACTTAAATTTCAAAAGTTTAATTCATTTATTTTTTTTTAACTAATAAAAAGAAAACACCAAATAATAAAGATACAAATTTTTCAACTTAAAATCTTTTTTTTTCAAGAAATTGATTTTTATGTACATTATCAGTTGAATATTTATTATTTATATTATCTTTATATTTTATTATTTCATTAAAATGTTTCAAATTAAGATTTCTTTCTTCAATTCCAGCAAATTTAAGAAGATTAGAAGCCATAGTAATATATTTATTTATATAATCTTCATTTTCTTTTAGTTGATTTATACTATCAATAAAAAAATTATCTTCAATTCCAAATTCTTTTGTTAGTTCTTTTTTTTCATTTGATAAATAAATGGTTTTATAAAATTCTGATAAAGACATCGAAAATAAATATTCATAACATTGATATTTTTTACATTTAATTTTTTTTTCAATTTTATTCATTAATAATTCATTCCAATTTGTAGCATATTTCTTATAATTATTTTGTATTGGTAAACTAAGAATTTCATTCATTTTCATATTTAATTGTTCATATAAACTTGTTTTTGTTTTTTTTGTTTTATCTTTGTAATTAATTTGTTTAAATGTTTCTTGATTTTTAGGAAAGATTTTTGTAATGAAACAATTAAAAAAAACAATTATAAAATTAAAGAAATTGATTTTTAAATTATTTCTCATATTATCAAAACTATCTTTTCCATGAGTATCTCTTCCATTATCTAAAGTTTTCTTTTTTCCTTTTTTTTTTTTACAACTTTTTTCTTTAATTTCTTCTTCATTTCTTACATTAAAAAATATATCATAACTTTTGTCATCTTCATCAATCTTTCCATTATTATTATTAAATATTTGAAATATTTTATCATTTGATTCTTGATCATTATGATTGGAATGGGATTCTGAATTCATATCATCTATATTTTCTTCATTTTTTGATTGATATAATAAATTATCTGACTTCAATTCTTTTACTAGATTTCCCTCCAGTTTTTCTATAAAATTTGATTGCGGTTGTGTTTCAAATTCTTCTAAAGAATAATTGACACTGTCATTTGGAGAGAAAATTTTTTCATTTTCATTTCTTAAAAATGAAATATTTTCGAAAATATCACTCATTTTTTTATCCCTTTTTTATTAAAATTATTATTAATAAAAAAAATATTCAATATTTATACTGAATATAATTATCACCCGAAAAAAAAGAATAACATATTAACTTTCATATCAAAAAGACTAAATTCTTAAAAGAAATACAACAAATTTCAATAACCATGAAAAAAATTGTGAAAAAAAAAAAAAATTTTAAATGATTCAAAATAAAAGAAAAGAAAGAAGCATAATGAGTAATTATGAAGTAAGTTTATCAAACAAAATAAATGAAAATAATATGCATTCAAAAAAATAAATATAAAAAAATATATTAGTTAATCTATCTTGTCAAATAAAAAAATTCTTGTTTAAATAATAAAAATAGCCTCTTTATTTTATAAAAAAATAATAATAAAAAAAGAAGTGTTTCTTTCTTAAACACAATTTTATAAATAAATATCTATGATAAACTATATTTTCACCTAAAAAGAGATATTTTAACTAAATTAAGCTCAAATCGGGATTTAAAACTTATGATAATGATTTTCAAACATTTAATCAATGATATAAAAAAAGGAATGAAAATAAAATTTTACTTTACTAAAATTTTAGTTAAATTAATTATTAAGTTAATCATAAAGAGATGAATTATAAAGGGTTTTGCAAATAATAATATAATTTTTTTATATTATTATATTAAGGATTCATTTTTTTGATAGTGCAGTACTTATTATTTAATTTTTTTAACAATTATTTACAATTTTTTTTTATATTTTTTTATAATATATTATTTGTATGATTACTAAATAAATGGTTGACAATAGAACTTAAATTTCTTACTCTTCTTTCAATTAAATAATTTGGTATTTTATTATTTAATTTATTATTAAATCTTTTATAATGTTCTAAAGAAGGATTCTTTTTATTTAATTCATCATCTTGATTAACAATTGAAGAAACATTAGAAAAATTTATAATATTTGTATTATTAGGAGATTTATCACTTAAACCATTATTTAAAATATTAAAGTTGTTATTAGAATTTCTTGTTGTATTAAATCCATTATTTCTACTTTGAAAACTAGTCATGTTATTTGTATATTTTAATTTACAATTTCTAGATTTTTGTCTAAATAAACCACCAAAATTATCTCTTTTAATTCTTTTTTCAGTTTCAATTGTATTAAAATTATTATTATTATTTATTTTATTATCATCTGTTGTAATACTATTTTGTAGGTTATTCTTTAAAAATAAATTTCTATGAAAAGATAGAGGATTATTTACATTTACTTTTGAATTTTTTTTTATTGGAGTTTTAAATAATAAAGTTTTTTTTATTTCGTTTATATTTAAATTTTTGTGAGGAGAAATATATTTTTCATCGTTTTCTTTCTCATTTTCAATTTCAGATAATTTTTCTTCTTCATATTTTTTTTTAATAAATTTTTGAGGCGAAATATTAAATTCAAAAGGAGAAATATGTTTTTTAGTTTTTTCAGAAGACACAGATTTTATTTTTAGAGTTTGTTCTTTATTTTGATTTTTCATATCTTTATAATGATCTTTTAAAATATAATAAACATCAGAAAAGTCTTCAAAAGAAATTTGAAAAGTTTTTTCTAAAGATTCATGCCATTTATTTAAATTATATTTTTTTCTACAAAGAGCAATTATTCCACAACACAAAGAAAAAGGATGATATTTAATATATTCATTATTTATTTCCATTGAATATTCTAATAATTTTAAAGATAAATTATAAACTTTTGTACTATCTTCTGTTTTTATATTATCTGTTGTAAAAACTATTCCGTTAAGAAATAATAAATCTAAAAAAAATATTGGTTGAATATAATTTAATTTGTAATTTAATATTTTTAGACATTTAATTTCTATTATATTTATTTCTTCGGATGATACTTCTTTTTTACCAAAATTTCTAAATATTTGATTTCTGATATTAAAATGTTTTTCATAAAAAAATTTACTTACTATTATTAAAGAACCTAAACCTATTTGTTCAATAGATAATTCAGAATTAATGTTTAATAAAATATCAAAAAAGAAAATAGCTGAATAAAGAATTTTGTATTTAATTTTACTGTTATGAATAAAATCTTTCATTAATCCTATTATATAATTTCTTTTTGATTTTTCTTTATTTGTCATTTTTTTATATAAAATTAAGTGATTTTCATCTTTTGTTAATTCTATCATTTTCAGAAAAATGTCTTTTCCACAAATATCATTTGGAATATTATAAGCAATAGGTTTAATAGAAAAAGAAATCTTACTTGATGAATTACATAATTTTTTATTTGAAAAAACAGAATTAAAAAATCTGATTGAATTTAATTTTTCATTAAACATTTTTTGAAAATTTCAAAAAAAATAATTTTTAGAATAAATATAATTTTAATTCTTTATGTTAATGATTATTAAACAAAAAAAATAAAAAAGTGTTTTTAAATGAATAAAATTCTTAATTCCATAAATGAAAAGTATAAATATAATTTTATTTAAAATAAATTAAAAAAATAATGGATCAAATAACACCAGAAATAGTACGTGAATATAAAGAATTCACTCCTAAATTTTTATGTCCAATATCAGCAAATATATATAAAATAAAATTTAAACGTTTTAAAGTTCGTGATTTAGACACAGATTTTGTATTATTTGATGTTTCAGATGATTCACCAGATTCAGACACTGAAAATAATAATAATGAAGAAGAAAATAATATTGAGATTGAAGAAGAAGATATTTTAAAAAGTCCAAGAACAATAAGATATCATTTAGGACCAGATTTTTTAGATTTAAAAAATTTAGGAAGTTCATTAACTTTTTCAGTTGGTAATGAAGCTGTTAAAGATTTCTTAATTATTGAAAGACATTATTTTAATGATCTTTTAATTAAATCTTTTGAATTTAAATTTGATTTTTGTATTCCTAATTCTACTAATACTTGGGAATATATTTATAATATTCCTGATATTGATAATGATATTAAAAAACAAATGATTGAACAACCTTGGAATACTAGAAGTGATTCTTTTTATTTTGTTGGGGATAAATTAATTATTCATAATAAGGCTCTTTATAATTATAGTCCTTTAAATTAAATTTAATAAAATTTTATTATTGGTAAATGAAATGTTTAAAAGATTTTTTAACAAAACTTTATTAATTTAAATATTATAAAGAAAATTTCTTTTTTTTTTTGAAATTTTTTCATAAGGGATTTTTGTTTTTAATAGATATATAAAATTGAGTTAAATAATTTGATTATTCTTTATTTATTGAATCAATATTTCATCCTAAAAAAGAAAATATTAAGTTTTTAAAAAAAAATTAATGATTTCATCTATTATAAATATAATAAATTTACTCTTGTTACAAAAAAAAAGTTTTAAGATTAAAATGAATTTAATGATGAAAATATCAAGTCAATAATCATAATCATTTTCATAAATTGTTGGATAAAAATATTATAAAACTATTTATTTAATTTTTAAAAATTTATTACCTCAATTTTATATTCTTTAATTAATTTATCATCAAAAAACAGAAATTTACTATTTAAAAAATATGAAATATAAATAAAAGAAAATTTACTTTTAAAAAAATTAAAAAATTATTAATGATTTAATCTAATTAAAAATCAATTATTAAATATAATAAAAAAACCTTAATTTTAACAAGATTTATTTTACATATTAAAATAATAAAAACTATAAAATTAATATTATTTATTGTAATTCTAAAGCATGAAATATAATTTTAGAATTAAAAAATAAAACATTTCCTATAATTCAACTTAAAAAAATAATATCAATAGTTTAAAAATAGATTTATTGATTTAAAATAAATTGTTGTTTATATTCAACAGTTTTATGTTTTCTTGGAGCTCTTGAACTGGCATTATCTAATTTATTTAATTTATTAGCAAATTGATTTTTAATAGTATTATTAAAAGTTTCTTCAGAATTTTCAGAATCACTTTCTTCTTTAACTTTTTCAAAATATTCTGCTGCTATTACAAATTCACCACTATTTCTTTTTTTTCTTTTTTCTTTAAATTCTTCATTTTCTTTTTCTTTATTCTTTATTTTTTCCTTTTTTATATTACCTTTTTCATCTATTAATTCTACTATATTTTCATCTGAAAATAAAAATTTTTTATGAAAATTTATTGTTGAAGGATTAAATACTGAATTATGTCTTTTACTTATTTCTTGATTTTTAAATATATTTTCTTTTGATATTTTATTTTCTTTTATATTTTCTTTTCCTTCTTCATTTATAAATTTAACTTTTTTTTCGTTTTGATTATTATCTCCTATTATTTTGTTTCCTCTTTCATTTTTTAATAATGAAGGTAATTTTTTATTTTCTTCTGAAACTTTTATTTCTTCTTTCTCTTTTTTTTTATTTTCTTTCGACTCCATATTAAGTTAAAATTATAAAATTTTTAATATATTGTTTACTTTATATTTTTTGAATGAAGACGATAATTGTTGAAAAATATATTTTTAATAATTTTACATAGATTTTTTATTTGTTTATTGTTTAATTTTTTTTTTTCATGATAATTAAGTATAAATATTAGTTGATTATAAAAAAATAAAATCAAGATGAATATTATTTACCCAAAAAAAGCAATAATTAAATAATTTTTTAGTAAAATTGAAATAAATTTCAAAAAATTTTATTTTAAAAATGAAAAAATAAAAAACGAAATATAATATTAAAAAGCATAATTAATAATAATAAATAATTCTTTTACCAAAAAATATAAAAACAACAAAATGGGAGCTTGTTGTTTAGTAATAAAGACAAAAGAAAATTTTAAAGGATATAGACTTATTAAAGGTAAAGGAAATAAATTTAAAGTTGAAAAAATAATCAATGAAGAAAAAAAAGAAATAAAAAAAAAGAAAATTAAAATAACAAAAGTAAAAAATTCAAGAGAAATATTAAAAACTCAAATTTCAAATTCTAAAATATTAAACTCTAATGAAAATAAAAAAAGGAAAAATCTTTTAAATAAAATATGTCAAATAAAAGAAAATAATATAAATGAAAAAAATGAATATTATAGTCAAAAGGATTTTATTAAAGGAGAAATAAAAGGAAAAGGAAGATTTGGAATAGTTTATAGTGGATTATATTGTAATAGTGGTGAAATTGTAGCAATTAAAATTTATGATAATGTAAATGAAGATTCAAGAAAAAAAATATTTAATAATTTAAAAGAATTATATTATTTAAATCATCCAAATTTAATTAAAGCTATTCCTTTAGTTGATACTCTTCAAATTAATAAAATTGATGGAAAAGAAACATTTACAATAATATATGAAATAAGCAATGGAAATAGTTTAAAAGAATTAATAAATAAATTTGGTATTTTACAAGAATCAATTATTCAAAAATATTCTAAAGAAATTTTACAAGGTTTACAATATTTACATTCTAAAAATATTATACATAAAAATTTAAAATGTAGTAATATTTTAGTTGATAGTAATGGAACAATAAAAATAAGTGATTCTTTAATAGATAGTATTATTTTAGGTAATGGAAAAGAATTATATGAAAAATTAATAGATAAACAATATGATATTAATAATAATAATAATAAAAGTATTGATTATACAATACCTCCTTTTTTTATTCAAAATATTAAAAAAAATGAAAAGTATGAATTAGATCAATCTTATGATTTATGGTGTTTAGGTTGTGTTCTTATTGAATGTTTAAGTGGAAATCCTCCTTGGTCACATTATCCTTTTATTAATCAAAGAGATTTTATTAAATTTTTAAGTAATACTGATTTAATTCCTACTTTACCTAAAAAATTATCAAATCAATGTAAAGAATTTTTAAATTTATTATTTGATTACAAACAAACTTCTGAAAATGATATTTATACCAAAATATTTGATTTAGAATTTTTCAAAAATTCCAAAGATAGAAATTTAAATAATAATTTAAATGAATCATTAGAAAAAAGTAGTATGAAAAATTCAATAATATTAAATCAAATTTTTAATGTAACTACAAATATATCAAATAATATTCAAAATAATAATTCTAAAAGCAATAGTAATTTAAATAATAATACTAAGAGTCTTGGACAAGTTTTAAAAAATTTAAAAATTGTAAATGTTTTAAATAATAATGATTCTCCAACTTTTAGTATTACTGTTAGTGGAGTTTCAAGTAATAGAAATTCTTTTTATAATACTTTACAAAGTAATAAATCTAGTTTTTTAAATGGAAGTTGTATAGTAAAAAGATTTGGAATTAATAATAATATAAATAATATAAATATTCAAAGTAATGGAAAAACTTTTGAAATTTTTGAAGTTCCTGAAGCTAATATTGAACAATCACCAATGACTATTAAAGATCCAAATGTTAATGTTTATAATTTTGATAATAATAAAGATGATGAAAATAAAATTATTCAAAATTATTCTGTTTTAGATAATTCAAAAATAAAAAATGATATTGAAGAAAATGAAAAATAAAAATTTTGAGAATTAATCTTTTTGAATTTTATAAATAATAATAGTGTAGATTTATTTTTATACTATAAATAATAATCATTAAGAAATCAATAAATACATTAAAAAAATAAATTGATTAAAATGACATTCTTTTTTTCAATTCTAAGAGAAATTTTAAATCAAGCTTTTTGTTTTCATAATTTTTTAAGTGAAAAGTAAGAGAAAAGAAGTCTTCTTCAGGTTGAAGTAAAAGAAAATATAGATTAATTAAATTAACCAATAATTTCAAGAAATGATAAAGAAAAAGTTTAAATTCTTTGTTCAATTAATAGTGTTAATGTTAATATAGTGTTGTAAAGGATAATAATATTGAAAAATATTTTACTTAATTTTTATGGAAGATATTTAATGAGAAGAGCTAATAAAATAGAATTATTAAGAAAAGTTGCTAAAGATGGATAATTATCATTTAGAAAAATATAAAAAAGAAGCAATTATTGATTTTATTATTGAGTTTATTAAAGATTTTTCAGAGGTAACTAATTTTTTAAAAATAATGGATAGTTCAAATGCTAGAAATATTAATTCTAATTTTATGATACAATTGAAAATATAAAATATAGTTTTTTATTTATTATATCTTTTTTTTTGAATTGCAAAAATTAAAATTCTTTAAATAAAATAATAAATCTAATTTTTCAATTTAAATATCTTTATTTTAATAAATTGACTTATAAATATCTTTGAATTTTTTTTTAATTAATATTTTAATTTACTTTTTTAAATGATAATTATCATATAATTCATATGTAAATATAAATAATTTAAAAAGAATAAAAATCAATCTTAATCGAGTAAAATAAAATTTTAATCATTTTCGAAGATTTCAAAGAGAATATTTTCTAACTCTCTTAAGTTTTCATTATTATATAAATAAATTATATCTTTGAAATTCTGAATATTAAAATAAGCCACACATATATTTTTCTTTACTTATCATATCTATTCTCATTTATTCAAGTTTTTTTTAATATAGATTTTTAAAACATTTTATTTTATTTAAAAGACAAATTAATTTTCTTATCATTATTCATATTCTTTTATATTTTCTTTATTAATATTTATAAGTTTTTTTTAAATGCTTATTTTTTATTAAAACACTATTTTTAATAAATATTGAAATAATATTATATATTTAAATAATTTTAATCTATAATTTCATTTTTTTTCAATTCTAAACTATGACTTTTTTTTTCTTCTAAATCATAAATAAAATCTTCAAAAACTGGTTCTTTATAAATATCATCTTCATTATATGTTTTTTTTCCTTTATTTTTGGCAAATTCTAAATAATTATTAGTTTTTCTATATTGAAGTAAGTAATATTTTTTATTTTTTTTTTCAAGTTGTTCTTTTAATTTTTTTAATTTTATCATATCTCTATTTTTTGTTATTTTTGCAATTTTCATTTTATGTTCTTTATCAATTCTATTTAAAATAAGTTTATAAGTAGTAAAATAAATACCATTTGTATTTCTATAAATTAAAAATTGTTGTTTTAAATAACAAATAACATATTCAATTTTATTAAGCATATCTAATAATTCTTCTTCTTTTGTTTTAATTCTTTTACTAATAAAAATTTCTGGATCTAATATTTTTTCTAAATTAAGTAATTGACATGTATGATATATTTTTTTTATATTATCACTTAATTTTGATTTTATTTTTGTATTTTTTATATTATATAATGATGTTCTTTTCTTTGATTCATTAATTTTTGAATTTTGTTCTTTTTCTAATAAACATTTTGTTTTTTCTTTTATTAATGTTTTATTTATTTCTTTTATTCTTTCTAATTTATTTATTTTCTCATTTATTATTTTATTTTGAATAACTAATTTATCTTCTTTTTTTTTTTGAATTTGAGTTTTTTCTTTTATTAATTCTCTTAATTCATTTCTTAAATGATTATATTTATTAATTTTATAAATATTGTTATCTTCATATTTTTTAAGCATATCAATAAAATCTTCAACAGAAGAAAAAACTAAATTTTTCCTATAACTTTTAATTCTTTCAATTTCAGAATTTGATAAATTTTTTAAAACATTACTATTAAAATTAGTTGGTAAAATTTGTTTACTTACATATTTTTTAGTTATTCTTCTAGTGTTTTTTTTTTGATTTTTCATTACATTTTCTAATGAACTTCCTCTTCTTGAAAAATATTCATAATTGTTTTTAAATGAATTATCATTTTCTTCTATTAATATTTTATAATGAATGGGTAATATTAATTTTTTTTCTTTAACTGAAATTTGAAAATAAATCCATTTAATTATTGTATTTTTTTCAATTTCATATCTTTGTATTTTAGATTCAAGTTTAGAAATTTCTCCTTTTAATCTTAGTATTATTTTTAATAATTCATTTTTAATTTCTTTTTCATTTTCTTTTCTAATTAATATATTTTTCACATAAGCATCAAATTTAGTTTGAAATTTTTCAGTAAATAATTTATTAGTTTTATTTAATGATTTAAGTTTTTCATCAATATATTGTTAATCTGTTTCTGTTAATTTAAGTGATTTTTCTTTTTTTACATTTATTGTATAAGCTAATAATTTTAAATCTCTTGTTTTATTTATAAAACTTTTTATTCCTTCTTTTTTTATAAAAAAAGTATCATTTTTAATATCAATTTGAGTTTTATTTTGATATTGTTTTAATGAATTTACATGATCTTCAAATTTTGAAAGAAGTTTTATGTCAAAATTAAATTTTTTTCTTTTATCTTCTAATTCATTTGAAAATGATATATTTGCTGAATATTTATTATTAATATTATAACTTGTTAAATAAAAAGATTTATTTGAATTATCTGTTTGAAAAAATGTATTATTATTTTTCCTTGTTGAAGATAATGTCGTGTTTGTCAAATGAGGAAGTGATTCTTGAAATTTATAAAAATTTGAAAATGCTTTTTTTTGATTTTTTATTGAAGAAAAAAATTCCCTTTGTTTTTCTCTTCTGTTAAATAATGTTATATTTGAATATTTTTTATTTCTTGTATTATTTAAATCTTCTTCTATTAAATTAAGAATTTTTAATTGTTTCATTATAAATAATTTATAATATTTTTAAATATTTTTCAAAAATATGAATATTTTATTTATATTCAATTTCTTTATGCAAAATTGTTTTTGATTTTTAAATTAATTTTATGATAAAATTTTTTATCTTTTAATTTTATTTTTTAAATCTTCTGTCATAGTATAGATAATATAAATCATAGATTCATATCTTTCTTGACTTGAAGTATCAAAAACATTAAATTTATAAATTATTTAAAAACTACATTACAGTTAATTATAAAGACTAATCCAATTATATTTAAATTATTCAAAAGTAAATAAATAATTAAAATACCTATTTAATATATTTTTGTTTTACCATCATCTTAATTACTTATATTTTTATTTTCAATTTATTGTCTTTCTAAATAATAAATCATTTTGTAAATCTTTCTAAATAACAAAAAAAATTATATTTTTTAAAAAAAAAACGAAAAAAAAAATAAAAAGGAAAAACCTTTAAAAAATAATTTTTCAAATAATAATAAAAAATCCCAAATAATAAGAAACAATAATATAATAAAAAAATAAAAAAATAAATTAAATTTGTCCACCTTCTCCAAGTAAAATATCAGTAGCAACACTAAGTTCATTTCTACTTCTAATTAAAGCAGCTCTTGCTCTATCTTCAGGGAATCCCATATCTTTTAATTGATTAACTAAATTTTCATTAGCTTCAATATTATCATTATTAAATTGATGAGTTCTAATTTGAATACTATTTCTTTCTTCTAAAAATTGAATCATTTCTAATAATCTTCCTAAATTTCCTCCAATTGGTAATTGATTTAATATTTGATATCTATCTTCATTTTCTATTTTCTTTTTTTCTAATTTTGTTTTTGCTCCTGTTACTTTCATTATATAATCTTCTATTGATTCTTCTTTTTTTTCATCTTTTATTTCACTTATATATTTATTTAATTGAGGAACTAAATAATAAATCTTCTCTTCTTCTTTAGGAGATATTAATTCTGTTTCTGGAATTATATTTTTATTTGAATTTAGTAAATAGAAATTCTGATTTGGCAGTTTTTGGCTTGCTTTTATATTTAATATTATGTCCCGAACTGATACTGGTGTTTTTATCTTTGTTGAATATATTTTTGATTCGTGATATATGTTGATTTTCATTTTTTTTTTATTTGTTTTTTTTTTTTAATATAATAAAAATAAAATCAAAATGAGAAAATTATTAATATATAAAATATATATTAATGTGACATGAATATTATGGTTAAATTTTATTTAGAATCTTTATTTTTTAAAAATCTATCTTTTAGAGTTTTAAAAGTATGAATGATATAAATAAAAATTTTTTATTTTACTTCTATTTAATATGGAGGACTTTTTATCATATATATTTGTTTAACAATTATTTTTTCTCTAATACTTTTAGTCTTAATTTGAGAAGAAATTTATTTTTTGAGAACTCAATTTATTTTATTTTTCTTTATATGAAAATGTTCGTTTTTTGTTCTTGATTTCAAAAATTTTTCTTTTTATTGAAATTTTTATTAAATTAGCAATAAAATGGAAATTATTCAAAAAGGTGTAATTTTTATTAATCCATAAATTATAAAAATATTAATTATTGTATTAACTACAAAATTTAATCAAACAATTCATAAAAAGTTTGTTCAAAATTCCAATTATTTTTTTTTAATATTTGTTTTAATGTTTGGTCGTCATGTTCTTTTGATAATTCATATACTTTTCTAAATTCATTTACTATAGTAAGTTCTTTATCTTCTTCACATATTAAAGTGATTTTTATCGGGCCTCCATAAATTCTTTCATCAACAATAAAATTTAAATAAACTCTATATGTTCCAAATCCAATTTGTTCTACTCCTTCGAACACACAAAAAACATAATCAGATGCATTTTGTTTTAAAGGTTTTATTTTAATTTCAGAGCACTTTAAATCTGATTGCTTATCACAACATAATTTTGTATCATTACTCCATTGATTTATACCTATATTTTTAATCGAAATAGCTATAGTAATTTTTGGAATTGTACCTTGTTTAAAATTTTTTATATATTCTTTTTTATCTACTTGATATTCATATTTGGAATCTTCTGCACGATCATAAATCATTGATTCATTTTGAATATCAATTTCTGATTCATCATTATCAAAATTCATTTTTTTTGTTATTTCATTATAACAATCATCATTTTTTGTTCCATATAACTCATTAGGTTCAGTAACAATAGAATCATTTAAAAAACTTGGAAATTCTTCTCCTCTTGTTGTTTCTTTGTTATTTGAAATTTTTTCATCTTCTTTCTTTGTCATAAATTTATGTTTATGTATATTTTTCTTTTGGTTATTTACATAACATTTTTCACATAAATTAAAATCAGGACATTCAGAACATTTATATCTATTTTCAGTTATTATATTTTTTGAACACATATTACATTTAATCTCTTTATGAATTGTATTATTTACACACTCATTATTAATATTCAATACATCCATATTTGAATTCTCCATTTTTTGTTTTAAT